>Ga0098053_1000048_pt1 | contig 45234 bp, 81 predicted proteins | sample 15BtaG_FD_77068 | JGI IMG/M metagenome (GOLD analysis project Ga0098053, IMG submission 77068) | Marine viral communities from the Subarctic Pacific Ocean - 15B_ETSP_OMZ_AT15312_CsCl metaG | ecosystem: Environmental > Aquatic > Marine > Oceanic | place: Pacific Ocean | collected 2015-01-18 | reverse complement strand
CTGCCCGCGACGAACAGCTCCAGAGCCCAGCACCCGCCGATACCGCTAAGAAGGTCCCACGGCCCGCACCTACCAAACCCGCGCAGGACACGTCCGCGACTGGTCCGACAGATGCGGAAATCAATCAGAAGTGGGATACATTCCTGCTGTCGCTCAACCGCGCGACACTGATCGCTGTCTACGAAATGGGCAAGATCAAGGCTCTTTCTGATTTTCGGGCTGTGCATAAATCAGACCTGATGCGGCCCCGTGGTCGCCTAACCCCTGCCCAGGCGGATGAGGTCGAGTCAAAACTGTTGATCTTGGGGGTGAAACTCTCTGCGGTTCCCAGCAGCCCAGAGGCTCGCACCGCTGGACCCCAGGTGCGGATTTCAGCCATGCGGAACCTGACCCCGACAGAACCTCTCCCTGAAGACGCGTCGTCGCAACAACGACGGCAGCACCGCATGTCTCGTAATCGATTGGCAATGTAATGGCGAAGCAACGTGTTCTTCATCCTGAGTGGCGTGACAGCCACGCTACGACCCCTTATCCGTTCATGGATGATGCGTTGTTGCGTAATGACACAGGCACCTTTCTGCCTGAAGGCACGTTTTTGGATGCGACGTTGTACCCGATCGGCGGGCAGGTCGGTTTACGCTTGTCCAAGGTGGTCATCACTAGCGATGTGGTGCAGATCTATATCGGAGATGCAGCCAATGATGAGCTGGCCAGTGGGAGCTTCTCCATGCTGGAACCGCCGGAGGAACTGCGGCTTGTAGATACCTACGGGCGTCCTGCCGGGCTTCTGGTTTCCGAGAGCCTACGCCTAGCCATCTTCCAGGCATGGGGCCCAGGCACACACCTGTTCAGTCAGACACAAGCAGGCTTTGTGTCTGACGTGTGCCATCCCACCCCTGAGATCGCGTTACGCGGATTCATCCTCGATGACGGCAGTGTGTTTGCGGATGACATCTGGCTGGTGGGCGCTGATGGCGTGGTCCTCAGTGTCGAGCAGAATAGCCCTGTGCAGAACGGTTGCCTGACCCAAAGCCTGGGGGACGAGACGGTAATCCGCGTAGATGTCGTGGGTGATCCGCTATTTCGTCGGCGACTCTGCGAAGGTGTATTCACGACACCGACCTTCCTGCGTACGCTGACCGTTAAGCGAGGGTGCCGAGAGATCGTATGCGGTCCCGACGAATTCGGGGATTTTAAGCTAACGGTCGGGCACCAGGACGCCGCAGATACTGTGCTGCGTGTGCGGACAACTGCGGAGGGCCTCACCGTAGAGGCCGTTGGCGAGCATTTGGAGGACATCCAGTAATGGCACGACCCGGATTCTATAATGATAACGAGAATCGCGCTTACCCGTTTTTAGACGCGGACGGGCTGACCACTTTCGGTTTGCCGAGCAGTACCGTGGTGGATAGTGGATTTCTGATAGGTCCTCAGAGCGGCTACCTGGCTGGAACCCACACCGTCCACCTCGCGGAGGTTATGCGTAGCGGTACCACACTCACCTTTTATTTCGAGACAACCGCCCCAGGACTGGTTAACGGACGTCTGGAGTTCACCCGCGATGTCACAGACGCACCCTACACCTCCTCCTACGCTGATGTGGCAGATAGCCAGGTGCTGAGCGACTCGTCATTCTCGTCCGAGTGCCCTAGTGCGATTTCAGACGCGTTCTCTGGTTATTTAGTTACAGGGGACCTGGCGGATCTACTTGTCCTGCTACCCGGAGATGGGAGCCTCACAGGAACCGCGTTGGTCGAGCCTGCCACTTGCCGCGAATTGGGCGGCTCATACGCGAGATCGGTGAATATTGCAAACGCCGATCGTACACGATACGCAACGCCGGACGGCTGTAAGGATCAATGCTGGCCGGGTAATGTCGACCCCCTGTACGTTCGCGATACCTGCTTGTCGGGAATCATCCGATTCAAAGAAGGCTACAACTCGGCCATCCGACAAAACACCCGCGAGAACTCTCTGACGTTTGGTGCTCGCGTAGGGAGCGGGGCAGGGGAGGCGTGCGAGCAGGTGCCCCTTTATGATACCGAGGCAGCTCCGAAAGATAGTCTGTGGCTTGAGGGCGGACCTGCTTGCAATGATGTAATTCGGAGCATTAACGGAGTGGGCGGGCGTGTCTTTAACATCAAGGGCGGTCCCGGAACCACAGTGACTCCTTATCCTGGAGAAGCACGAATAGAGATCAACGTCGATATGCACGACATGGCGACCTGCGGTCAAGATGATGGGCTCGACAACATAACATGCCCCGAAAACTCGCTCTCTACCTCCGCTAGTGAGTGCGAGTGTGGGCCCGCATAGAGGAGCCAAGGATGGCGCAAGAGCCCACCGTATTTAGTCCTGAAGGGTGCCAGGTACCCTACGTACCTCCCATCGACCCGATTCCCGATATTCCCGATTGTGATGTCCCAGACCCACCCGCGCCGATCATCGACTGTCCAGACCCGATCGTACCTATTCCAGGCCCGTCGGGATCAACAGGACCCGCAGGTCCCTCTGGTCCGGCAGGGCCCGCAGGCCCTGCTGGTCCGACGGGCCCTGCCGGTCGTCTCATCATCCCGATAGCTAACGCCGCGATCACTACCCAATGCGTGGACGGGGCCCAATCCACGGTGTGGGTCGACGTTGTCCAGAATCCTCAGAACCCACAGGAGTGGTTGTGGGAATTTGACTTCAATTTGAATATCTGCCCACAGACAGTACAGGCCCCGCAGTGTTGTCAATGCCCGCAAGGCGACTGCTGGATCGATGTCACTTGCCAGGGACCGCAAGTGGTGTTATCTCATAAAGACCCTGGTGAATGTGCAGACTTCACAATCATCGAGATGTTCACCGACGGTTACGGGTACCAGGCGGGTTCTTTATACGTGGATGCCAAGGGCCATGTCATTGGTTATGAAGATCCGTACGCTAGCTGGACTCCGACCGTAACAGGAACCCCGAAACCTACTTAAAGGAAGTAACAACACGTGCGTACGGTATTTATTGACCAAGGGGACAACATTTACCTCCCCGAACAAGACTTGATTTTTCTGAGAATCCCACAATCAGGCGGTGTTTGGCGGCAGGGGGCGATGCGGTTTAGTTGTAAGTTTGTGGGGGACGGCCACGCCACGCTGTCGCAGATACAGACGAGCGAGGACTTACCACTCCAAAACGCGGCTCTTTTTCTCACCAGTATCGATAGCTGGTACGAAGCTGTGTGGACGCAGTTTAGCCGCCAGCGACTCTCTACGCCCGATCTGGAGGAGACTCGACTGCAAGCGCTGGACGCCTGCTTTGACCCGCAGCTCAACACATTTGTTCAGAATGTTCTGGATCTGATCCCGGGGTTCTACAGCCACTACGCGATCGAACTCTCCGCAGGGGCGCAAAACCTATGCTTTGGGCGTTCGGAGCACAACCTTCGGGATCTAACCCGCATTCTTGCTAAACATGGAGTACCCCTTCCATCACGGGCACGCCATATCGCGGTGACCGAGGATGCCCCACAAGAGAGAATTGATCTCTCCCTGGTTGAACAACTACTGGCAGCCGAGGCGACTGCCCGGGAAGGCTCTCGTCTTCCGGCGGTGTACCGACGCGGGGCGGCGTATGAAGCCACGTAAATACATCCTGGACTTCCGTAGGGCCCCCGGCGACGTGCTGATGATGACGGGCCTGGTTCGCGATCTGAAGGCCAAATTCGGCGATGACGTGCAGGTGGACGTGCGTACGCAATTTCCAGCAATCTGGCGGCACAACCCGCATCTGACCAAGCTGGGGCAGAAGGACAAAGACGTCACCTACCTCCACTTAGGTGGCAACTCCGACAAAGCGGCTGATCGCCGAGCAATCGCGTGGTCCAAGAAGGGCCGTCCGATGCTGCACTACGCTGCCTGCTTTCACAAAGTGTTCGAGGAACGGACCAAGATCCACGTGCCTGTCACCAAAGCAGGCGGAGACCTGCACTTCTCCGAGGAGGAGAAGACACGGCCGTACATTGACGGGCGGTATTGGATCGTCGTGCCAGGTGGAAAAACGGACATGACCAACAAGTGGTGGCACACGCACCGCTATCAAGAGGCTGTGGACCGCCTGCGAGGGCAGGGGCTGCGGTTCGTCCAGGAAGGAGCCACCAAGCCAGGACACGTCCACCCGCCGCTACGGGGCGTCCTGAACGCCGTAGGGCGTACCAGTGTTCGTGACCTGATTGTGAACTGCTATCACGCCGAAGGGATTATCTGCGGCTGTACCTTCCAGATGCACATTGCCGGTGCGTTGGAGAAGCCCTGTGTGGTGCTGCTGGGTGGCCGGGAGGAGCCGTGGTTCGAGGCATACTGCGATGACTACAACGGGTTCGGCAAGCAAGCAGCTCCTACGAAAGTGCCGCATCGGGTACTACATACAGTGGGACTGTTGAACTGCTGCCAGCAACGTGGTTGTTGGCTCCGTAGAGTGGAGAAGCTCGCGGATAAGAACAAGGAATACAACAAGAACCTTTGCAAGCGACCCAAAGCGACATCCGGCCTGGTTACTGTGCCTGAGTGTATGGACATGATCCAAACTGATCATGTCGTGGAAGCGGTCATGAGCTATTACGAGGATTTTACATTGGACCCTATCGGAACTCCCAGCGGAAAGTATGCCACAGCCACACCGGTCCCCACCCCCGTGACCGGCGATGTCGCTGCGGCAGATGTAGTAACACGCAGCACCACGCCGCCTGTTATGCCACCCCCGCCCACGTTCCTCGCGCAGACCGAGGACATGCAGACCAAGAAGAAACCGCTACCCGTCCCCGCGGCTCCGACCACCGTGGCCGCCGTTCAGGAGAAGCGGGACAAGAGTCTTTCTGTGATGGACCATCCGCAGATCGGCGGAAAGGTGACGATCTTCGCATCGCTCTTCGGTAACTTCGAGAATTATCACCGCCGTTGCTTAGACGCGATCCTCGAGACAGTGCCTGCGGGGCGGATGGATCTGCGAATTATCTGCAACCAGGTGGGCCCAGCCACCGATGCGATGATCGCCTCGATGCCTGCCAGTAAGGTCTATCGAGATTCCGGAGATCGCCGGAAATACCAGGCGATGCGGCAGGCGTTCCATGACGCGGAGCATCCAATCGGAACCGACTGGGTAATTTGGTTCGACGACGAAGCGTTTCCGCGGCACGGCCGCTGGTTGGAAACTCTCTGCAAGGTGATTACGGACCAGTCCCCGGCGGAGGAAGTCGCCATGTTGGGAGCCAAGCAGATGCGGTCTCTCAAGCCGCTGCGCGGTAAAGACCCTCGCACCTGGTTTCAACGCGGCAGCTGGTACACGGGCCGTGATTTTCGCGACAAACTGGGAAACAATGCTGCCAACGGCGATCGGGTGCATTACATAACGCCGAATTTCTTCGCTCTCCGAACCGCCGCAATCACGGCTTGCAATATTCCGGACGTGCGGTTGCGGCAAACAGGTGGAGGCGTAGTGATCGGGGAACAACTTCACCAGGGCGGTTTCAAAGCGAAACAGTTCTCCGCCGACGGGAAGTTCGTTTATAGCGTACAGGCAAAAGATCGCGGCGTACGCGAGAGCGCGCCGTGGATATAGAAGAAGAGCCCTACCGACTGACCAAAGCTCGCATCCTTCAAATCTTAGGGGACGCAGCGTTCTATCATCGCTGCCCGCTTTATCTGTTCATGGAAGACATGGGTCGCGCGACGGCCGTAGAATACGCCGCCGCAGTGGGCAGGGCAGGGAAGGGGCCCGACAAATCGCACGCAATCGCTGCTCCCGCAATCACCGCCTTTGTGCGGCATACCGTGCGGTTGCACGACTCAGATCCCCAGCTACTGCAACAATTGCGAGCGTACCTTGAGGAGCGATTATCTTATCAGCCCCACAGATTCCTGCTAACATTTAGTGAGCAGAGTTGTTACCAGTACCTGGATTTTTGAGCAAGGAGGCTCGGATGCCCACGCGAGGTATTTCGCTGGAACGCGAAGAGACGCAAAAGGTGTTTGTCACCAACCGCGGCGACGCTTTTCGCTTGCGAGTAACCGCGGTTGAAGAAGTTCTCATGCCCAAAGAGATCTTTCTCTTCCAGCGAACGCTTGCAGATCCGTACGATCAGACTACGGCAGATCAATTCGTCGCCATAGCCTCCCCGTTTGACGTGACTATTTACCCCATCGACGACCCAACGGTCACGCAATACCCGCAATTCTTCCGAAAAGACCAGATTGACCTGCTTTTTCCGTCCACAGAGATGGCTACAGAGGCGTGGGACGCGATCCACGCGGCTGTTTGTAACCTGGTGGCGGCCTACAACCGGTTGGATCTCCTCTCAGCGGCTGAGAAAACACGGTGCGGTGCTGAATATGTGGCGCCTACGTCGGTTTCTGCCTCAGAATCCACCTCGGAGTCCTTCTAGATGGCCGATCAAGTCACAATTGATACCGGAATGGTACAGCGAATGGTCAAAGACGCCCGTTTCGTGCGGCTTTTACCCGCGATCCGGACTCTCCAGACGCAGAGCGGGCAGCAAGCCAAGAAAGCCGGGTGTAGCTCGTGTTCTCGCAAGGCAAGACCTACCTTTACCAACGACCAATTGTGGACCGCCGTGCGAAATACACTGGGCCAGGTGAAGGCGAGCCCCGATATTAAGCAGCAATTGAAGTCCCTTTTGGCCGCAAAACAGCTGCGATTTAAGTACAAGACGCCTGCGGGCACAAAACTGGTCGTTGAGATCCTCTAAATTCAGGCGCACTCTGCGTCATAACTAAGTGAGACTGCCTAGTTCTCGCAGCCACCAGAAAATGGATTTTTGGGGCCTTTTTTACTCGCGAAATGCGGCTTAACTCAGAAAGGAAGTTGAGTGACGCATTGCTACCGCCTGTGCTGTATCGAGCCCCGGTCAGGGCCCCGCGACAACAGCGGTACAGGTGTTTTTAGGATGTCCAAGGATGGATCTGCCGACCGCCGCGTCGCGGTTGAGTGGGGAATTGTTGTTGCAATCAAGGGTATTGTGCGTGCTGCACGGATGCGGACTAACGTCACCAGCACGCGGTATCTACGTTTCGCTCTACACGAATCTCAGACGGCTAGGAGTTCGTCTAAGGCACCAGCGGTGCGTGTTGGAGTGGTATTTGCACTTGGCCGAGGCAGACTGTTTGCTCCCCGGTTACTGTTCTGCCTCCTACCCGGTCTACGCGAAACTGGGGGAGGAGTTTTACGTAATGGTAGCTAAATTTACACAGGTTGATTTCGACCCTCCGACACCTGCGGATATATCGAATGCCATCGCGCGACGGCATTTGCGAGTATCTGTCGGGAAGATTAACAACTACGGGTTCAGCGTTCAACCTGTTGCCGCTACGCAAGAAGGACTTGTCGTCCCCTCGCCGATGGACCCTCAGCTAGTCTTCGAGGATGAAGACGACGCTGCTGGCCGTTGGTTACGGTTCGGCATCATCTCTGGCCGCCTACCTAAATAGGGCGGCCAAAAGCGTCAAAACTATGTGCGGCGGGTCTATCTCTTAGGCCCGTCGCTTTTCTTTTTCTTTCCGCCCAGACAATCTGGGCACCACCCACGGAGATTTCTATCATGGCTAAAAACGTAGCAGCAAAGAAGACAAGCGTCAGCGACACTCCAAAGAAACGTGAGCGTCGCAAACCGGCCAAAGGGGACGGTGTCACCATCCTCGAAACAACCGGTATCGAGGAAGAAGAAAGTGACGAGCCTGGCGTCTTCGCCACACTCGTCTCCCGCTGTAGCGACGCGCTACGGTTCTGCACCTACGGATGGATCGTTAACGGATGGACACGAGCAAAAGGGTCTGTCCAGGCGAGCGACTTCGCCAAGAAGAATATCGCGAAAGGACAAAAGGCCGCCGAGATTGCTCCTGCAGTCGTCGGGCGTTTGCTTGGCACCGCCTTTTGGGTTAGTGTGGGCTTCACCGCCTACAGCTTGGAAGCGATGTTCGGCCTCGCGGTTACCGCCGTGGTCGCGGTCTATTTCCTGGCTGTAAAACCAATAATTACTTATTGTCGCCGTCCCGTGGGTGGTGACGCGGCAACCGGCGAAGCGGCTGCTTAGCACCGACTTTGCACGTAGGATCAACCGTTGGGTTGGGCTGCGGGAGAACTAATAATTCTCCTGTATGCTCAATCCGACGGTGATCCTACTGTTTTTAATTACGTATCAGAAACCTTGTTTTTAGGTATCAGAATGGCAAAGAAGAAAACGCAGGCCCCGAAAAAACCCAGCCGGGCCCGCGATAAAAAGAAAGATGAACCAATCCATGACGGCAAGACGGTCTATGGCCTAGAACCCCCTAATCACCTGTTCAGCTTCGATGTGCTAGAGGAGGACGACCCGCTGCAGAAGATGCTGGCGAACTTCAACCACTACCGCTGGCCGCTGACGGCCGCGATGCAGCGAGCGGAGACAGGCGGGCTGGAGGGGGTGTTTGTGGATGCCCGGTACGGCGTGACTCACTGGGCGGATTGGGCCGACCGCCCGCCTACATGGATGGACCCTCACTTGCTGCTAGAACTGGTTAAGGAGGACGAGGAAGCTCAGCAGGTCCTGCAACGGGCGTATAAGAAAAACGATATGAAACTGTGGAAAGCCTTGGAGCCCCATATAAACCGAATCTTTGACGATCAATACCTCCCTATACTGTTTGAACGGTTCGCCGCAGCACTGCCGCTGATGGCGAAATGGCTCCTCAAGCATCACGCTAACACACAGCTGGAAGACGAGGAGGCCGAGAAATCTAGGAAAAAGTGACCCTTGTGCGTTAGAATGTTGCCTAGTTCTAAGAATCGCTCGAAAATTGGAAACGAGGAGCGATGTTTTCTAGGTTCCGCAAAGGATGCACAATGATTTCAGTTCTTGGCTTGTCCCATGAGACAGGCAAACCGGTCGTTACCCTAAAGAACGACAACCCCAACTTCAACCTGTCCATTGAAGAGCTTAAAGCGGCTGATGTCCGCACAATGGCTGTGAAGCACGCCAGCGAGCAGGGGATTCTCAATGCCCGGCCCGAGATGTCCGAGGCCCCGTACGCCTGCGACAAACAAGGCGATTACGTGGATAAGCCCCACACCCAGAAGATCGATCACTACCGGGTCGATATTCCCATTTGCAGAGGAATGTAGTGGAACCAACCATTACACTCGCGGCAACGGCTCAGGCAACCCTGATGCCGTTGCAATACGCGATCAAGATTTACAACGGGGTGCTCAAGAGGAATGACCAGCAGAGTCAGCCCCTCGAGCCTCACGAGCTACTCACATTTGCTGTCGCACAAATCCTGGGGCAATCGCTGCCCTATTCCGAAGCAGAGGCCCTGGCCTTGTTGACGGAGCTGCAGCCCCACCTCCAGGCGATCGCGTCAGATTGTGAGCAGTGTTACGCCAATGAGTCGGTCGAACTGCCTCACGACATGCTGTATATCGGCGAGAGCCGGTGGGCGATGTGGGGCGAGAGAACGACATACTTCGACCCCAAGACGTTGCGGAATGAGGATATTCCCCAGGCGCCCGTCTTGGCACACCTGATTCACCTTGGCGGCGCATACACACGTTTGCGCAGCCAAATTGACCAAGCACGAGGGCAGGATGCCGAATCGCCAACAAACACTGCGGAACCGACTTTCCAATCCTGATACCTTCACGACCGTACTGTTGTGTATACTGATCGACACGTACGGAACGGAGGCCACGGAATGGTCACCCGAGACGATCTTTTTGGAGTTGGAAGACGACTTCAATACCAAGATCCCTAAGCTGAACATGGATAAAATCGTCGTTGGTCTTAACCTGCTAACGTCTGATGACTTCTTTCAGCGTCCGCCGCGGTTTGTCGCGATGGCTAATGTACTCGCTGGCAGTGAGATGAGTAGGGAGTTCGACCCCGCGAACGCCATGGAGTGTGCCTGGGCTATGACCGAGGCACTCTTGCTCGTCCCGCCGGAGGATAACGAGGAGGATGTATTTAATACGGAAATCCGTCACTATCTCGGGAAGGTAGTTGACGATGAAGGCATTCTGGAGCCACCAGACCTATTACGCTTGGCGATCCGCGACACACAGTCGGGAGAAGCCGATTACAGCCACCTCTCGGAGACGGACCCCGAGATGTTTGCGGCTGAACACTCGGTCATGGTGGATCGGGCACAAGAGATCAAAGACACATTGGCAGAAGAACTTCGAGATCTATTCGATCAACTGGAAGGACTGCCTCTGCAACACGGTAACACCGATGGCCTCTTAGCCCGCATCCAGAAGCAACTCAAACACTAGATTCTATTTACGCAAACTGCGATCAAGCCCTGGCGTCAGGATGACATGGGAAGGAGAAGCCCGTGTTGCCTGATTCTAGGGCTATTTTTATGGACTGACCTTATGAGACGTAAAAAAAAGAACAGCTACCGCGTGACGTTTCTTCGCGGTTATCAGGGGGCGATACAGGCCCGCATTAAGGCTGCCGAGTGGTCTGAGTTCTTCAGCGGGATGACTCAGACCCGGGAGGTCCGGCAGTTTGTAGATTTCGAGACCTTTCAGAAAGTACCTATCCGCAAGATTCGTGACGTTCTCAATATTCCGGCCGCCGAAATAAAGGTAACAACCTATGACCGCCCTACCAACCATTAAGAAGTTGAAGGACTTGGAGGTGGAACTGTGCGTGGTCTTGTCGACCGCCCACATCCAGAGCACTACGAACACGTGGCTGGAAACACACAACAGCGTGTGCAACAAGAAATATGACTGGATAGCCCCCAGTGAGTATGGCTGGGTATTCACCTATCTGTCTGCCGAGGTCGACTACCTCGAGGGTATGCCCGCGGAACTGATCGCTCTGATCATTCGTTTGAAGGAGCACGGGGCGCACATGCTCAAACTCGACTGCGACGGACCAAAAAGCGACGATTTTCCTCTCTGGAACTGGTAAAGGAGGCCGTTATGGCAACACCGTACCCTGGGGTATCCCAGGAACAACTCAAGCACATCCAGCAATGGATTAACCAAGAGCAGGCGAAAGCCCGCCCTGCCTGGTACGACGGTATGCACCTGTACACCCGCGAGGGTAAGTACGAGCCGAAATGTGTAAACGGAAAGTGGGTGAAGGGTGAGCTTGTACAGCCGCTGGCCTACGCTGGCTTCATCCGTTGGTTTGACCCTGAGTTCTTACATAACGCGGAGTGCGCCGCGTGCTGGAAGTGCGAGCAGGAAGAGAAAGCAGCCCGCGATCAGGAGCAGAAGAACGAAGATACCCGGGAACACGCCGCAAAATTGTCTGATGATGAGAAGCGTGACGAGGCCGTGAAACAGATCGACGCGTTCGCCGAGTCCAACGCCGTCAACGGAAGCAAAGGCACCTGGATCGACAAGCTGGATGACGCGGGCCTGGAGCGAATCACCGGTACGCGGTACGGGGACCATTTCGGGATCTCCAAATCTACCCAGCGGAAAGGGTACTGGGTAATCACGCACATACCCACGGGCGGGTCGATCAATGTGGTCGAACGCAAGATGGACGCTGTGAAAATCATCAGCCTTATCCACAACATCGTGGACTGGAACTTCACAGACCCCGGGGCTATTCCGTCAGTCTTGGCCCTGTACTGCAAGTGTGTGAACCGGTACGTAACTGCTAACCCGACACTGGGCGACGCAGTTGAGATCCGCGACACCCTTTACGAACTCAACCTAATCGAAGTGGAGGAAGAAGAGGCCGCATGTGCCTGACTCCGCTCCGATCCAACCTAGTGAGGATATGATGGACGAACCTGAAAACTGTATGGCCAGCTACAAATGCCCGGCGTGCGGGCAGCGTGACGAGATCAAGATTTGCGGCGCGGTGCAGGCCGTGGACCTCACGCTCCGTGACGACGGTACTGAGGAAGATGTCGTCCACGGTACAGAGTGGGACAACGCGGAGTTTACGTGCCCTGAATGTGAATATACAGGGTCCGAGACGTCCTGGAATATCGAGCAAGAATCGTCCTTGCCGGGGTGTTTGGTGCTCGCGGTGACCAACCCGCAGATTGAGGCATACCTGTACGCGCTGGAGAATATGAGTTCCAACGAACACAACAAGGGTTGCGATGACGCCTTCTGTAACCCTGTGATTGACCGGTTGGTAGCCACGTTGAAAAAACGTCCGCTCACGCTAGAGCTGGACCTGTACGGCACGTTTACCCTGTACGCCGCCTGCGAAATCTACGCGTTCCGTGCCGACGAGATAACAGAAGTGGCTGGCACGGAAAAGCTGCTCCGCGAAGCCATCATATTACTAGATCCGTACGAGAACTGAGGTGACAATGCCCGAGCAACAATATCTCCTGCTCAACGCCGGGGCCAGGCTACAAGAGGGCGACGAAATGTTTGTTCGCCGCTTGAACGCTTGGTGCCCGACCCCGCTGAACCACATGGATGTGCCATTCAATGACGTCTATCGGCGGCCCATACCGCAACACGAATATCGTGTGCTCACGAAGGAAGACGTCATCCAGAAAGGTGACGAGTATTACGTCCCGGACGCAGACGTGTGGATTGAGGTCGAAGATCATGAGCCCAACCACCTGGGCTGCCATTACGATCCGGGTCTTACGGACTATCCATATCGCCGCAAGCTGGCCGCAGTGCTTACCCCAGAAGAACAGCGGAAGAAGCACGAGGCCGCCGAGTCCGCCGCTTTTGACAAGGCGATCAATATGGTCTCTGACATCATCGACAAGCTCGGCTTTGGCGGCGGCGAGATAGTGACGGAGTGCCGGGAAAACAACTACGTCAGTCCCTTCTTCCGAACCAGCGACCTGCCAATGTTGCGGCACATCCTCGCCTGCGTGTGCGGTCTGGAAACGGATCATTGCGATTACGTGGCGTTGTCGTATCAAGCGCAGTTGCAGGAAGGGGATCAGTACTTTGACCTGGGTACGTGTGCCTGGGTCGAAATAGACATCACCGCCCGCGACGAGCCACCCCTGGCTGATATACGTATTCGCAGGCACAAGAGTAAAACACTTTCCCTTAATTCCTACCCAACGGAGGAAAACACCGATGGCTGACGAAACCCGACAAGAATGCCGCGAGCGCTGGGTGAACTACGCGAGGGAGCAGCTCGTAGGCCGGACCATTACGAACGCCTTTATGATGTCGCAGGACGACTGCGATGCTATGGACTGGGGCAGCAGCGGTCTTATGCTCGAACTCGACAACGGGACTGTGATCTATCCAGTCCGCGACGACGAGGGTAACGGACCTGGAACCCTGCGCGGCGTGACGAAGGATGGCGAGCAACTCGTCTTTCCGGTCGTATGACCTGGGCCCGAACCCTGGCCATCTACAACCGCCTGCTCGCCACAGCTGAGCAAGAGGCTGGCGGTTACGTGCCTTCCGAGGCAAAAGATCTCTTACATGCGGCGGCCGAAGTCATGGCCACCGATCCCGCAGATTCTTCAGCACTGGAGGCAGTTGCATGATTGCAAAAACACAGCCCAAGGATACCCGACCACTTAACGGATACGTGGCGTTCTACCGGGGGAAACAAAAGGAGGTCTACGCGAGCACCTCCTACGAAGCCCAACAGAAGGCTGCTAAGCTGTTCAAGGCTCGCAAGTCCTATGAGGTTACAGTCGGCCTCTGTGAAACTGGCTGCCCTGCGGAGGGTGAACCTGGCAAACAAGTGACGCATGTCGCAGATTTTTAGTAGGGAGTGTACCAATGTGTTTCTTTGGAAAATATAAAAAGTGGGGAAAGTCCGCCGCCAAGTCGAAGCGGATCATGCTGGATGAGGGCGATTTCGCGGAACTCGTCCGGGGTGATGTGGTGACGCAGGACGGTGTTCAGATCGCTTTGAAGGACATCGGGTACACCCGTATGTGCGTGCAGATCGAAAAAGCCATGAAGGGAACATAACCTTGCTCATTAACGAAAGTGGCAGAGTAGATTCTAAATTGTTCGTCAGAGTAGGCCCCAATCGCGAGCACCTGTACGTCCCTTCCGGCTGGCACTTGGTAACCGCAGGGCCGGCGGACTGCGGAGACAAGTTTGTGGACCCGCTGACCCACTGCTGGGCCGATATTGCCGCCGCGGACGTGGGCTATCCGCACTACTACTTTGATTACCTCATAAGGAATCACCGATGACCGATACCACCGCCAACGTCCACCAGAAGGGAGTGAGTCTCGTGCCTAAAGTCTACTGCGAAATGCAGACCACCGAAGGAGACAAGATCGAGTGGTTTGTCAGCGAACGTCGCTGCTACGGCCGGGGACAGTTCTTCTGCTACGTCTACCACACCAAGAACGGCGAGGAGGTGGAGGACTCCAACCGGATGGACCCCTGGCCCGCCACCAACTTCCCGAAGTCGGCACTGGTCTGGCAAGCCCGTTGTTTCGGCCATGATGTGCCACCCACGGCAAAAGATATTCGCTGGGCCAAAAAGGTTGCTGGTGAGAAACGCGTATTAGCGATCACTAAAACGGACTACGACCATTACATAAGGAATGACCATGGACCCCGATGCACTACTCAACCGGATCTTTCTCCTGCTCAGTCAGCGTGACTGGGAGGAATGTTTTAGCGCCTGTATAAGCCTTCAAAAGCATTTACGGGAGACAGGCGACGCGCCCGCAGGCTACATCCCCAAAGAATTGGCGGGGTTCGTAAAGTGCCTAAAGCATCGTTGCAAAATGGAGTCCCAACCAACCCTCTATCAGGAGCAACTACACGCATGACCCGAATTGCAGAACCCGCGGATTTGGGGCTGGTCGCTTTTAGGATCAGCCCCAATTGCGAGTGCGATATACAAGATGTATATCACGCCACAACGGATATACATTTTGTATATTACGCCACGACGCCGGAGAAGGCGTGGGCCAAGTTCTGCCGTCTTCGCTTTGGTGCTCTCAAGCCCGCCCGAGAAGACTGGCGTATCGAGCAAGTCAATCCCCTGGATCGCAAGAGCCCCAACTAGCGAGATTACCATGACAAAAGAATGGACACGCTTCTCTGCAAAGGTTGATCTGTATGTGACCGTGGAAGGAACAGGGCCTGTGGCCCGAGACGCACTTTCAGTGGTGTTACAGGATCTTGCCGATGGTAAGAACCTGGACGCAGAGGACTTCAGCGTGGGCGTAAAAGACCCGCGACTGTACGGCTACCCAGACGCGAAACAAGAAGAGTATCCGGTAGACATTGTCGATGTCGACACCTACGAGGATAACGTCAGCGAGGCATGGCACCCGACTACAGGCGAACGCGTTCACGTTAATCGCGATGACGAGCAATGGGGCCGTATCGCAGCTGGCGGGGTCGTGACGCAAGTTAATCCCGATGGTACGTATATTGTCGCGATTGGCGGTACGATTATGGCCAACGTACTCTGCGGGCGATCAGATCTATCCAGAAGGGATGATACATGAGTAAACAACCGCCTTTCGACCTGGCAAAAATGCGAGACGACGCGGTCAACAACCGGTACCGCTTTGTCTGCTCGCCCCGGGCGTTCACGGCAAGGTACGGACTGCTGACGAAGAAAGACGAGCCGGAGGCACTCAAGTACGTGTGCCTCTGCAAGGACGGAATGATTCGACCACGCTAACAGGAGAATTGCCATGAGCCAGGATATTATCCAGGTCGACATTTACGGGCATAGCACCGCAGTTCGCGTATTACGAACTTACCCTGCAGGCACAATGGACGTGGAGCGGATGACGGATGGCCAGTGCTTTCGTGTCACTGGCTTACAACCCGCGAAGCAAGAGGAGGTGTGTGGCATTTGTCACGCAGAAGATGCTGCGGGGACATGTATCGAGTGTAGGACTACCGCCTGCACTGACTGCCTGGCGGAGCATACAGCCGCCGGGGCGTGCGAGTTCTTACCGGCGGGCTGCTGCCGGGAACACCATAAAACCCACCCTAAATGAGGAGTAACAAATTGAAACAACCAACCAAGCTAGTCCGCGTAAATCTCGCGGCAATGACAAGGGTAGAGTGGTCCGGCGTTGTCCGTGTACCTGCCGATGTAGGCAAAGGAGAATATGAGGAACTTGCCCGGCAAATGTACGACACGGTAGATGGTGACGAGTGGCAGGCAGATACGGAGTTTTGGGATCGCGGCACCTGCTACGGGGAAGACATCGACGAACTGGAGGAACACGAGGCTATCGCGTATATCCAGACAGAAGACGGCGACCTGGTGGCCGCAGAGCAGAAGGGGGTGAAACATGGCTGACAAGGGAATTGGCGTAAATAGGTGTGCAACCCACGGCGAGTATTATATGGATGCAGCGGATTCGGAATGTCCGGCCTGCCAAGACGAAGACCCGGCCGGGGCAGGGGAGGGGTCCGAAGAGAACATCAGCCACGGGTCTGTGCATCCGGACTACCCGCCACTGGACTGGCGTAATGAGGTTATGCAGGACAATACCCGGCGAAGCTATCAAGACTGGGTGGCGAGCGAGATCGAGCAACGTCTCGATGACGAGCCGGACTACAAAGATCCTGGATTTCAAGACTAACAGGGCAGGGGACTGTCTACAACTAAACAAGGAATATCGGATGGAAGACTATACCATTGAAGTCCGTACGCACTGTACGGCTACTGATGTACAGCGACTAGGCGATGCTATCGCAGCGTTTGTCGAAAAATGCGGAAAAAATTTGCCAGACGCGTCCGTTGTTACCTGTGATGCTGGCGGCAGCGAGTGGCCTGCCTTCCAGCCGCAGGAGGTAAAACCTACGAGCGATCCGGATCGACGACTGGAGGTGGATGTCTTTGTCGAAGGCAGCGCCATCGGGCGAATCAACGGTGACGAGAAGTTAGACCTGGCCGGGCTGACTGTATCGGCCTACCACACGGATGAAGGCCTGGTGGTGGATGTGTTCGGCGGCGACGACGAGTGCCTAGCGTCAGGCTACGAGTTCTTCCACGTGACGGATACTGAAGTCCAGCACGCGCAGAGTACGTTGAGTACACACGTGCAGTCCGTCGAACTCGCCAGCGGGGAATCCATGGAAATCCGCCGTCTGGCCGGTGGACCACTTATCGGCCTGGACGCCAGCTATCTGGAGCAGCTGGATGATGCTAGTCACCCGAACAACCCGTACGGGGCTGGTGTGATCCATGTACCCTTGGATGAAGTTGTCCAGGCCGGGGCTGGGGAGGTTCCCGAAGAAACACGCACCTACCTCTCAAAGCTCGAATCCCTTGGGCAAGAGGTCCTTAGCGACATCGTTATGGATAGCCGCTTAATCGAGATCGACACCCTGAAGGGTGAGCACGAGATCAGCGTAGGTGACGACGGCACCTGGGTACGTGCCTGGGTCTTGGTGAAGCACGATCGGCTCACCGCTGCGACCGTCTGGCCCGCTGACTGCAATCCCGACGACCACGCCGGGGCAGGGGGGTCTGACGAGATCGTAGTCCTGGCTGAGTGCCACAGCGATGACCGGGTGCGGCAGGTTCGCTTCTGCGCTGTGCCGTGGTTGCGAGAGTGTACGCAGGGCGAAATCGACGAGCTGCTCAAAGAAGACTGGTGCGGCTGTGAGGTATCTGACAGCATCGCCCTGACACAAGAGGACAGCAACCCGGAGCTGGCGTCATTGTTCCTGTATGGTCGCACGTTGGCCGAGAGCGGTGCCGAGATTCACGGGTTCGAGGTAACCATCGACGAGAGTATCGCTATGGCGTGGCTGCGAGCCAATCGGCCTGACATTTCGTTGCCCGACAAGGAAACTTACTAACAGGGCAGGGGACTGCCCGCAACTAAACAAGGAACACTAACGTGGAAAATTACACGATCGAAGTCCGTACGCACTGTACGGCTACTGATGTACAGCGACTAGGCGATGCTATCGCAGCGTTTGTCGAAAAATGCGGAAAAAATCTGCCAGACGCGTCCGTTGTTACCTGTGATGACGGCGGCAGCGAGTGGCCCGCCTTTCAGCCGCAGGAGGTAAAACCTACGAGCGATCCGGATCGACGACTGGGGGTGGATGTCTTTGTCGAAGGTAGCGAAATTGGTCGCCTACACGGTGACGAGAACCTGGGCCTGGCCGGACTGACTGTTTCAGCCTACCACACGGATGAAGGCCTGGTGGTGGACGTGTTCGGCGGCGAGGACGAGTGCCTGGCGTCAGGTTACGAGTTCTTCCCCGTGAAGGATGCTGCCCGCAACCAAACAAGGAGTGAAGCATGATCAACAAACAAGACCTAGAGCGGTACATGCAGATCGCTGACGATGCTCGTATGGAATTTGTTTATAACAAGGACGACGGCACCTGGTCGTGGCATAACAAGGACGACGGCACCTGGTCGTGGCGGCTACGGTATCTGTCCGGCGACGGGGCCATGGCCCCGCACCCCACATTCTGGGATTGCTTGCAAGATGCCGTAGCCCCATATATCGAGGAAGAGGAAGAGAATCAGGCCGAGGCAGGGGGGTCTGACGAGAGCTTCGAGATCTCTGACCAGGGAGGAGCGGGGGAGGTGTCCAGTGACGACTCTTAACCCCCGGTGGATCATCGGTAAGACTGTTGCGTCCGTGAAGCAGCAGAAGGTTAAGCCGCGGGATTACGGACCGGAGACCGACACTGCCATCACGGCGATAATTTTCACGGACGGCTCTAGGTTGAGTTTGACGGCGTTGGAGACTGACTACGAGCCTTATGTTTATCCCAGATACGAAAAACCGAAAAAGGAGTCCGGATTATAAAGATCCAGGCTTCTCCCCACGGCCGTAACACCTTACCCGACCCGTACTTATCGGATAGTTCGTGTAACTTACACACTAACGTCCGATAATGTTTCTTATGTTCGTTTGTACAGTATATCCATGTGCGGGCGGCTCTTACCCTATATAATTCGATTTTTCACCAAACTAGGGAGAACGAGGATGACCAATAAACCCAGCGATCTCAACCTCAGCAAGATTGTCGATCCGAGTACAGACGAAACGACGGCTAACTTGGCTGACGTTTGGGAAGCAATCGCTACGCCGATCTATCGCGTTGTGGATGAGCAGGGTGTGAACGTCGCAGCCGGGCAGATCCGCCGGCTAACCGACCACCTCTGGCTGTATGTCGACGAGACGGATGGCTACGACGTAATGGATTGGACGGACGTAAGCAGGCTTTACGCAGTACCGGCAGCCTCGCATACACCGCTTGGTTGGGACGCTGCCGGAAATGTTGTGATTCTCTGAAGTCGACCGAGAAACCGTCCATGACCGGCAATAATCCAGGGAAGATTCGCAAACAGATCTTACCCGCCAATCGGAGATTTACGATGCCGAAGTTTGAGTTCCAGATGTGCGTGACCAAAGAATTTACTGAGTATTACACGGTCGAGGCCGCTACGCTGGCGGAAGCCACGGAGTTGGCGGAAAGTGGCGACACTGTTGCGGAAGAAGAGGGAGACCTCATCGGCGTGGTCAGCCGCGAGGTGTCGCACCTGCTTCCGCATCAGGGCACGCTGACGGCCAAAGAAGACATCATCTAGTCCTACGAGAAGAAGAACAACCAGGATGGTGCAGTGCTCACGGTGGCAGCGGAGGAGGTGGCTGCTAACTACAAGGCCTTCGTTGAAAGTCGTGAGTACGTGGTCGACTTGGTCGACACTGTCAACGTCCTGCAGTGTGAAGTACATTCTACAACCCTACTCGAAGAAGAAGGAGATGAGTGATGCCTACTTGGAGAGTGAGAGTACCTGTGCTTGCAGTGCAGGACGTTGAAGTTGAGGCGGCTACGACAGAGGCGGCAGCTGCTGCTATCCTCGACCAGGATGATACCGCCTGTACCTGGGGATCGACCGAGATCCTCGGACTCGCGTGTCACTACGGTGATGCTGAGGAAGAGGCACTAGAGATGCTGAGGTTAGTTAATGCAACCCCCGATAAGGATGAGTGACCATGAGTGAGTTCTCAATTACTATAGAAACAGTCGGTAATCCAGATTTTGGACAATACGCACCAATCGCTGACCCGCAACGACTAATCGAAAATACATTTCAAGAACTTAAAACTTCAATTAGGAAGTATCAAGGCGATAATATGATCGGAGGCGGCAACTGGACTAATCCGACACTATATCAAGACGAAAATCCCATCGGTTATATGAGTTATAATTGTCGAGTGTGGGAACTTGGTAAAGACTATCCTGATGCAAAAGAAGTGGATGTATAATGCTCACCATTGGCAACATTCAAGACGTGGAAAGACAAGCCTACGCCGAAAGCCAAAAGTAGTTGCGCCGAGGGAGACCTCAGCCTAATCGCTACAATCTAAACGACAACCCCGGCCAGGTAGCAATGCCTGGCCGTTTCTACTTTTCAGGAGACTTCATGCACACAACCTTAGTAGACAAAGACCTCAACGCCCTCGTACACGCGGCTGTACAGGCCGTGGCTGACGCGACCAGCTTTGAGTACCACGAGCTGGACGGCGAGCATCTCGACATTGCGCAGTGCCCTGAGCGCAGTATCTGGGTGCGCCATCGAAGTTCCCACCTAGCAATCCATCTCTGCTTCCGGCGAGCGAGCAGTGAGACCACCGTCCATCTCGAATACGGCGTAGGAGAGCACGGTAATATCAATACCGAGCAGTTCATCTCCGCAGATTACTCCACGATCAGGGATGCTGCTGTAGCGTTCGAGTTTGCCATCCATGTTCTTCTCGACGTGAGAAAACAAATCGACCATATCATCTGAAGGAGGCCCTATGGCCGCAACGACCAACCAGACCCTCGCCGCACTTCAACAGGCTGGTGAGGACTTCGAGTGGTACCCCACTACAGACGAAATACTCCGCACAGTCGCCAACAACATCCGACAGGGAACCGGGCGGCACCACGGTAACCACACCAGTATCCTCGACATCGGGGCGGGCGACGGCCGGGCACTCACGCGACTGCAGGAAATGCTTGTCGATGCCGAGGAGTCCTATAACACCGTGCACCTGGAACAGTTCGCCATCGAGAAGTCGCTGTTCCACCTGTCGAACATGCCGAAGAACATCATCGTGATCGGCACCGAGTTTCACGAGCAAACGCTTGTGGATAAAGAGGTCAACACCATCTTCTGCAATCCGCCTTACAGCGAGTACGAGGATTGGACCTACCGCATCTTGCGGGAGTGTGCTGCCGGCACCGTCTACCTGGTGATCCCTCGCCGCTGGCAAGAATCTGCCAGGCTTGAACAGTTGCAGGAGGAGTTGGACATTGAGGCGGTGGGCCTCGGAGAGTTTGACTTCGAGGGAGCCGATCGGCGGGCGCGTGCCAAGGTCGAGATTGTTCGCTTCGATATGTGTCAAAAAAAGCACGACGCATTCGATCGAGCTATCGAAGATATGCTACCAGAGCTGGACAAGTTCGACTGCGAGTTGGATCATGACGAGCCCGAAACCCGGCCCTGGGACAAGGAGATTGCCGCAGGCGGCGGTATCATCGACTCTCTGGTGTATGCGTACCAGGCCGAACAGACCGAGCTGTACGAGACCTATCGTGAGGTGGTACGACTCAACCCCACCCTGCTCAAGGAACTGGGTGTCGAGAAGCCCAACATCCTCGCGGGGCTACGCTCGAAGATTACGGGCCTGAAGAACAAGTACTGGGAAGTGCTGTTCGAGAACCTGGCCGAGATCACCAAGAAGTTCGCCACCAAGCAGCGAAAGGCGTTCCTGGATTCTCTCAAGGACAAAACCGTTATCGACTTCACCGACGGCAACATTCGGTCCATGCTGATCTGGATCTCCAAGTGGTCGAGCGACTTCTTTGAGGAACAGTTGCTTGAACTCTTCCGGTCGCTGGCTCAGCACTGTAACGTCCACAACTACAAGAGCAACGAGAAGGTATTCAGCAAGGACCATTGGCGGTACATGCGAGAGACCGACACCCACTACAAAGTGGACTACCGCCTGGTTGTGTCGGGGTTCGGCGGCATCAACACGAGCCAATACTCGTGGGACGCACACAACGGCTTAACCAACCGAGCACATGAGTTCCTCGCGGACTTCATCACGATCGCCAACAACCTGGGCTACAGCTGCAGTGATCGCTCCTACGATTACGTGTGGCGGTCCAATAAGAAGGTCGAACTGTGGCTGGATGATACGTCGATCCTGATGGACGTGCGGGCCTTCAAGAACGGCAACCTCCACATCCGCGTATCTAAGAAGCTGATGCTCGCAATCAACGTCCAGGTCGGCAAGTTGCTGGGCTGGGTCATGAGCGCCGAAGAGGCGGTACGAGAGCTGGACCCAGATCCAGAGGACATCGAATACGTAACGGAGGTGTTCAACCTCTCCCAACGAATTGAATCTTCCAACCTGCTGCGACTTGAGCAGGTCGCTTAACCCCAACTTCGAGTACGAGCAAACGTAGCGAGTACCAAAATACACGCTAGTGACCTAACGTGTACCCAAACCCTGTTTCAATACACACTGCGCTAATTTCAATCTCACAGGAGACCAAGTATGGTAACCCTAAATTGTCCTCATTGCTCCCGTCCTATCGCAGCCCCGGCCGGGAAGACGGGGCGATGCCCTACGTGCAAAGGCTCTGTCACGATGACGTCCCCTGCCCCGCAACCCTCCAGGCTGACAACCCCGAACAGCCGACGAAAGAGTAGCCAAATGCCGCTTATCATCGGTATGGTGGTCGCCGCTATAATCGGCATAGGTACGCTTGGCACCGTTATTACGTTGGCTATTCTGGGAACCCCAGATCCGCCCGAGGTGGCAACAGTCGTCCCCGCAGTTCCGGAGACGTCGTCCGCCCCGGAACCTGCCCCGTCGCCTCCGACGACGCCCGCACCTACGCCCACGGTTGCAACACCCATTATCACAACGATCACTGACGCTTTAACGCCAGAGCCGGAGGTGTGGCTGCCCGCTGGAGAGCTCATCAGGATTGATGACGTAACGGTTCGTATCGACAAGGTCACGATCGGAAACGTGCCTCTCTGGAGAACGATTCACGAAGACGAGACCGAATCTGTGGAAAAGCTCCTAACGATCTGGGTGACTGTGACTAATACCACCGCCAGAAAGAAAATCAATTACAACGGGTGGATGTCGCGGCGGTCGAACTTTCTGGATATTGATGCGGCGCTGGAGGACGACGTTGAGAACCGGTACCGCCCTTCCAGTTTTGGTGTAACAACCGAGGTGCTCGGTACTACCTCTAGCGCCTCCCTCTATCCCGGGAAGTCTTTGAAAGACGCGATCGTCTTTGAACTACCTGTCGGGGGCGCTGAATATCTGCATCTCACCCTGGATCGCGCAGCCTGGGGCGAGACGGAGGTCCGCGCGTTGAGAATCAAGATCCCCGCACAGATGATCGTGCGGGAGTAAGCAATGCGTCAACTTCCCTTCCTAGAACTTACACAAGGAGAACTTACATGCCCTGCATGTCCTGTGGCGACAGCCAGCGAGACTACTGCGAAGCCTGTTTTTCCAGGGCAGTCTCGCTACTCACAACCATCACCAATCTTTACGAGCAATGCGACGAGGAGAACGACGACATCAAGCCGCTGAGCGGTGCTGACTTTGTTGAGGAGGTTGGTATGCAAGTGGAGAACCATATTAACCCTTTCCTCGAACGCCTCGCTGAGTTCCAGGAACGCGTGGACGCCGGGGAGGTGGCCACCTAGTGAGCGATCCAAGCATCAAAGTCAAAACGTCAGCCCGCATAGGTTTCTCTGCGGGTTGCTGGGTAATCACACGCGAGCAGGCCCGAAAACTCTGCGGCGGTACTCTGCCCAAAATGGGGTGCGAGCGCTGCGTCAAAGTGGAGGAGGGATCTGCAACCTACCCGGGAGGCAGGAAATTCCCGTACACGCATCGTGCGTGGGTACAGAACCAAAGCAACGCTCGTTTCATCCTGCGGGATGAGGGGCATATTACCAACACAAAGGAAATAGACGATGGCCCTCGACAACTCTAAGAGATGCCACGCGTACCGGAACCTAAATACCGGCACATGGAGCCTGCGACAGAGCGGGCTCGTTGTGGCACACCCCACGACCATATTCATGCGCGACTGCAGATTCCTGGTACAACCAGCAGGTCGTGAGAAGACCGTACGAGAACGCCGTAAGCGGGTCCACGCCTACATCAGCGGGTATGTCTGTACTGAGCAAGAAGCTCGGGACAGTGGCGAAGGCCACATGGTGCGCTACGATCCTTACGAGATGACCACGTTCATCTACACCGATACCGAAGAGCCCGTTCACGAGGCGGCAGCCGTGGTCATGGATGACCGTTACAAGGTCGAAGCCTTTTTCGAGGAAGACGCATGAGCGACATAAAACTGTATTGCATCGAATCCTGTGACGAGGAGGAGGGCCAGGTCTTCTGGGATATTATCCCGGCGAACAGCCCTGACCACGCGGTGGAGGAATGGGAGATAGTCCGTGGGGATTACGCGACCGTCATCGTGACAGAGCCTTTGCACAAGTTCATCGCGACCGAGGCGAAGAACCTCGACAACCTGCGAGAACTGCAGGTTAATCCACTGCGTGCGATTAACGAGTGGGAAGAAATGAAGCAAGACGTGGCGGACTAACGCCGTAACTACTTACACATAAACAACTTACACAATCGCGACACGTTCACGACACGAGCTGTCGCGATTGTGTCGTGATTACGGAGGTACCTATGGGTGCTGACTTGATACTGGCTTCCATGCCTGCTTTTGACATTGAAAAACCTGGGCGTAGGGAAGCAATCCTCGCCGAGCTGCAGCGTATACCGGCAGAGGTGTACAAGGACAACATGTTTATTGGCGACAAGCCAGAAGAGGACATGACGGTCTCGGACTACGCAGCTGAGGCCTTGCTGTGTCTGGATTCTGTGGACGAGCATGCGAGGGACACCACCTGGGTTTCCACCGCCGAGATGGACTGGAACTTACTTGTCTCTGGCGGGATGAGTTGGGGCGATTCCCCTACCGACACGTTCGATAACATGGCCCCCGCAGCGTATAGCCACGCCCTGTGGGAATTGCTGATCACTTACGCCAAAGAAGATCACGCAGAGCATACAAAGCCGTTACGAGGGCCTAGTGCTTTGATCCAAGAGGGCTACCACATCATGCAGGATCTTATCCACACGGCCGCAGACAACGACCGCGCAGAGGACGCAAAACACTGGTGCGATGATGTCACAGCCCAGTTAGCCCGGCTGGGGCGTTTGGTGGACGGCTCTCCACGACCCATCGAGGAGGAAGTGGCGGGATGAGAACTTTCCCACAGTGGCGGGAGGACGAGATCCTCCGCCGCATCAAGGATTACCACTGCACCCGCGCTGACGCAGACTTCTGGCTCTGCCCCGAAAATTGGTGGGAGCAGCACATCAGACCTGCCTTGCACACGGGAGAAGCTGTAAGCCTGCCCGTAGCCAGGTCGATCGCCAAACACGGCGGCGGCTTCTCGCTGGGGCAGATCAGCCAGCACTACGAGGGGCAGTTGCCCTTCGTGGATTTCAAGACGGGGATCTTGATCCCCTGCCGCCCCCATCACTGGACCACGCACCTCCCATAGAAAGAAAATATGCCTAGTTACCATTTTGATTGCGGAAACAGTAGCAAAGGTCCGATCGGGCTCTGCGCTCGTATTACCGCCCCTACGCAGAAGAAAGCGGTTGCAATCCTGCAGGACCGGATCTCGGACCAACTCAACGCAGACTGGGAGAATGCCTGCGAAGAAGGAGAATACATCCAGGTGTATATCTCCCCAGAAAACATCACAGTGAGGCACATTGATGAGGTAGATGAGGAGGTGGGTATTGCCGCAGAATAGCAAACTCACCCAGCTGCTCAACCAGATGGCTGAAAGGTGTGAGGAAGACAAGATCGACAATGACGCAGAGCCTAACGGGGCGCTGCACAATTGGGTACGGGAAAACTCCAACTGTAAACCTAGTCAGGAGTTCTACCTTGTCTTCCTGCTGAGCTGTGCACTGGCCGATCGTGCCGCTCGGCGGGAAGGTTACGAAGGCCAGGCGGATCGCGCCGCCGCACTAATGAAGAAAGCTCTACCCCCAGAAAGGAGCCACCCGTGACTAGCTGGCAGAGTAAAGCAAGACAACGTCTCAAAGACCACGCAGCAGACCGCTTTAACGCCTGGGCGCAGACCAAGGATGGAAAGAAGTGGCGAGCAGCCCAGTACCGGCCGCCTCGCGTGCGTAACGGTCTCGACGGTCGCAGTCCCTACGCCTGGGGCTTTGAGCTACCGGAGCACCACTACGACCTGATACAGGCCCTTAACGAAGACGACGAGGAGCAGGCAAAGTATCTGATGCTCGTCCACTTCATCACCCCCTCCCCTGCCCTGCCCTGTGCATGAAAGGATCACGATGATTCCGAAGAGATACTCCGCCTTGCAGCGGCACCAATTCCTGACCCTGTTTGACCGTGACCCGTGCGACTTCTTTGACGCCTTCACCGGCCTGGATGTCATCAAGCTGGACAAAGAGGTGATCAAACCAGCAGACGGCGAGTCCACGCAAGAGAAGCTGCAACGCGAGTGGGGTGACGAGGCTGTCACCCTGGTTCAAGAACTTATGTCTATTTAGAAGGAGATCCGCGTGACCGAGGTACAAACAACAATCACCGTCACTGACGAACGTATTCGAGATCTGCTTATCACCGCGATGGAAGGCGGGTCCAATTACTGGTACCAAATACTAAAGTACGAGTTCCCGGAAGGTATCGGCCTCAACGACTTTCGTGCGGGCGGGCAGTTCGCGGTAAAGGACGAGCACACAAGTGCGAGTCTGGGGTATTTCCCGGTCCAATACGTTATCCCATTCACCGAAGGCTGCGCCATCGTGATCGGCGACCTGAACGACCCGGAGTCTGAAGATCCGCAGTTACCTGCCAAGCTCGACCGCGACGCGCTGACACGGGGTATCCAGGTGATGGCCTCGAAAAGCCCCGAGCACTTTGCCGATTTCCTGGCCGAGAATGAAGACGCAGCGACAGCTGACGTGTTTCTGCAGCTCGCTCTGTTTGGCGACGTCGTCTTCTGCTAAACCCCCTATCTTAACAAAGTTCGCTTTTCTAGGTGGCTTTGTGTTACCTTACTTACGGGGCGGCGGGAAAGTGTAGACGCTATAGTACGTAGCGAGACGTCATGCTGCAGCTTGACGCACTACGCAGTGCCCGTTCGGGGTCACCGCCGCCCCTTTTTTAATTCAAGAGACCAAATGCTTACTTACGGGGCGGCGGGAAAGTGTAGACGCTACAGTACGTAGCGAGACGTCATGCTGCAGCTTGACGCACTACGCAGTGCCCGTTCGGGGTCACCGCAGCCCCTTTTTAATTCTGGAGGAATGCAATGAGACAAAAAGTAAAACCGCTGGAGATCACCTGGCAAGAAGCCCGAGACGCGCTGATAGCCATCGACTTCTTTTCCCTTTGCGATGTGGGCGGCGCTGAACACTTTGTTCGAGACAACAAGCGGGTCATTCTTTATCCTGATTGCGAGGATGACATAGCTTGCAAGAATCTTCCGACCGATCTTACAAAATTGCAAGGATCGAAGTACGTGGTGTTCACTAGGGACGGTGATGACATCACTGCCCATGTATAGGGGAACCCAATGCGCGAGTACACCATCAAAACAAACGAGTGCGACGATAATTACGAAAACACGTTTACAGCGGACACGCTGGAAGAGGCCCGCGAGGAAGCAGCAAGCAGGCTTCGGGAGCCGTACGTCCCCGTTGATACGACTACCTGGCTAAGCGGCGAGCTTACCTGGGGCGAAGATAACAACGAGCGCGTAGAGGTCACGCTGCACCCGGAACCTCCAAAGTGTTGCGAAGACGAACACGACTGGCAGAATCCGCACGAGATCGTCGGAGGACTCGAAGAAAACCCAGGAGTATTCGGACACGGCGGCGGGGTGGTGTGTTGCGAAATCTGTATGCACTGCTACTGCAGCAAGGTTACCGACACGTGGGCACAAGACCCATCCACCGGCGTACAGGGTCTGGAATCTGTCGTGTACGACGAAGAACGATACGAGAACCTCAAGGAGGAAGAATGAGCGAACTGCAATCCCCAACCACCACCCACTGCCCTTGCGGGGCAGAGGTAGACATTTCAGTCATCACGATCCCGCCGAGCAGCCTCGAGCGATACCACGTATGTGGTGCTGCCTGCGAAGAATGCGGTCGTCGTAGCGGCGGCGGCAATATGCTGACGGGCGAAGTAACCGAGTGGCGCACGCCACAGCAAGTGGCAAGTGCGCAAGCTAACTACGATGCCCAGCTTTTCGACGCCGAGCAGAACGCCCTTCACGGGCGAGGGAACTGGTAACTGCGTGCGGACTGAGCTACGCCTCACAGTCCACCAACCCGACGCGGCCGGTGATTGGCACATCACACGGCTAGGACCTTACGAGGTCACAACTGAACCGGACATCATCTTCTGTGGCGGCCAAATGCTCCCTGGCCTGATGTTCGACAATTACGTCGTGGAGCAGCAGTTGGAACCTTACTTAGGCGAGAACAGCCTGGGCGAGGCTATCTTCGCATCCGCCAACGACTGCAACGAAAGACACGGCTGCTACTTCTACGACCGTCGCGAGACGCTGACGGATCACGCCCTCGTAGCGGAGTGGGAGATCATCAAAGTTCTATACGCGGCAGACCTGCCGACCGCATAAGGAGACACACACACCTAAAGCCACATGATTCGACGTGGTAACACAAAACTTGGCCCCAATATCTGGGGATGGAGCCTCCCGCCTGGGATCAGTTGCCCTGGTGCGTCAGAGACGTGCCTCGGATGCTGTTTCGGGATGAATGGCAGGTACCGTATGCAAAACGTGCAGGATTCGCACGTAAGAAATTTTGACCTTGCCCAAACGGACGAGTTCGCAGCTTGGATGATTGGCACCATTCGCGAAGAAGCCTGCGACATCTTTAGAATCCACGTTGTTGGCGACTATTTCAGCGAGTCTTATATCCAGGACTGGCAGACGATCGTCAGCCGCCACCCCCGTACGATCTTCTACAGCTACTCGCGAACCTGGGCTGTACCCGACATGCGAGAAGAGCTATTCGCCCTGGGTCGTATGCCTAACATGCGACTCTGGCTAAGCTGGGATCGTTCGATGCCGAAACCGCCGTCTGGTTTCCGTAACTGCTATCTGATGAAGGACGACAACGATGTACCCGACCGGCCCGCGGATCTCATGTTCCGTGACCAGGTCACCGGCGTGATGAAGTTCGCTGGTAATGGCAGTTGGGTCTGCCCCTACGAAAACGGTGCTCTCCGGAGCAACGGAAAGAATACCACTACCTGTACACACTGCCGCTTCTGCTGGGAAACCAAGGGACGGCGTGTGAAACCCAAGCCTATGTATCAACTGGAGACACTCTGATGAGAACTGAAGTTCTACAACAAATTGACGCAGAAGCCCGCCAAGAACTCGTCCCCGAGGTGAACGCGGTCACTCGAGACGCTGCCCTGCAGGAACGCGAGGCGGGTGCGGTTCGCCACGATCTGGAAGCCCGTGTGGGTCAGGTCTGGGACACAGAGCAGCTCCGGGCAGAGTTTGACGTCGTGGGGTTCGGGGCTCCGTTTGTAACCGCCGTCCGCAAGAGCGATAATAAGCGAGGAAATCTTACGTTTACCCACTCACCGCGATTTTACCACAGCTTCTACACCGGCGAGTAATCGAGTTTACCCAAATAGAAAGGAGCCCTCGTTGTTATTTCCTAATCTCACCAGTGCTCGCCGCGAATCGCTGGGTCGTCTCTTCGAGATGGCGAAGAAGTCCTGTGAACACGACGGCCGTAGCGATGAGGTGGCAGCCGCCGCCGAGGCGTGTCTGGAATACGAGTTACAGGTAGCGGCGGAGCTGGTACGGCACGGCGCTCGGCATAACATGGACGCGTTGTCCGTGTGTCTGGGTAATGCTAGTGCTCTCTGGAATGACGTACACGCCTGGGCCCCGACAGACCGCCCTATGTCCTGCTGCAACTGCGACTGGGATGGCACGGAGTCAGAGACCGTGAACCAGCCGGGTGCTTGCCCGGAGTGTCAGACGGGGGATCTGATTTACCGGGTAGCACCACGTAAGGCTGCCGGTTAAACAGCCCCGCCAATCACGCGAGAACCGCTCACACCTGTGGGCTCTCCTACTTCGGTGACCTGGGGAAGAGCATTTACCAGTTTGTATTGCTCTGCCAGTTTACGTCGCTCGATCTGAGAGACGCCGATCTCCGAAGCCGCTTTACGAATCGGCCCCTCCCCTGCCCCGCTCATCAGCTCGTCGAGTCGTTGAGCGTCAGGTAGGGGGAAGGTGGCTGCTATGTCGGCGAACTTCTCGCCATCAATAAACAATCCGTTTTCGACTTCCTCCGCCACAGCATCTCCGAAGTTGTCTCGCACCATAGAGAGCGAGAGCTTCTCGAACTGCTGTTGGCTGTACACGGCACCGGATAAGGTAGCACATGCTTCCTTGATGTATTGCCGGGCTGTCTTGAGCGAACCTGCGAATAGTACGTCCTCTGGGCGAGGGTACGATTCTGAGTAGTCGCTCAGGTGAGCAACGTGTCGATCGAACTGATCCACCGTGGCCGCGAGCTTCGCGGTGCTCGTAGGGTCTTCCGACAGCATCGGGTTCGACTCCACATCCTCGGCCAGCTTCAAGAGCCCGTCACGCACGGCGGGCGGAATACGCTTCAGAGCTGCTCTCTTCCGCAACATGTCAGCAGCAGCGGTGGGGTCATAGATCCCGTAGCCTGCTTGCTTTTGCAGCATGTCGTCGACATCGTTGTCGATCTGTGCGCCGAAGGAGCCAGCTTTCTCCAGAATCTTCTGCGCGAACGCCTGACGGTCCGAAAACTCGAAATGATCCCGATACTCGGCGAACCATGCGGAGGCCGCTTTCACCTCGGTGGCGTTAGTCATGGGGTAGCGGCGATCTTTACGGCCATCCGCCCCAGGCAATACAATAGCAAACGACGAATCAGGAAGATGGCTGTCTGACTGCTTATGCAGCTCCACGTGCCGATCTCGCAAGGCCGCGATGTCGTCTCGTATCCCGTAGCGGGTGGCGTGATGAGCTAAACTCTTCGCCAGCCAGTCCGCCTTCTTGGTCGGTATCGCGTCTCGATTTTCGAGGAAAAACACGGTACTCAAGTAACAGGCAGCCTTGGTATGACACGGAAACTGTTTCAAGCCCGGGTCGGCGTAAGCACTCGCAGGCAATTCCTGCGGCGAGAGGGTCGCAGCCTCTGATGCCTGTTTCACATACTCCGGAAACTCATACAGTTTGGAATAGGTGAAAACCCGTTGGCGGCTGACGTCAGCGGTCGGATCGCAATTCGACATGGAAGATTTACCTCACAGTTTGAATATTCATGCGCCGTGGACTTTTATCCTCGACGTGCTGGGAGTAACCCCCAGTAGCCAGGTCCTTCCGGCTACTGTGCAATGCCCTATTTGCAGCCAGTACCGGTTAAGGATCTACGACGATCGGGTGACTGGTGGACAGTGGTTCTCTTGCCCGGACTGTCTGACGAGCGGCGACATGCTGCAACTGGCGGCGAGGACGTGGCAACTTGAAATGGCCCCTACTATCCAGAAACTACGCCAACACGGCCTAGAGATTCCGGCTGATACAGCAGCCATCACTACCTACATCCATTCATCCTTGAAACAACGTCGGCTCACCAAAAAGTTCTGGAAAGAGACTCACAATCGGCCCCTCCATTCTAGCACCAGCATTTCTCGCCTACTACAGGAACAGCATCTCACGTGTGCTGCGGATCGCTGGGCTGGTGGCCCTGGCCGGATGGTCGGTTGGTCGCCCAAGGGCGAGATTGCCAGACTCTACCACCCCAGATGCCATAGACCCAGTACCGGAGGTGATCGCGCGGGTCGGATGAACATATTCCGAGGGGTCGGCTGGGGAGATGTCCTGGTATTGCCCTTTTACGACCTCCCAGGTCGGATCTGCGGGATGCTCTTCCGTGGTCGCCAGGGGCGGGAAGAGGAGGACACGGTGTATCGTCGCCGCGTATTCAACGCCGACTGCAGTCCAGCCACGTTTGAGGCGGGTCTGCACATGCACCCCGAGGCTCTCGACGAAGCCAACCAGTGGGGCGGGCGTGTCCTGGCCATGGGTGATCCTTTCCGGGCCTGCCAAATCCAGTGCAAGCACTTCGGAGGCTCAGGACGTCCGTTGCCGATAGTTTCCTTCTATCAGGCCGCCCGCACCGATGTGAAGGCCCCGCTAGAAACCGAGCACGCCTGGCACTGGCTCAGCGATAAACAAGTTGTGGTGTGGATGCCCACGTTCGACCAACACGCCCTCCTACAGGCCATTCGCGCAGGCGGGGAGATTTCCACCTTCGGGCTGAAGCAGGAGGAATGGCGAACATTCCTTGCCCGGCACAGGTCCGAGGAGCTGGTACGGGCCGTTTTTGCCGCCGCCAAACCGTGGCCGATCGTTCTGGGAAAGTGGCTCAGGGATGCCGAAGATTCTGTGGTAGAGAACCTGTTCCGTCGATTACAGGCCGCTGGCCTCGATGTCGAACAGACCCTCTCGTTCTGCCCTCCAAATACCCGCCAGCGTGTGCAGGCGATTTTGCAGGTAGCAGGGCACACACCCCAAGTGACCTACGACGGCGTCGTCATCCAGGAGCAAGGAGACACCTGGCAGATTGTACACGCGAAGACTCGCCGGTCTTATCTGATGTGCAATGCTATTCTACATATCGACCAGATACTGAACCATCCGCAGGCAGGAAAAACGTACTACCGAGGCATCATACGGTACCAAGGTAAAAAGATCCCTTTTTGCGACAGTCGGGAGCGTATCGAGGCAGACACCTTTGGGTGGATGTCAGACACGTTGCTTGCTGCGGATGCGGGCCGATTACAACACTCGCAGATACAGAACAAACGGGCGGTACAAATCGCGATGGCCTTCCGTACACCGGAATATATCCAAGGGGTGGATACGGTAGGCTGGGACGGCAAGCAAGGTCGGTTTATGTTGCCCCAGTTCGAGATTCGTCCAGGCGGTGTAGTGCATACTCACAGCGCCGAGATGTTCGCCTACAATGCCCCGGCCCTGCAGGTTCCGCCCCCGGAGCCGCTGTCTCGATACATGATGCAGACACTCACGCCAGGGGCGTACTGCTCGAAGGTGCTCTGGGCGACAACGGCAGCGGTCATCGCCAATATCCTAGCACCCGCCTTTCAAGAAGAGCCGACAGGCATTGGACTGCACGGGGCTCCCGCAGAATTGGCCGGTGAGCAGGTCTCCAAAGCCCTGGGCTGTCGGCACATGCCAATCACAACCAAGCAGCACTTGCTGGCAATTCAAGACGCGGAACATGAACACAACTGGCCTGTTCACGTTTTGCCGATAGCTCGCACCCGCGAGGCGCTCATGCAGGAATGGCTTGATGGCGATGGTCGTCGACAACACAACGCACTATCGCCGCTAACCTGGTGGCAACGATCCGTGCTCGGATTTGGGCGTGCCTGGACAATCGTAGAGACCTCCCAAGAGCGAAACACAGTGACCCTGCGACAAGAGGTAGCAACGAACCTGCAGGCGTGGGTTTCGTCTTATCTGCAAGAGCTATCGACTCGCCGTATGCTAATCGAACGCCCCTGCAACCGTCCGTGGGTGCTCCAAGTGCTCGACGACATGGTGAAGTTCAGTGAGAAATACATGGACGATCCGGCGGTTATGCAGGCTGCCGAGTCTTTCCTCATCCCGTACGTAGAAGACGGGCACGCCGAGTTACTCGCCCAGATGCTCAGCAAATTGGTGGTCGGCGGACACCTGGCCGTGTCGATGGAAGGCTACCAGAAGCCGGGCACTCCAACGATGTTGCAGACCGATGCGGGCCTTCGGGTCGATCTCGCCTCCCTACGGCCTCTGTTCACCAAACAGAATGTTCAGATGCCCTCCCCTGCTCGTGTGTCCGCAGTGCTGGCGCATGCCGGAGTATTGCGGGAGCAACACGACACAGCCTGGGTAATTGATACCGCGTGGTGGACGGAGTCCCACAGGCAACAAACGGCTGTTCAGGCCGGGCAGCTTCGACTTCACGGCTAGGCGTGATCCCAGTCAGGTTCCGTGGGAACGATCGAGGCCAGCGTCTCAGGGCTGACCCGCAGATCGGCAACCTTCGCCAAGTTAGGCCATTTGCCTGTCTTGTAGAACAGGGCACAAGTGCCAATGTTCACCGCCTGAGCAAAGTCATCAGGACCACCCATCTCATCGCGGATGATACGTTGCATAGGCGTACCGATCTGGTTACCGATCGTGTCCTCCACCAGCGATAGGAAGTCGTGCACCAATCCTTCACGTCCGACACCCAAATAGTCGTACTTGAAGAACTCGAGTTGCTGGTGCCGAATCAATTCACAGGTCTGCACCAAGGAACGGGGCTTATCCACCAAGTAGTAGGACCGCTTGCCCGTCCGTTCATTTTCTTCCTTCGCCTTCATGATGGAGCCAGCACTGGCCCCCTGGTAGGCGACCGGAATAAGCAGCGAGAGCGGCAGCCCGGCCGTCACCAAGATGTGCTCTCGCACCGCCCCCTGTCCGCCAAAGTCGTGCACCAGGTTGCTACAACGGCAACGCTTCATGATGTGCAGGATCGCGGAACACTCCCCCGCATAGTCGTGGCTCGATTTGAACCGGTACCCGAACAAGACATCGATCTTCCCGCTGGCCTTGAGGCCTAGAACGGCTACGGCTGTGGTACTGGTTTCCTTCTCGCCGCCACCACCCCAGTCAACCGCCAACACGCGGTCCACGTAGTCTCCCAGGTGTTTTTCCACCCAGGCTAGTTCGTTGGGTCGTTGTGCATTGCAGGCGGCTCGCAGTTCTGTCTGGGTAATCAGACGCGCCCCCGTATCAGAACTCTCACCACATACTTCGTTGTGGTAGATATTCTCAGGCGTAGGCCCAAAACCATCACGTTTGCCCAGCAGTACTCCCCACTTCTCAGCATCTGCGAAGTGCATAGGCATGATATGCTGGGGTACGTGGTAGCCTGCGAAGGAGAGGCGGCGATCACGAAAGTGATGCACCCAGCGGCCCGTACGTGGATAGAGGGGGCTACTACACTTAGCACAAATCACACCTGGCTTCGCCTCAGAGACTTCGCGCTTGACGACGCTCGGCCCAGTCATGGCCAGCAGGTCGTGCTCGAGCGCCGGGATATTCTCTTTACCACAGGCTTGGCACCAGATATGCCACTGTGCCTGAGACGAGTCCAGCCAGCACACGTTGCAAAAGTTCTCCATCGTCTTGGGCGTTCCGGTGAACTGCTCAAAACCCCAGCGAGACCCCGACATAGTCTCCCGAATGATGGGAATATGCTCAGCATTCAGATCTTGTATCTCGTCGTAAGCGGTCTTGTCTGTATTCAATCCACGGCAGCGATCGGCGTCTAGGTACGCGAACGAGAAGAACATTGTGGAGAAGTTTTTGAAGCTCCGTTGCAGCACGCTGCTGTTGCAGGTCGTATCTACAAATAGGTTGCGAACGGGGCTCTGATCGATGAAACCACGCACATAGTTTGAGCTAAAACGCCGGATCATTTCATACAAGGGCGTCACGAACAACGTGTTAAAGTGGGGGATCGTGTTGCTCTTCATTACCCCCTGAGCAGCCATGCTGGTCGATTTCGACACCTGGCGGCCTGTCTGGAATAAGAGCTTTCTCGGCAGCGCTGCGGAGAAGAAAGGGGCGAATGGGAAGTGATCGCCCAGGTGATATGGATTGCCCTTGAGACTGAAGAGTAGGGGCAGAATAGGGGCCAGGTTCGCCAGGTGCCCTGTCTTGAGCGCCGACATGGCCTCGTTGAGCCGGTCCTGCGGGTCGAGCAGTTTGACTTTATCTACGTATTTTTTAAGCCGGGTAGCCTCTGTCGGTTGTTGCGGGGACGTCTTATCTACGTGACTATCGAGGTTCCGCCGGTGATCACGGCTTCTCTCGATATTCTTACTCAACCACTCTTTGGAGAACTTCCTACCGTTGATGTTTACAGGGCCAGCGCGGCGGATCGTCGCCATAGGTACTCATCCTTGAGTGGTTATAAAGCGTGCGTTTTGGTATGTTGCCAAGCAGGGACGTTTGGCATTTACGTCCACACGGATGTGGGTACAGCAGTATAAGGGAGTTGGTTATGGCCGAGAAGGTTTCGTGTTGTCCGTCCTCCGCTGTGGAGGCTGTAAACGACTACAAAACCGCGGGAAGCGCGCGTCCGTTTTTGGAACGCCTTGGCCTGCTACAGTCCATGACGCCCAATTCACGGGCTGGTATCTCTCGCTCGCGAGTGCATACCTTTCCCCTCTCGCAGTCATTGCCACTCTCGGAGCTGCAAACGGCGCTCAATGGGCAAAACCCACCGGATAAAGGCCAGTCTTTGGACTGGCCCTACCCCGACTTTGAGCGAGCTGAGGAAGAAACGTAATGAATCCTTCCAGTACGTTGTTCATTCCTGTAGGAGCCATTATTGGAGCCATCACCGTCTATCCATGCTACGCTGCGGCGGGTATGGGCTGGGCTGTGATCCTCTCCGCACTCGTTGGCTGCTGGGGATGGGCTTGGGTCATGAGCCAAGCATAGTCGCTGGGAAAGGGATATGATGAACGTGTTTGAGCTATTACTCACGGGGCTGGCAACTTGGCAAATTGTCGAGGTGCTGCACCACGCTGACATCACCCTTTCACTCCGCATACGTGCCTCCGAATCCGCGTCTTTAGGTGGATTACGGGGCTTCTTTTCTAAGCTCCTTAGCTGTCCATTTTGTCTCTCGCACTGGGTCGCAGGGGCACTTGTGGTATGTTTATTTCTGTTCAAGCCGGTAACCTCGCTGCCTCTTGCGCCGCTCTGTGTATTCGCAGCTGCCAAGTTAGCCAACCTTGGAAATGACCTAACTTACGACAGTTGTCGTTCCCCTAAAGTGGATCTCCCTAATGACATCGAAGTCACCGACGGAACAGAAGACCCCCACCTCTAATACACGACAGCCGACCTACGCGGACAAGGCTGTTCACCTCGCCAACCAGATGGCCGAGCAATTGTGCCAGCAGATCCCCGAACTACGCGGTGCGGTCATCACCTTTGACTGGGCAGGCGAGCTTAACCAAGTCAGCCCTGTAGGGGTCTGGCGAGACGCTGAAGGCCAGGCAGCCCTCACCTCTGATACCGTGACTGGAGCCGTGTCGCAGACAGCGCGTATGCTAAACCTGCAAACGACGGCCAATTTCCAATTCGTAGAGCAACTCGCCGCCGTGGTCGAGCAAACGAGAGACCAATATGTCGAAACCCGAGAATCGCAAGGGGAAATCACAGAAGCCGAGCCCAAAACGTCGCCGACGGCCGCCGAGCCAGGAGACGGAGCAGAGCAGCGAGGATACCCGAGAGAAGAAACGCAAGAGCAAGGAGCGAAAAGCTCGTAAGCAAGGAAGGTACGGCTCTCCTGCCCACCAACTACTCGAAGAACAAGCCAAGCAAGTCAAAACGATCCAGGACCTGCTGCAACTGTACAAGATCCCTGAGCAAGGCTGGGACTATCTCCTGATCGGGGACGGTTCCTGCACACGCCGCTGGCAGTACGAGATGGGTTACGCCTCCACGTTGGTGGACAAGGCTACCTACCGAAATCAGGCAGACTGGAAGCGATTCTGGGGGTTCGGGAACCTGGGAACCAACATCGTGGCCGAGACGATGGCCTACGTCCTGCCGCTGATGTATCTGATCAGCGAGCAGAAGAAGCTGAATGCCCGCAAGTTGCATATTTTCACAGACTGTGAGCATCTATTGTGGTCTGCCAATAACCGTATGAAGCGGAAACGGAATCGCCAATTATGGGCCATGGTGGATTCTTTCCGTGCCTCGGGGTTGGAGATCACCTGGCACTGGATACCGCGAGATACGATCGAACTCAACAAGTTCGGGCATAACCTGGCTAATGCAGCCAGGATTGCCGGTAAGGATTTGGACAAACAAGTATTAGCTGACATGAACGCGCAGAGCGTTAAGGAATTACAACCACATGGCATCAAAAAACGAAGAGCTCGTCGCAGAGCTGAAGAAGATAACGAAGGGTCAGCACGCGACAGCGATCAGCCGCCTGCTGAATCTGGCGACCGAAGCCAACATCGCCGAAGACGTGCTGGATGATCTGGTTTGGGAAGATTTCTCTCGCCAGGCGTCCCTCGTGAACAACGAAGGGTTTCAAGCCCAGATCACCCATCTCGTAGAGAACAACTTAGCGGCACAGGTGGCGGAGTTGTTACTGGCCAAGATCAAACCATTCCCGTTGGTAGACATAGGGGGCGCGAGTAGCGAGTGAGGCTCTTCCTCATTGCCTGCTCCAAGACGAAGCTCCCCCGCCCTGCCCCAGCGGCGGAGCTATACAACTCACCACTGTTTAAGTTCTCACGCCAGTACGCCGAGAAACACGGCGAATATCTGATCTTGTCTGCCGAGCACGGGCTGGTGAACCCGTCGCATCTGGTCGAGCCGTACGATACGACTCTGGCGGACCTCGGAGTGGCTCAGACGACTGCGATGATCGCAAAGGTCGAGCGGCAGGCGCAGCAATGGCTCCAACTGTGGGACCACGACGAGAAGAAACTCCCGGGGGCCTTAGAACTCCTGGCGGGCCGGGATTACGCCGCGATCATTAACGCCACCTGCCTGGCGGACTTCTTCCGTATCCACCAGCCACTCAAAGGGTTAGGGATCGGACAACGCCTGCAATGGCTAAAAAACAATCTACGTCACGACTGAATCGCGTTTACACAAATACCCCTTTATCGAATTGGAGATGCTGATGGCCCTACCACGTGAGGCAATTGCCGATGATGTATCGCTGGTACCTATGCCAGCCAGACCACTAACCCTGGAGGATTTCAGCCAGCTTTCGACTGGCGATGTCGTTCGGGTGTTCTACTGGACCGTGAACCAGGGCGACATGCTCTATCGGTTCGATCGCGTTGCAGATGGTCGTGTCTACGGCCAGTTGTGTGACGATCGGCATGTTGATGTTACCGACGACCGCCCAGACTGGTTAGTGCGGAACCGGGATGAGTTTGAGAACAAACCGTTCTGGGGCGAGGTGGCTGGCTACCTCTACGACTTCGGCGGCCTGGTCTGTCGCGGCAGCGGTGCAGAACCCGTTCACGGTACTGCCCCGTCTACCTGCTTTCTCGAGTGTCAGTAACCAATTGAGTTTACCCAAATAGAATTTGGAAGGAGTGTTTATGCTGGGACCGATATGGTCATACCAGGACATTTACGTTGCGCTATGCGGACAGCTGTTCAGCACGCATTATCAAGGGATCAGGCACGAGCGTCACTGTGAGGCGTGCCAACAGGTACGGGCTGGCGATTTCATGGAGGAAGCCGTATGACCCCTGATCTAAGTAGTTACGATTTTATCATGATCAACTCGTCTGGGGGTAAGGACTCCCAGACGGCGTTGGCTGTCACAGTCGCTGCGGCTGACGAGGCGGGTGTGCCTCGCAGCCGATTGGTGGTTGTTCACGCTGACCTGGGCCGCATGGAGTGGCCTGGCGTCAAACAACTCGCAAGAGAGCAGGCAGAGTACTACAACCTCGAGTTTGTTGTGGAAAAATACCGCAACAAGGCTGGCGAGAACCTCACGCTGCTCGATTACGTACGCAAACGGGGCAAGTGGCCCGACGCCCAGAACCGCTACTGCACGTCAGACTTTAAGCGAGGGCCGTGTAGTCGCACAATCACTGCCTTGAGTCGGCGGGTGGAGAATCGCTCCACAGAGCGTCCTGCACGCGTCCTGAGCGTCTTTGGGTTCAGGAGTCAGGAATCACCCGCGCGGGCCAAGCACGAGCCGCTGGCGCAAGATAAACGGGCATCTAACAAGACCCGCCATGTCGACACGTGGCTTCCTATCCATGATTGGTCAGAGGAAGAGGTCTGGAGCTCCATCAAGACAGAGGGAGTTCCCTACCACGAAGCGTACGACCTGGGGATGCCCAGGCTGAGTTGCTGCTTCTGCATCTTCGCTCCCAAGGGAGCACTCCAGATCGCAGGCAAGCACAACCCCGAGTTGCTGCAAGAGTACGTTCAGGTCGAAAACGACATCGACCATACCTTCAAACACAAATTCTCATTAGCAGAAATGCACGACGAGATGATTGGCGGCGCGGAGTTCGAGCCTGTCTCGGCTGACGGCTGCTGGAATATGTAAGGAAACTATGGCGACAAACACTTACCACATGGAACAAACGGTCCATTTCGGAGATACCCCCAACACATACGCGGGTTATTACATCTCCACATCCTCGAGCAGTATTGAAACCACACCTTTCGCGTCTACGCAGATCCGGGATGATTACGAGCAGGCCCTGAAAGCGTACAAGGCCGAGGACTGGCGATTACCGGCACTCCTAGCAGCCGCCTGGGGCGGGAATACGGAAGGGGATCGGGACCACGGGCAAGACCTGCTGGCGGAGATACTCGCGACGGAATCGCCCGAATTTCACGCACAAGATGCCGACATGGAAACGATTCTCCAGGAATTATTTGACGTGTGGATGAACAAATCACTGGAGGAAGCATGCGAGTCAAAGTAACTCAAGAAGAAGTGATCGTTATCAACGCCCCGGAATACTTCCAAAACAAGGAGTTTATGGCATGGCTCAACGCTGACGACACGACGGTAGCCACGTGGTACCAGAAGGGCACAGAACCCAACGACTGGTCGGATATTTTCACAACGTGGGATTCTGGTGAAGGTCCCGACGCTGACATGCCTGCGCATATCTGGGGTGAGATCACCGCGGTCTGCGAGGAACATCTGGGCAAATACGGTTTTTGTATTCTACGAATCACGAACCTGGAGGAGGATTAACGTGGGAGCACATTTTAGTAGCTTTGAACTAGACGGGCAGTTGTCGCCGGAAGACGTATGAGAGAAGTTCGAGCGGCAGCGGCAGTCAGACGCGGACGAGCACGGTACTGATCCGTACAACGGGTCATTCCTCAAGCAGCAGGCCGAGGTGAAAGCCACCCAGAAGGTGACCACCCAACAGTCAGCTGCCTCGGCCCCTTACCGGGGAGCCTAACCCTTACCCCCCGAATGGAGAATCAGATGAAAGCTGAAACAAAGAAGATCGTTCTGGACGCCGCAAAGAGGCTCCACAAGAAGTACGGCAAGCCCTCCGCGCTGGTATCGAACGAGGTGCTGACGGCTCTGCTGTACCAGGAGGTCCTCTCCCCTTCCAACATTGCAGCAGCCCTCGCACATGCGGATGACCCCCACGTTTGGCTTATGAGCCTTGCTTCAGAGGTTGACACTTTCTACCGAGAGGGGTGAACCTCACCACCGACGAAACACCAACCCCCCCTAATGGAGAACTACCATGCACCAAAAGAAAGTTGAGATCCCTGCCCACTGTGACCTGTGGATGCAGGGAGCCAAGACCGGCACCATCGTTAAGACCGAGGGGGACGTCACCGTCCTCCGGATGGATCACCCCCAGGTCAAGAGGCTTGTCCGGATCAAGACCGAAGAGCTGGAGCAATTCGGTCGAGCCCTGAACTGAAAACAAACCCCTCCCCCTTTATTTCCAGGGGGCAGGGGTTTCTCCTATTATGTGGCGAAACTTCGACCCTCCCCCCTCCCCCCAGGCAAAATCGAAAACCACTTTTTCCCTGGAGCAGGTCCCAAAAAACGACCCTACCCCCTTTATTTTTGAGTTTCAAAAAACACCTCCAAAACGTCTCCAGGATTCGCCGGGAGAATTTCCAAACAATTCCAAGGAAAGTTGCTAACCCCCCATTGGACAAACGTCCAGACAGTTGCTACACTATCCTCTGTGATTCTGCGGGAGAGGTTGCGGGTAATCTCCTCTCTCGCGGGGAAGGTGTTTGGCTCCTTCGAGGTTGGTAATCCCTCGAATGGGTTGTGGGTGTTTGAGAGTCCTGGGTGAGCGGTTTCTACACCAGCTCCCCAGGACTTTTCTAATTGGCGGGAGAGGCACCAGCATGACGTGGCATATCGAGTGCCCAAGGCACTACAGCGACTGCTGGGAAGCCTGCAAGAGGAGCAGGGGAAAACATCTCGCGATGCCGGTGAAGGCTCTCTACAGCCCTCGTGGAAGTCTCTGGTACATTCCCCCAGAAGAGCTAGTCGTCTGCGACGACCTGCGGCGAATCGTAAAATCGATGCGAGCGGGACGAAAAGCCTAACCCCTCACCAGCGGGGGCTGCTCCCCAGACCTCAGAAAAAGTTGAAAAACTGGAGCAGCAAAAACTCCGCGAGAAAGGGCATATCGAAATTAGTATATGCAAGCCGAAAATTCCCAAAATTTCAGGTTTTTCGGGCCGCTCCCGAAAAGTTGAAAAACGGAAAAAGTTGAAAAGCTGGTAGCCTGGAGCCAGGAGCCGCCCCTCGACCCCCCTACCCCCCATCCGAGGGGTGTGCGGATATGACCACCCCCCTTTTGGGAAGCGCGCGGATACGACCACCCCCTGACCAGGGTGTGTGCGAATACGCACGGTCAAAATCGCACACCTGTGCGGGGGGTGTGCTAATACGCACGGTCGAAACCGCACACCCCCCTAGTGGATCATTGTGTCGAATCGACACTAAGAATTTTAAACTGGACAAAAAAGTCCAGTTTAACGCATCAACTTTTGCCGATGGTTAAAATTTTAATATCAAAATATGCCGATATTGGAATTATACCAAAAGCTCACTTTTTGTGCAACCGGTGCCCGGCAGGATCGGTGCCCGGCAGGATCGGTGCCCGGCAGGATCGGTGCCCGGCAGGATCGGTGCCCGGCAGGATCGGTGCCCGGCAGGATCGGTGCCCGGAAAAGCAGAGCAGAGCAGAGCAGAGCAGAGCGAAAAAGTTATGCGCCTATATAGTAGTCTAAAAGCATTCACCTACCGATAGGTGAAATACCCCCCTAACGGGCCAAATCGGGCATAATCCCAAAAGAATGTGATTATCCCAGTTGTAAGCTTCGATAAGCTTTGCTAGGGTGATACTTAGTCGAAGCAAGCAGCAACCCAAGCAACCCAAAAAAGGAAAAGTACAATGCCTAGCAAAGCAACCCAAGCCTATCGAAAAAGCTTAACACCCAAGCAGAGAAAAGCTTTTGATAAGGTTCAATTAGATGTAGCAAAAAGCAATGTGTGGTATCAAAAAAGCGTCCGTCTAGTCGATGCAAAAAGAGGGTGTAATACCCACTTAATTAAGCTTATTGAAGATACAATTAAACACTGGGAAGAAAACGTAGAATTCTATACACCCAAGCAGCAACCCCCAAAAAAGATCAATCAACCGGGACAAGAAATTTTAGTAGTCACGTTGGACAAGGGACAAGCAAAAGAGCATACCTTTTCGATAAAATGCCCGATCAACCTAGAAGCGTACCTCACCCACTTTTTAACCTGTGGACGTCTAATTTCTTGGTACGTCTACACCACCCACTAAGCAACCACCCAAGCAACCACCCAAGCAACCACCAAAAAGGAAAAGTGAAAATTATGAAAATTTACAATGAAAAGTTTGAACTAAGCAACCCAAGCAAGCTTGCGAAAATCAACCGGTTGAAAGCTCTTTTCCCCTCCACAAACAAGAACAAAAAAGCAGGCGCTAAGACTACTGTTAGTCGCGCTCTTGCGATGGAGCTTGCCCGAAAATCGCAAGCTTTATCCCCTAAAAAGTTCGCGAACTATATCACACGTAAGATTCTGCCGGGCATCCCCCTAAAAGGGTGGACAGACGTAAAAGACGAAAATGGAAAAAAGACTGGGCAGTTTAAAATTGTAGACTCTGCTTGGTATGTCGCGCTAAAAGCTCTTGCTGCCCATTGTCGCAATGTCGACAATATCACTGCAGAGAATGCCCCTTACGAACTTTTCGCCAAAAATGGCAACAAAAAGCTCAACTTTTATGCGTGGTCGACTCTGCCGGTAATAACATGTCCCGGCGCCGGAGCTTGCGCACAATGGTGCTATTCATTCAAGGCGTGGAGATACCCCTCTGCTTTATGTCGTCAGATTTTCAACACAATGCTTTTGAAGCTACGTCCGGACGTAATCAAGCAAGCTTTTCTAGCTATCCCTACGGGGAAAACTATACGCTTGTACGTCGATGGTGATATCGACTCCCAAGAGCGCTTAAGCTTTTGGATGGGACTATGCATGGCGCGCCCCGATATCGACATTTACGGCTATTCAAAAAGCTGGAAGCTTTTTATCGACTACGCTGCAGAGGGGGGAGTATTCGCCGACAATTATGTTATCAACCTAAGCAGCGGGAGCAAGTATGGCGCGCAGTTTGCCGAAAAGCTTGCCCACCTAGTCACTGAAAATGGCCTCCCCCTAGTTAGGGGGATTTTCGCTGCAGTGAAAATCGACATGACGGGAATCACAAAAGGGGAAAAAAGATACGAAAATCCTTTATACCACCAACGGGTGAGGGATGCTATCCAACGTGACTACGGCAAAAAGGGATACTCTTGTGGTGGGAATTGTAACGAGGGGGGTTGTAAAATCAAGCAGCAATGTGGTAATCGGAAGGCGCAAGGGTTGATTATTGCTATCGGTATTCACTAAAAAGATTCCCACATCATCCCCCCAAGTAGGGGGGGTGCCGATGGCAACCTTTTTTCCACCTACCCAAGAGCAAATCTCATGATCAAGCAAGCAACCACCCAAGCAGAGCAAGCAGAGCAACCCCTCCCCTTTTTGCTCCACTACTGCAAGCAGCAAGAGCAAGCAAGAGCAGAGCAAGCAGAGCAGCAAGCAAGAGCAGCAAGAGCAGAGCAAGCTTTTCAAAACGTAGAATTCGCGCCCCCTTGCAAGTAGACCACCCAAGCAACCACCACCCAAGCAACCCCCCCCAAAAGGACTAGTATGAATTACCTCTCCACCCAAGCAGAGCTTGCAGAATTCTATCGTACAATGACATTCATTTTCGGCCTAACCATTATGGGGGGGTCGGTGGTTGCTATCGTGCAACCCACCACCCAAGCAGCAACCCAAGCAGAGCAGCAAGCAGAGCAACCCACCACCCAAGCAGAGCAACCCAAGCAGCAAGAGCAAGCAGAGCAGCAACCCAAGCAGCAAGAGCAGCAAGAGCAAGCAGAGCAGCAAGAGCAGAGCAACCCCTTTGACCCCTACGATGGGGTAGAGCCTATGCCCCCCCTAGGGGATATGGCATAATCCGGCAGGATCG
>Ga0098053_1000031_pt1 | contig 56225 bp, 107 predicted proteins | sample 15BtaG_FD_77068 | JGI IMG/M metagenome (GOLD analysis project Ga0098053, IMG submission 77068) | Marine viral communities from the Subarctic Pacific Ocean - 15B_ETSP_OMZ_AT15312_CsCl metaG | ecosystem: Environmental > Aquatic > Marine > Oceanic | place: Pacific Ocean | collected 2015-01-18 | reverse complement strand
TCTTGAGCCTTCATTGTATAACTCTTGAGCTAAAACAGTAGCTGTTGTTGTACCATCACCTGAATAAAGATTTGCATTTTGAGCAACTGACTTTATTATAGATGCACCCATATTTTTTTCTCTATCTGAAAATGAAATTGATCTTGCGACAGACACACCATCTTTTGTAATTGTAGGTAATCTTCTTTCATTTTCAATAGCAACATTTCTTCCTCTCGGACCTAAAGTTACTTTTACTGCATTGGCTAAGTCATTTAATCCTTGACCTAACTTATCTCTAGCCTCTTGTGAAAGAGTTATTTTTTTATTTCTCATCTTGTGACTCCTTTTCTTGTTTTTCAAGTTCTTTTTGTTTTTCTATTCTTTTCTTTTTAGCATTAACTTTTTCTAGAACGAAGTTTATTTCATCTCCATTTAATCCCATAGCAAAGAAATAAAACATAGCTTTATCTCTTTCTGCTAAAGAAGATTCTATTCTCTCAATCTTATCTTTTAGATTCATAATTTCTAAGTTTGATCTTAGAACTTGCTCTAAACATAATACTTCCTCCTCAATTTCTAAATTTTTTGTAATTTTCAACAGTTTATTGTATTTTTCTGAAGGTTTTTCCATTTTATTAACACCTTATTGTTTAATGGTTAAGTATAAAATAATCGCTCAATTAAAATTGTCAAGTTATATTTTCATATATTCTCTACTCTCATGATAAAAAGATTTATCACTTACTACAAGTTTTGCCAAGTCCATAAAAAACTTAGCGTCATCAGATTTATGATTGTCATTTATTTTTTTAAATTCATTATTAAGATTTTGCATATTTCTGCCAAACCTTTTTATCAAATCTACACTATCAATTCCTAAGTTGTATTTTATATATTCATCAACATCTTTTGTTGACATATAAATTTCTTCATTGACAGTAGAAGCTTTAATTAAAGTCTGGCTATTTAATGCAATCTTTGGGTTTAAGTTGTCTTTATTAGAAACTTCAACCCAACCAAAATAAGTTAAACCTTCAATTTCATAATTATCAATCTTCAATAGTTTTTTTATCAAATAACACCTCATATATTTTTTCGATAGGAATTCCTAAAACATTTGCTTTATATATTTTAACATCTTTATATTCATCAGATTGTTCTATCACAGTCTGGCTTTGAGATTGAGATGCCTCATATATTTCTTTTAAGACTTTTGATATAAACTTAAATCTAAATAACAATTCTGAAATATGTTGTTGAGCAATAAAGACTTCTTCTTTTTTTATCTCTCCATCTTCTTTTACAAACAGAGTACTTATTTCTTCAAAGTCATCTGATGAAAGTTTATCTTTCAATAAAATATTATTTATTTTTTCAGTTAAATCATTCAAATCCCACCTCTTTAATTTGAAATTCGTTAATACTATCTACATATAATCTCTCACAAAACTTATTGTAATCCTCTGAACTAGGAAAGACTATTGTTGAAACAGTACATTTTTCAAGTGTTACGTTCTGAACACAAGTCATTAAAACAGGCAAAGTGTTTCTTGAACCCATTACTGCTACAAACCCTACACAGTCTTTTTCAGATGAACCAAAAGGTATGGTTAGAAGTAACCTTCCACCTCTTTCTAATACATCTTTTAATAAGTCTTGAGGACTATCTTTATTTTTTGCTGCAAACATTTTTATCTCCTTAAAAGAAACATGATTTATCTAATTTAAATCTCAATTTTATTTTAGCTCTAATGATTTTTAAAGCTGTTTGTTCTCTAGTCATAATGTATTGTCTTGAAACATCCATTGACTTGGCTATTTGATCATAAGTCATTCTTTCATCTCTTAGGTATCTTTTGTTGATAACCTCTCTTTCTTCATTATCTAAGTCTGTAGACATTACATTAGTCAAAGCAAATACAAACTTATCAATACAATCTTTTTCTTCCACTCTGCCATAAAAGTCAGAGTCTTTATCTGCTAACAAATCATGCATTGTAGATGCACCATTAGCTTCTTGGTTTCCATACTTAATTTCTTTTTCAAAAGAAACATCATAACCACTTATAACATTTAACATCTTATCTAAGTTCTTTCTTTTAACACCCATTGTTTCACATATAAGAGTAGTCTTTGCCTCTCCTTTTAATTCAGGGTATTCTTTTTCAATTTGATTTTTTACTTTATTATAATAGTAAAAAACCTTTCTGTTATCTTGAGTCGTTCCCAACCTAACAACAGATCTGTTTGAAATAATATACGATCTAATTCTCTGAAGAACCCAGCCTGTAGCATAAGTTGTAAACTTATTATCTTTACTTAAATCAAATTTGTCTACAGCAATAGACAGACCTAAAAAACCTTCTTGCACTAAATCTTCAAATTCTAAATTTCTATTATTCGCATATTGTTTCTGAGCAATCTTATAAACTAAGTTCCTATTTGATTCTATTAGTTTATTTAAACTGGAAGAGTTGTTATTATCTCGCCACTCTTTTATTAGTTCTTTTTGTTCCTTAGCATTTAATCTTTTCAATATAAACCTCCTTGTAAAAATTGTTTATCAATCGTAATCTACCATATATAATATAATCACGAATAAAGATTTGGCATATAAAATTACTGATTTTTTATATGCCATTTTGCTTTTCTTGAAAGTTCCTTTATCAATTCAGTTGTGACATTATTTCTTAATTCACCATTAGGCATTTCAACTGTTATCATATAACAATAACATATAACAAAAGCGTCTATGTTTACTTTAGATAAATCGAAATCTTCATTTTCATCTAAATAGTTAAAAAAGTTTTCTATTGCAATCTTTATAAAAAACTTTTTATAGCCAGCTTCAAGTTTGAAAATAGATATAACTAAGAATAAAATCTTTACTAAAATACTATTAAGAAATACTTTCAACTTTACCTCTAGCGTTATTTAATGTTTGAGCTGATCCATGAACTTCAAACATAACAGTTATTGCCTCTGTCTTGTCTGTAACTTTACAAAGAGTACATTTGTTACAGTTAAACTTTTCAAATATTTTACTTTTCAACTCTTTCTTCTTTTCTCTTTTATCTTTAGCAGTCTCAAAAGACATAGCTTCTATTTCTTTTTTAACTTTGTTTTCCTCTCTAACAACTGGACACATAATTGCTTTTTCTCCATTAGATAACATAACTTTGTTTGGTGTATTCTCTGGAACAATTATAGTTGTAGCCCAACCATTCTCTCTTGCTTTTAATACTTCATCTTCATTTTGACATGAGGCTCTAAAATAAGGTTTTAATACTTGAGACCTTTCTTCTCTCCAGTCATGAGTATAGCCAATGTTTATTAAACCTACACTTTCTATAACCTTACATTCTTTAACTGTTTCTTCTTGATCTCCAACGCAATCTCCAGCTACTCTGTGTCTGACTATTTTTGCATCTTTGTGCATCTTTTTCATTGCTTCTAATAAAGTTTTTCTTCTAGTTCCTCCTTCTATATCTCTTGAAAGCTTTCTGAGATAGAATAGCCCCCAAGCATAACAACCTCCTTCTTTAAGTGAACAAGTATCAGGACAAGTTGACTTAGGACTATAACTAGCCATAACCTTTCCTATCTTTTTATCTTGACTTTGAGAAACCCAATGTATTAGTCTGTCTTTCATATTATACCTCTTTGGTGACAGTGTTATATATATATTGACAAGGATATTGCTATCCCATAATATATTATAACACGTTGGTATAGTATGTCAAGTATTTAGGAAAGAAAAATAAGATTTTTTATTTATCGTTTTTTGTTGGATGCTTAATCCATTCTATTGCATTTCCAAAAGGATCTTTTAAATAAACATATTCCGATCCACCTCTATGTTTCCCCCAATCACAATCACCTAAGTTATCTCTTATAAGCTTTAAATGCTTGGATTTAAAAGCAATATGTGTAGGGTGATCCTCTGGTCTTACAAGGGCTATCTTTGTATTAAAAACGTCAATTAAAGCCCAAGCCTTATCTTCATATATAACTTCTGCTAAGACCTTTTTTTTGTACCAATCTACAGCCTCTTTGATTGAAATAACTTGAATTGCAATATGATCTAACTCATTTACTAAACTTCTCATATTCTTCTCCTACAATTTCATCTAGCTTTGTAGCTTCTTTTATATATCCAGTCTCAAATAATTCATCTGATACTTTAAGTAATTTATTTAATAAATCTTTTTTGGAACTTCTTAAGTTGTTAAAAGGACTAATTGGATTTGACTGTACTGAATCTGTTGTTTGTTCTGAACTTGACTGTTCTTCAGAATGTTCCTCTCCACAGTCTTTCAAACCATCTATTGTATTAATTCCATCTAACTCATCAAATATTTCGTTGACGGCTGTGCTTATTTTATCTTCCCAGTTACGGTTATTTGCTATATATTCTTTGTAATCATCTGCTTTAAATTGATCTTTCTTATCTTTAATATAACAATATAGATTCTTGAGTTCACCTTCTTCTGTCTTTGGGTTAACATGTACTGTTGGTACGGCCTTTCTTCTTTTTCCGTCTACTAGCTTATCTTTTAAGTCGTCATCTTGTTCTGTTTTAAAAGCTGCTTTCATCATTCTTTTTAAAACTTCACCACCTAAATCATGATAAGCCTTAAGCAGTACAGCTATTTCAGATATAAGTGGTTTGAACTTTATCGAAAGAATGTTTTCTCTTTCTTCTTGTACAGGTTCTGCATCAAATTCTTCTGTGTTTGTGTCTCTATCATATTCGTCTTCTCCAAAACCTTCGTCATAAGTTAAAGTAGTATCTCCTGCTTTTATTGATCCTAATGACCGAATAAACAATTCTAGCTTTTCTTTGATTTCTGCAAACATTTGTTGACAAGTATCTTTACTGCCTAGACCAAAAGAATCAGGATTTGAATTTAAAACTAAAAGATTCATTGTGTTCCTTGCAGATAAGAACTGCTCATTATCTAGTTTTCCTTCCTCATTATATATGACATCACCAACATCTAAAAGTGGGACTCTCCATTCGTTTAATAATCTTTTAACTGTTTCTTCTTTGTTATCATCTCTTCTGTTGAATTCAGTACTGTTAAGGTCTGTTAAGAAACCATAATATTTCTTTAAGTCAACACCTTCTTGTGCTTCGTAACACTTTTCTAAATCATTTAAATTATTATACCCATCAACAACTATTCTGTTGTCTCCTTCTGTACTTGTTTCTTGGCTATTTCCATCTGTATTTACTTCTTGATTGCCTTGATCTGTATCTTGATTGCCTTGATCTGTATCTTGATTGCCTTGTTCTGTATCTTGATCACCTTGTTCTGTATTTATATCTTGGCTACCTTGTTCACCGTTATCTTGATCTATATCTTGATCTATATCTTCTTCTTCTGAGTTTTCTTCTTCATATGTAACATTTTGATTAGGAGTTTGGTTAGATAGTAGCGAACCTGATTCGATTTCTGCCTTAATATCATCAACGTGCCTATTTAAAGCCTTATAAGATGTTTCAGATGTTAATTTAAATATTAATCTTATCAGTCCATAAAAAGCAACATCAGATAAAGAAGTAAATCCAAGAGTTCCAACAGCATAAGCAATAGAAACAGGGTTAATTGCATAAGCAATCAAAAGCATAACCAAACCTCTAGATATAATTGGAACACTACTATCCATTAAAAATCTTCCTAAAGCAACCAACCTTGTCATATAAGCCGTGTAAGGATTGTTCTTTCCAATCCAACTTAAAATACCAGCCTCTTTTATTAACTCTTCAGAATATGTTATTTCACTGCTTGATTTAGAAAAACTTTTAATAAAGTTAATTGATTTAGCCTCTAATAAAGATACCACTTCTTTAATCTTATCTTCTAAATTGCCAGAATTTATAAACTCAAGAACTTTATTTGCAATCACATCTTCTGAAATAGGAAGAAGGCCTGATATCTGCTTAAACATTTCATTGTTCTTGATTTGTTCTACAGTAACCGTTTGCCTTAAAGGCTCTACCTCTGACTCAGAAGCTTCAGTGTCTTCTTCATAACTGATAACTTCTTCAACAATTTCTTCATTTGATTCTTTAATCATCTTGACCTTCCTTTTTTCTATCTGCCGATCTTTGTTTTAATAAATAATAATGCTCTTCATGTTTGGAATATATTGATGTAAAAAAATCATCTAACCCCAAAGTCAATTCTTCTTCTTTATCTAATATATCAAATAATTTTTCTGTGGCTTGCATGAAAAAAGAATTCGCATTAAAAGCCATGTCTATTAACTCATAGTTTGATGGAACTTCACCCTTTGTTGTTTCAAATAAACTTAAAATTTTCAAAACATATTTGTGGCTTTTAATTGGACAGACTGACTTCTCGCCTGACATAGCAACAGATTTTTCAGCAAAGGCATCTGCTTCTGCAATCATATCTTCATATAATCTTTCAAATAACAAATGATCACCATAGTAACCTTTTCCTTTTGAGCGCCAATGACAGCTTTGATAAAAGTTTTTTAAAGCTATAATACAACCTAAGTATTTAGCCATTAGTTCGCAATCTAAATTGACTTCCATAATAACACCCTCAATTACTTTAATGATTATTATTAATAAATATCAAAATTAATTAATAACTTTATATGTAATTTAAAGTCGAAATTAAAGTTAGGATTAAATAAATAGAAATATTCCTCTTTAATATGAGTACAATAAAACTGATCACCTTTTTTAATAAACCCAAAACTTGTTGTACAAGTTATAACTTTACCTTTTATTTTTACTAAATTATTAATATTCATATTAATATTATACCGTAATAATAATATATATAAACTAAGGAGGCCAAATGGCTACTGGAGAATACATAAGAAAAGTTTTAGTTGATAATGACCAAATTGTTGCAGTCTATTTATCACTAGAAGATGTTCAAGTTCCTAATTATGATGAGATACTTATTCATCATACAACTGATATTTCTACTTACGATACTAATGTTACTAATGCTGCGACACAAGTTGAACTTGTTTTAACTCATGTTAAATATTCTTTTTCTGATGCAAGCAACACAACTAACGGAGAAGTCAATTTGGCTTATGAAACAAATGACGGGTCAGCAGACGCCAGAGTATTTATGACTTTACCTGCTCAAACAGGAGACTTTGGAATAAATAAAGGTCTAGGCAAGAATGTTTTAACTTCAACTACAGCTGACTTTACAGGCAATATAGTTTGGAGCACACAAAATAAAGAGATGTCAGGATTTGCTATATTTACTTTTTATAAGAAGTCTGGATTTCTTAATAACCATCCTAAGTATAGAAAGGCAACTCAAGCAAACCCTTATCCAAATTCTTAATTAAAAGTTTTATCTACAAAGAACTTAACAATGGGAGCTACCATCTTGGTGGCTTCTTTTTTGCTCTCTACATCTTTAAAGAAAATACCTTGTTTGTCAATTACAACTGAAGTTATTCTTTCATTGTTTATGCTACAAACAAGCTCCCATTTTTTGATTTTTACAGAACATGAAAATAAGTTAGTTATATAATCATCTAATTCTTCACTTAGCACATCGAGATTGTATCCTGATAAGTTAACACCTATCCCACATTCTAAAGTTTTATTTAATATAATATCACGATTCATTTTTTAATCCTCCATTTCAGACCAATTAAATTTAAATGGTTTTTCTACCTCACATTTGAACTCATTTATTAAATAAGTATCAACCCATATTATAGATTTAACTAAAGAGTCATAATCTGTTATCTTAGATATATAAAATTTCTTTGAAGAATTTAAAGATTTTATAGGAAGAACTGTTGGTACTTCACATTCGTACTTTCCTTTGTGTTCTTTTATCTTAACTAGAAATACAGAGTAGTCATTAGACAAACATTTTCTAATCCAAGTGTAGTCGTCAACCTTTTCCCACTCTTTATATTTTACTTTGGGTGTGCAAAGCATCTTCATGATATACCTGTTTTTGATAATTGTTTTTACTTTTTATATAAACTTTTACTGACAACTTGACAAGACTCCATAGTCCACTCTGACTTCTTCGTTTACATCAGGTATATAACCTTGATCAAATAATATTGAATTGTTTATTTCATCATAAGACCACTTCTCATTAAGCTGTCCTTCAACATATACTTCTATAGACTCAACAACTGGATCTTCTGACAAACTAAAGAGGCTTACTCCTGAAGAATTAAACGCTAAGTTTTGCATTTGAAGTCCCCAGTCTTGAGCACAAATAGAATAAAAGTTCCCACCAGTCATATTAGTTAAATCATAATAACCATTGCCAAACTCTATGTTTCTGCCACTATAAATACAACCATTAGGATAGTCTCCAACAATTGAATGAACTTTTATTTTGGATGGATCTGACTTAAGGCTTATAAAATGATTATAATAATAAGCATTATTTTGATAGGAATGATCTCTTTCATCTGATAAAAATATAACTCCAAGAAAAGCATTACTTCTTATAAAACCAGAAGAAGCTGTAGCTTGACCAATGCTTGTTGCTTTGTAAGCTTGTTCTAATCCCTTTTCATTACCACTGCCATAAATGTATATTGTATTTAGAATGCCAATAAAATCTGCAATTGGGTCAGCTGTATTACTGTCTATTATATTTCCAACAAAATTGTGATCATCAGTTGTGATTACAGCTATTTGAAAGTCAACACTTAGGCTTAAGAATATATTTAAAAAATCAGAGAAGTGTCCAGCCAAAGCATTTTGAAATGGATGCATTGATCCTGAATTATCTATTACAAATAATAAATCCGCAACTCTTGTGTCAGCAACTATAAATGCTTCCGACATATATCTTTCAATAGAACCATTGCCATTATAACTTGTAGTATAAATATTATTTGTTGGATCATTTGAAGTGATATCTATATAAGAAGTATCGTTTATTAAATCTTTAGGATTATATTCTAAAGAAATAAATATTTCTTCATCAGGCTCAAGTAACCAAGGATAGCTTCCATTTAAGTTCCAATTATATTCCGTATCAAAATCTTGAGGTATCGAAGAGGCGACAGATACATTGTCAATTGTCAAATCTTTATTCCCTATGTTTTTAATAAATATATCTTTTGTTTCAAAGCATGGTATTGCAACATCTTCAAAAGAATAACTTTCAGGTGTTACTTTAATTTTAGGTGCATCTCCATGACCTAAAACTGGAACATAAAATATTTCTTCATCAAAATCATTTGAGCTTATCTTGATATCTCCAGAATAATAATCATAAGCTATTGGTTCAAATGTTATGGAAAACTCTTTTTGCTCACCTTTCTGCAAAGTAGTTGTTTCGTTATCTTGTAATGTGAACTCTAAATCACCTACAAATTCTATTCCTGATAAATCTAGCTCTTGATCACCAAAGTTAGAAATATAGACAGATGTTGTCATTTCATCTAATGCATCTAAATGATTAAAGTTAATTGGGTTTGGGGTGACGAATATTTCAGGTGCAGTTATTTCGGAAGGAACTTCCTTCTCTATAACTAAAGCTTGATCTGACAAGCATGAAAATAAAAATAAGAGCATTTAACCTCCATAAAAATCTTTTTTCTCTATTAAACTAATGTAAACTTCATTCTCTGCCAACACAATGCCACCTTGTTTATCTCTTTTAATAGAGATTCCTGTAACTAATCCTATTAAACCGCCATCCATATCGAATACCAGTCCACCAGAACAACCCATCCAAGCATAACCTTGAACTAATACGTCGCCTTGTCGAACCTTTGAAATATAACCTTTGAAATATCTATTAAGTTTATTTCCAGGACTACACCAATATTGAACCTCCAAACCTTCTTTTAAATTTTTATGTGGTTTGTAAGAAACACCAGTCTTAACATTTTTGACTTCAAAAATTATAATATCTCTAACTGGATTTGCATAACTAAGTCTTTTTATATCTACGCCACTATCTCTAGCACTATTTATCATATACTGTTCTTTCATATTATGATACGCAGTTACGGCATAAGTTCTGCCCTCTAAGTCTATAAAGTTGCCACTACCATAAGAAGTCGGGGTTTGCAAATGGAATGTGCTTTTCTCAATCTTCTTAACATAAACAAAACTCAAACAAGATAATAAAAAAAGCACCATGTGAATACCCTCCACATAATGCTTTTTTATTAGCACTTTTTGAATCTTACAAAAGCTTCTTCAACAAGCTATCTGCTTCATCTGCCAGTTTGGTAAGCCCCTTTGCATCGAGATTGTTTGAAACTTTTATTAACTCTTTAATCAATTCCAAAGATTCTTTGTCTAAGTCTTCAAACTCAACATCAATTGTTATTGGTTCATCTGGAAGCTCTGTTGTTTCTAGTTCTTCTGCAACTTCTTCTTGAGCTACTTCTTGAGAATCATCTGATTTGTAATTACTATCAATCAACCCATAGACTACATCTCCAATAAATATAAAGCTAACAAGATCATCACCCCAACCAATAATTGGAATTATATCTGGTATCAAATCAACAGGAGAAACAATATACCCCAAAGATAAAGCCAAAGCAATTCCAGTTCCTAAAACTTTTTTAATTTTTGATGCATCTGACTTAAATAAATAATTATAAATTCTTTTTGTTTTTGGAACAATAGTTTTTAAAACTTTAAATCCAGTAGCCAAAGCTCCATCTTCTGCGTTGTTTTCTAAAAGAAGTGTTTCTGAAGAGTCATCTTGTTTTGAAGATAACATTCCCATTATCTTATTAAATATACCTTCTGCAACATCTGCTACCTTTTTAAGAGCAACCTTTAAGTCATCCAAAGTAATACCCAAAGCTGCAGCTATATCATCAACAAAACTCATGACTTCTCTTGCTTCTTCTTTTGTTATTTCCATACCAAAAGCTTTTGACAAACTAATCATGACAGAGGACATCTCTTCTTCATGTCCTTCAAACAGTTGAGCCTTCTTATATAATGTAGCAACACTATCTTCTATTGCTTTTCTGGAAGCTTGTTGTGAATAAGTTCTAATTTTCATTTTGATCTCCTGATATATAATGATTTTCTAAATATTATTTTAGTTATTAGTATAAAGTTATAATAGAAACTTTTTAATTAAAATGATTTGAGACAACCCCGAATCAAGTTGTATCTTTTTTGAATAATAAGAACTAGCCATAGAGCCGACTATTAACTTGTCGTCAAGAGAAATACAGAAAACACCATTAATTGTAGGCAAGCCTTCATTGAATGGAACGTTAACCAGTGGTATCATTATAGCTTTCAATGCTGACATCATTGCTTTTCTTATTTGATTTTTAATCTTAATCTTTTTGGGATCATCTAAATATAAGTAATCTTCTTCTTTTATTTTAAAATCACTAGATCCTATCTCATTTGCATCAAACAAATTAGATATAATTAAAAGCTCATCAACTGTAAAATTCTTAATTCTGTTAATGCAACCATCAACCTGATCCAATGTAACCTTTTCATTTAATATGAAGTATTCATACATATTTAATCCAAAAAAAAATGGTAATACCTAAGATACACCTAGATATTACCATAATTATGTTACAAGAATACTTTGCCTAATTTGTATTACAGTTGCACTTTTTATTTGCAAGTTTACTATTCCCACATCGTTCACAAATATACCTTGACATATTTGTAGCAAAAGCTTTTAAAGAAGAAATAGTCTTGTCTCCTCCCGAATAATAAAAGCAAAGCATACTAAACTTTGTTTTTACTTGCTTGACAATAACATCTTCATAAAGATGATTTGTTTTTCTTTCTCTCTCTGAATGTTTCTTTATTTGCATGCAAAGATTGTCAATCAAATCAAACCAGCCTTCTCCACAAGCCAACCCCCAACACATACAAGTCTCTTGTGGTGGCAAATCTTTCTCTAAAAATAACTTTGGATATTTACTATAAATAATGTTTTCCAAATCAGACCTCATACTACCTCCAAAAAAGCCTTTATGTATCCGTTAGGACAAGTCATATAAACAATCCTCCAACCATTAACTTTGCTTGGCAATCTTTCTTTTAAAGTTTGCTTGTCGTCTAAGCTTCTTTCAACATAGTAGCAAATGTGATTTCCATAATCATCTGACTCAGCCTTTACATGAAAGTGATAGTCAGTGCAATCAACCACCAAACTCTTTACTTTCTCTATTGTTTCTTTTAAGTCGCCTTTCTCTTTTGTTTTATTTAAAGCCATCGTTATTACTCCCAATAGTTTAATTCTAAGCGATTCCAATCATCTATATAGAATTGATTATTATATTTTATAAGTTTTATATTTTCTGACACATTACTAAAGCTATTCCATAACTCTCCTTTTATTTTTAATGTAAAGTCTTCACTATAACACTGTATTTCTTCTACATCTTTGTTTAACAAAAACACCCCTTTGCCTGATATACTATCAAAAAACGCAATATTATTATTGAAAAGGATATCAATTGTTGAAAAATGCAAACCTCTATATGCCACTCTATATAAGTCACAAACTCTTTCTTTATTTAAAACACAAGAGTTATTTACAAATCCTCTAACCTGCTCTCTTTCATTGTAAAAATAATATTCTATTTCAAAAAAACTATCTAACTTTATTATTTCTTCTTTCATAAACAAAACTTCTTCATATAAGTCCCAGTCACTTACAATTTTTACTTTAAATACAAATTTACCATCAATATTTTCTGTGGGAAATAAAGTACATTCACAAAACTCTTTTTTCACCAAGTCTTTTTTTGCCTTATTTGTATTAAAAGATTCACCATTTATGACTAAAGAGTTATATGAAAGAGAGCTTGAAAAGTCATAAAAGATTTGCTTTGCAGTATCTTTCTTTGAAAATCTAAAAATTAATTTGTTTTCAAAATACATTATTCAGGCTCAATATCTGTAAACAATGGGAAGTCTTGATTTTTAGATAGCTTATTACATCTTTTTGATTTAGTTGAAGCTATACCTTTAGGAAAGATGCCTGCTATTCCTTTCCCTTTTTCATGTACTTTCATCATTACAGCAAAAGCTTTCTTTGAACTTAAGTTAAACTCACTCATAAGAAGCAACACCACCCAGTCCATAGGAGTATAATCATCATTATAAAAAACAACTTTATACTTCTTAGGCTTTTCTATTTTATTATCCTCTCTATCTTTCAAGTCAACACCATCTTGATTTTGAGTATCCGTTCCTTTTTTACTAGACATTTAATCTCCTAATACCAGTTGTGTTTATCACACAAATATAAAAATCCCATACCAACTAAAAAACTAATTGCAAAGGTTATTAAACAAACAAATAACAAGTTTAATTCTAACATTATTCCTCCAAGTTAAAAAACATTTCTTCTTTTATATATTCAAATCTTCCCCAGTCTTCTTTATTTAAAAAGAAATCTATCAAGGTCTGTAAAAATTCAGAATTTTCTTTTTTATCAGACGATATAGACCACATCCTTATTTCATCAAAAGACAGACCATCTTCTTCTCCTAAATAATTTTTTCCTAATTTCCAATCATATAAATCAATCAAACTATGATCATCTAAAGTCAATCTCCAGATCCAATCTGACTTGTAAGAATCAGATTTTGTTGGCTCTCCAAAAAGTTTTACCAATTTATCAGAAGTTGTCATTGTATAAGAACCACCTGACATGCAACGACTATCTGAAAAATCATTTATTTTAATTATCTTTTTCATATTATTGTTTTCCTTATATTTCTACATATAATTATTCTATCATCAGACATATTATAACCTCTCAATTAAGGGGATAGAATTATCCCATGACTATAATATAACATGTTGAGATACCTATGTCAAGTTTTTAGGATAAGTTTTTCAGAAAAAAATAAAGCCTCGTTTTGGATCGAGGCTTAAATATAAAATAAATTTTATTATTCAGTTTCATTCTCCAGGTAAATTAATTGTTGGTGTGTTTCTTCTTCTGCCTCTATTTTTATTTCTAATTTTATTTTTTATTCTATTAACAATTCTAAGTTTTCCATTTTCAGATGACATATCTCTAGCTAATTGCTTTCTTTCTTGTCTAGTTAATTGATTATAGATGTTTGGATCAATCCCATCTTGATCTAAAATAAACTGTATTTTATATCCAGGATTAGGGTGATCATCTATTAAGAGTCCAAGAATATCTTTATCAACAACATCTCCTTCATAACCTGTGATATTAAATATCGCTTTCTTTGTAGCTGGACCATAGTATCCATCTGTTGTAACGCTTTCTCCTTTTTGATTTAATAAGTGTTGCAAATAAAGAATGGGTCCTTTTACTCCAGGCTGAGCATCTCTTGTCATATAAATTAAATTATCATCCTGATTGGAAACAGATCTTATTGAACTTTCAGTAATTTTATATTTGCTATCTCCTATTTCATCTTCAGTTTGAATTGTTGTTACGTCAGTTCTACCTTGAGGTATTTCTGGAGTCACAAGTTTAACATCTTCAGTTTGAGGCATAGGCCTTCTTGAAGGAGTATTCTCTCTTTTAGGTTTAACTTTTTTGGGAATAACATCTGGCTTTGGTGTGCGATAAGGTGCTTCTGGAACATCAGATCCTCCACCACAATCTAATATTCTAATATATTTATCTTGAACTCTTGGCTTTGTTCTTAAAACAAGATCATATTCTTTATAAGCATCAGAATCAACTTTTATATTTCTGAAAGTAAATCCACCTTCTTCATAAGCTTCACCGTCAAGATCTTTTTGACAAATATTTAAAATTAAAGATTCTTCTTTTATCTTAGGCTCTCTTACTATGGATTTAACATCTCTATCAGGTATGCCTATTCTGCTTTTAATTGTTTCTGCTTCTGTATTTGTTGCAGATCTAGAAGAAATATCTCCAAAGCATTCTTGATAAGCAGATATATAAGCATCTCTTACTCTTGTTGCATCAGTTGAAGACATTTGTTTTCCAAGACTTATATTTTTACCATTATCATCTATTATATATGCATATTTATGATTACTCTCATCTTCTCTTAAAGTTACAATATGAGGTGATAATGAAGAATACTTATCTTCTTTTGGACATCTAAAGCTAACCAAAGGTATTTCTAAAGATTTTTCTTTAGCAAGTTCCAGCCTCTCTTTAGGAATAATTTTTTTAATTGCCTCTTCTGCTTTTTCTGGGTTTTCTTTTAGTTCTTTAATTAGCTCTCTATCAGTTGCTTTAGGTAATCCTATGGCTATTCTTAATTTTTTCTTTTCATCTTCTGTAACTAAGCCTTCCATAAGAAGAAATGTTAGAAAGAAAGCAGTGGCAGTGACACCACCTGCTAACAAAGCAGCAACAGGATTAGCTCTCTTTTCCAAAAGCTTAGCTTCTTCTTGTTCACCCAAAGATATAAGTTTGTTCTTTAATTTTGATATTTCTTTATTATACATAAAGCAAATCTCCTGTTTTTATTTTCTATATTTCATATAAATATTAGCATAAAAAAAGACTTGCAACTAAAAAAAGAAGCAAGTCTTAGAGAGGTTATTAAATTTTTAAATTACAATCTTTCAAAAGTTTCTTGATAAGACTTAGCATAATTTTCTTCAAGCATAGATGCAAAAGACATTTCTTCAAATGATCTCTTTAGTTCTGCATAATTAAATTTAGCTTGATTTAATTCCATTCCAGATACACCTTTCATATCAATTAACTTAATTAAAGAAAAGCTCTGACTGTATGCAGAGTTAAAGTTATCATCTTCAAGTCTTTCATTTAACTCTCCATTCTTAAGGATTCTTTCTGCTCGAACCTTTCCTATCTTTGGAACACCCTTGATGTTATCACTTCTATCTCCAACCATAGCTTTCCAAGAAAGATAATTATACTCTGGTGCTTCTCTATATTCTCTTTTAATAGGATTAAATAACTTTACATTATCTAACTCTTGAACAGCCTGAATAAAATCTGTATCAGATGAAATAATAATAATTTCATCTTCCAAACTCGTTCTATGTTTTGCTATCGTATAAATGATATCATCGCCCTCATAATCTTCATGATACGCAGTGTAAACTGGAATGTGTTCTCTTACTAAGTTTAAACAAATTCTTTTTTGTCTATGAAAGCTTTCCCAATAAGCGATTTCTTCTGGATCAGTTACCTCCTCTCTCCTGTTTGCTTTATACTCAGGATACATGTCAAGTCTTGTCTTTGGTTTTCCATCAACAACAAAGTAAACTTTGTCAGCTTGAAAGTCGTCAACAGTTCCTTTTAAAAGTCTCATAAAGTTATAAACAATTTGAAACTCTCCCTCTGCTTTTCCTCCACCCCAGTTAAATCTACAACGGTGTAACATGTTATAGCCATCTAATAATAATATCTTCATTTTTTCTCCTTTATAAATATAGAAAGTTTAAGTTGGAATTTTTAATATAATACCAATTATTATATTCGATAATAGATATGTTTTCTCCAAGTCTTTCAGAGAAACATTTGTGAATAAAGTAATCTTCATCTCCGTCTATGATACAGCTTCTTTTCTTCTCTTTTTCTCTTGAAACTAAGATGTATTCATGGTCAGGATTGTCAGTGCTTAAAACAAATAATCCGTTTTGTTTTCTGCTTAAAGAATAAGAGTCGTTATCTTGGTTTTGTACTATGTAAAAGTCATCAACATCAAAGAACATATCTTCGCCATTGTAATACATCCCCCTAAACGAATTTGATCTTTCTTCATAAAAAGAACTGACCTCAACCTCATCATCTTCTAAGCTCAGTGCATCATAAACCCTGTCTAAGACTAAACGGTTAGGTGTCCAAGCAGTAAGATAAGAACACTCTATCTCAAGCTTTGAATCACAAAAGTTTACAGAAAATTCAGTTGTCTCTGCTCTTGTTCCCCAATACTCTTTAAAAGACAGACGGTTTGGACAGTCTTTAATTGGTTTGAAATACTGATTGAGTTGAAAGTCTGTTGCAGAAAATTCATCAACCCATTTTTCATACAGTTCCTTTCTTGAAAACTGTATATATAACTTATTGTAACACCAGTTAGGCATAGTTTCTCCGTTTATCAAAAGTAAAATTTATTTTTATATTCTATTATAGGTATGCAATCTTCCAAGTCTATAAGGTAACACTTATGTTCAGTGTATTCTTCTTCTCCATCTAATTTTGAAGATATCTTTTCCTTTGATTTGCTTTTATCAACAGGGTAAGATGCAATGTAAGTTTCTTTATATAAAAACAAATCATTGCCTTTTGTTTTCTTTACACTATAAACATCTTTGCTGTACTTAGAATCTTGCTGAATTACAAGTTTATAAAAAGAGTCAATGCCTATAACATCTACCTCTCCATTTAAAAACAAACCTCTGTAATTAGAGAATCCTTCATGAAAAGAACATCTTACTTCAACAAACCCATCATCACTCTTAAGCTTTTTATATACAGACTGTAGAACTGGAATGTTTGGTGTCCAAACAGAATTATATACAAACTGAAAACTCAAGTCTTCATTGTTAGACTCAAAAGAATCTTTACATACTTCCCACCTTGTTCCCCAACTTTTATTTTTTAAGAGAACACCATTTGCTTTCTTTACTCTTACAAAGAACTCATTCATTTCAAATCTATCTCCAACAAAAACAGATTTCCACTTGTCATAAGTTTCGTTTGAAGAAAAAGAAACATTTAATATACATTTGCACCACTTTGGCATTTTATTAAACCTCTTATAATAGACTTTGCATGACATAAGAATATATCCCTTGCTAGGCTATATTCCTACATGTTATATGCGTTTTTTTATAAACCGTATATATTTTTCATTTTTTTATTGTTATCGTATACAGATCGCTAGGCAACCCAATACCCTCAAAATTAAAGTTACCCTTTTTAACCTCATTAAACTCTACTTCACATGCCAACTTGTATTTGGCATGTTTCTTCTCTTTGTCATTACATTCCATACAAATCATTTGTATGTTGAATCTTGAACAGGTTTTACGTCTAGACTCTTCATTACATCTTTCACAGCTTTTAGGAATCAACATCTCTCCTCCATTCTTTTTTGAACTAACTTCTTTATATGACTGTCAGTCCACTTGCTTCTTGCTTTCTTACCAACTAAAAACACTAAATCTTTATATGATAACTTTTTTGCAATCTCTATTAAGTTTTGACCTGCCTTTTCTTTTAATGCTGCTTGTTTAAATCTTTTGTCTCCAAACTTTAAATGTCTCAAAGCAATAATTCTAACGTCTTTTGATCTATCGTTTAACATATTATCTATGTTTTCTTCAATAGGAAGTGCATAATAAGAAAGAGTTCTTATGTTTGAGTCTTTGCTTTTAGTTAGTCTTTTGTAGCCCTCTAAACTCATTCTTCTTGAAACATTGCTATAAAACACTCCTGAAGTATCTTTCTCTAAGTATACAGGAATTATATCTTCTAAATTACACAAATAATTTATAAAAAGATATATCTTTATATACGGCTCTAAATCTTTGTACTTACTTATCCTAAACCAAAAAGACTCTAGATCTTTATTCAAACTTGTTTTTCTAGGCAAATTAGAACACATTTCTCTTATATCCCAATATGATAGATAATTTAATGTTTTAACAAACTCAGCATCAAACGCTTCTGAGTTTATCCATCTTTGTTTGTCTATGTTTGAAAAGATATAACTTGATTTAGATTGTCTAGAAGTTCTGCCTGTATTATTGAAACCTAATACGAATTTTTCAAACTCATTCGACAAGTCTACTTCTTCTGAATTATTCTCGTCTATCATAATATTAAAATCATTCATAATATTTTCTCCTTATATTATTTTGTATAAAAAACCAAGTATCTTTTTCTGGCAATTGTTTTCTTGAAAATTGATCTAACCTACAAGGTATTACTTCGAAACCTTTTTGTGTTAAATAAGTATCAACTAACGAAACCAACTCTTTTACTTTTGTGGAATAAAAAGTAACTCTCTCTCTAAAATTTATTGTTGCTACAAACTCATCATCTTCTTTCTTTATGTGACAACATCTTATTCTCATAAAACTATTTGTCCGTAACTGACGAAACAAAAATTCTTCTTCGTGCAAACATACAATCCAATCTGAAATCATATTACCACCAACCCATATAATAAAGATCATATCCTTCAGCAATACTATCAAAAGCCTTTTTAATAAAACTTAAAAGTTCTTCATTGTGATGTTCATGTTCTGATGTTAACTCTCCAGTGACAAGATCATTAAACAGACTAGTTATATGTGACTCTTCTAATTTGATAGGAATACAATTAAAATCATATAATTCATCAGGACAAGCCTTGAATCCGATCCAACTATTTAATTCATGATGTTTTCTAAAATAACAAATCTCTATATGGTCTTTGGGTAACCTAATATAAGTTTGTTCTGTTCCATCATCATACTTTTCTACTTCTTCAAAAGTATCTTCCTTTGCTTTGTAAAACCATTGATCTAAACCCATGTCATTCTCCTTTTTAAATTAAATTTTTTGTATCTTTAAGTTTAAGTTCTATGATATCATCAAGATGCGTAAAGCATATACTTCTGCCAAACAAACCTCCTGTCTCAATACCCTTTTCTTTTGCAAAGTCTTGTATCTCTTGTGATAGATTTATAAAATAAGGCACATCTTTTCTTTTTAATAAAGACATATACGGTAAAAAACTTTCAATAAACTTTATTAAAAATGCCTTATTAAGATATATTCTTTCATCTTTATAATTACTTATGTATTTTGAAATAACTGAAAAGGCATTATGCTTGTTTGCTTTATGCAAATCTCTCAACTCTGTTTTAAATCTCATTTCAAAACGCTCTGAAACTGTTGGCATCTCTGCATATTGTGATACATGATCTAACTTTTTTTCAACAAATCTATTTGACAGAATTCCTTTATCAACCAACAAATGTATATCTTCATAATATCTTGACTCTAATTTGTATTCAACACTGGTCTTTTTACTTTCTTCAACAGACTCAAATTTATCGCTCATCTTATTTAAATACTTCGCTATTTGAAAATCACTTAAATGATTATAAAGAAGTGCCTTTAGATATGAAGGTGGGTTGTTATCTAAAAGGCAAATTACTTTTCTTTTTTTCAAATACTTTTTAATGAAATTATAATTTCCAAAGTTTTGCAAAACTCTATACTTAATATAATTACATGAATGTTCAAAATACTTATCAAAAAACTTCTTATTTGATTGAAAAAATGAACATATATCATGACAAAAAATTATCTTTATATATGCCTCAACTTTTTCATCTGCTTTCCCTTTACTATATTCTTTAATCATGCTCTCTTTAATTAAATAATTACCAAAAGCACCAGAGCTACCGACCATTCTTATTTTATTCAAACCTCTCCATGATATAAAGTTAATTATCTCCTCCTCTGTTGATTTGCTTAATACATCATAACATGTCCTACTAACTGTTTTCTCTTTATGTATACTTTTTGAAAAGTCTTTAGCATAAAGCACTAGCATTTCCTTTCTCAACTTTGTCTTTGTCATATGTTATCCTCTATATTATTCCTAATTTTTTATCTATATCTTTACACAAAGAACTTAAACCCTTACTGTCATAAGGCTTTGTATATATACTTCCTGCTTTTATAATAACACCGTAAGAAAGAAGCACCTTGTCTATCTTTATTACCAAATCAAACAAACTCAAAGACTTTATTATAACTTTCTTCTTTCTGTTTATCTGACCTACAAAATAACCATTGTGATAATAAATAAAACAATATCTTATATAGACGTTATCAATTCTCTTGAACTGCCTATATAAGATATATTTAGATGCCAAGTCAACAATCCAGCCTTGCATTATGCTTTTATCTTTGCAAATGCTAACTTTGACCTTATGCTACTTTCAATGTTAGATATTCTCCAAGAAAGCCAGTTTGCATTTTTGGAATTATCAGAATAAGCCTCTCTTATTTCAACAGCATATCCCATAAGATAATAAGGTTCTTTTTCTGAAGAAAGAATAGCTTCTTCTATTAAAGAAAAACCTTGCCAGTTACAATTTGCTATTTTCCATATTTCTATTAAGTCACTTATATTTTCTTCAAACTTATGTTTCTCACTAGACTTGAACTGTCCAAACGTTTTAAAATTATTCAATTCAAATCTTGAATATAATTTATGTCCAATCAAAAACCATTCCAAACTAGATGGTAGACTAAAGTCATATTTGTTTTCTAAAAAGTTAGATAACGATTCTTTACTAACTCTCTTATAACAATGTCTTCTGTATCTGTCTGTCGTAGCATTTTTTAATTGATAATGCCAAAACAACTTTCCTTTTCTTTCTAACTCAAGATCTGTTAATTGAGAAGTAAGAAATATTTTAAAATAATCAGATGCATTTTTATAAACATAATTTTGCAAAGATAAATTAAATCTAGTTGCAAGACAGATGACTCGAAAAGAAAGACCTAAAAGAGTTTGTCTAGTTATTATTTCTAATCCTTTAAGATAAGGCCTTTCGTTCTTTTGATTATGATTGAGTAACTGACTATTTATAGACTGTGTCCTATAATAAGAACTAGCTGTAGTATGATATACGGATCTGTTATATTTTTTATGCTTACATAAAAACTTAAATGACGATAGGTTTTCTATAACAAAATCTGCAACTCTTGTGATTTGTTCTAAATCGTCAGTTTTCACCATGGAATAAGAACTTGTAAAAGCTCTTATTTGTTCAGAGTTCTTTTTGTAAAGAAATGTATCATAGTAAGAACTCATAAGAGAATCCTCTACTTTTAATATCCTTTCTTTTAATTTTTGCTTATTTGATTTTTTCATTAAACTAAATCCTTTTTTGCCTTAGGCTATAAAATAAAGAACAAGGCGATCCCATGCCCATGTATATAGTATAACCCATGCCTTTTAATCTGTCAAGTTTTTAGGATAAGTTTTTCAAATTATTTTTTATATTCCTACAGAAATTTTATATCCGAACTCTATAAGTTTTATATCTAACATCATTTTTAATCTTAAAAGATCGTTAAATACCTTTACTTCTTCGAATTTCTTCTCCGATTTTGGCAACCTTATATATCCACAATACCAATTTTCTTTTTCATCAGTAAGTGCTATTGCTGAAACTATCTCTTGGTCTTTATCCCTTCTGACAAAAAGAGTATCTTCCTCTATCCATTTTGTTAAAAACATTGTTTTTTAAACCTTTTTGTTACTAATATATTTACTTACTATAAATATGGAGATTGTAAAATGCTTACTGATCAGATAATAAAACTAATAAAAAAAGCGAATCAAGCTGATATAAATAATAACTTTAAACTCGCAGATAAAATTGACGACTTAATAAGAAATAAAATTGCTCAAGAAGAATTAAATGTAAAGTCTCCTCAAAGTTTCTTTCAAGAAATAATCGGTGGAGGGTCAACCACATACAATGAAGATGATGAAAAATATATTTATACAATTAATTGCGAATCAGACGATGACTTTAATAACATATTAAACATTCTTACAAAATATACTGAAGATGTTTGTGAAGATCAAAAACTCTGTGAACTAATAGATCCTATCTATGTCGGAGATAATAAAATATTAGATGAAGTCAAAGCAACAAGATACCCTCAAACAGGACTTTGCTTAATTGAACTCTACTAATCATAATCTTCAAAGTTAATAGGCAATGGAAGAAAAGAAAGAGAATAATCCTCATGCTTATGCTCTAAGCTTAATGCAAAAATATAAACTAAATTCACAACTAACTCCATAGATAACTCATTAGCTGTACCCATAAGAAATAAACAGCCATCAACAGCCTCATCTAAATCTTTAAATAAAACACAAGAAGAATGAGCTGACCCAGTATTAACTAAGAAATCTATAAACTCTTCTTTAAAAATCGGCTCTGGAAGATACAATAAAGCGTCTTCTGTAAATCCAGATAAAATAAAACGACTTCCTCCTATCTTTTTCTCAAAAGATATTTTATTCATTACAATATCAACTTCTTTTAAATTCAACTCAGGATCTTGAATGTTTACAACTCTTTTTAATATTGCTTTTGATCTAGACAAAAGAAAATTATAAATCTCCTCAGAAATCTTTTCTATATTATATTTGTTTACAATAACCATATGCTCAATACCTCCAGCGTCCTACATATATAATACGCAGATATATTAAGGCTTATTAAATTTTATTGATTATTCTTTACTTCCTCAACCTGTTCCCAAATTGCTCGCTTGAACTTAGTTGATGACCAGCCATGATCTCTATTAAAAAAATAAACTTCAGGACATAAACCAAAACCAGTATAGTCTGTTCGACCTCTATAGTCATCACCTTGAAATCTTATCGTAGGACTTAAACTCTCTATTAAGTTATGCAAATCTTCTTCTGTATCATACACTACAATCTGATCTATAAACCTTATACTAGAAAGAATAGATTTCCTATCCTCTAAACTTAACAAAGGCTTTAATTTATTTGGCCTCTCGATAGATGGATCGCTATGTAAAGCTATAATTAAATGATTGCAGTTATCAGAAGCCTCCTTAAACATCTTTATATATCCAGGATGTATAATATCAAAACAACCTGCAATTATACCTTTCTTATTCATAACCAGCCTCTTTTTATATTTTTATATAAGTATATTTTCTTTTCAATCAATAACAAGGACTTAAAAGCCCTTGCCCTTACTTAAACCAAAACTAAACGGAACGCAACAAAAACAAAACCCACAGCCCAAAGGGCTGAACAATGTAGCCTTATGTAACCTATGTTGGTCAGTAACCCAAAGTAAGATTAAGTTAGATAGTAAGATTATATACATATTAAAATAAATTTTATTTATAATGTTAATCTAATATATCTATATACCAAAAGAAAGCCCATCTAAGTCATATCCCATTTCGAGTAGTTCCAAGTCTATCTTGAACTTTATCATTTCCAAGTTGCCTTTATGGTTTGACTCTTTGATAGAATATGTCTGGTATGGCTTTCTGCCTTTTAAATTATATATTCTTTGTGTATGTATTAGATTGTTACTTTTACGTATTCCTATCAGGGCTAAAGGATAATGATAATCTTTATAGGGGTATCTGACCAAGACTCTACATAGCTTAAATAATGCGTTAAAATTGTAATGGTATGTCCCATGCAGTCTCCAGTCCTGCCTAGCCCAAGCCTCGACCTTGTTGTCCTTCATTGTGACTTACCTAAGAACTCAAAAGAATATCCTTCTAAAAATAAAAACAGATCAGCTTTAAACTTTAATACATCTAAATCTCTCTCTACAAAAATTTTCTTCTCCAATTTTAAAAACTTAGGTGTTTCCCTTCTTATCATCTTTAAAGCCTCAGTTGTATATAAAAATATCTCGCAATTATATTCATTACAAACTTCTTTTATTATCGCAACCGTAAAAGGAAATCTTTCTTCTTCTAAAACCCTCTCCCAAACTACAAAATCTCCATAGCTTTGATTGCTCCACTCTCCTATCTTAATCATACGCCACCTTTAAATTCAAACTTATAACCTTTTTCTTTTAATTTTATATCCATCATCAGTTTCGCTTTATTTATATTCTCCGAATGGAAAGCAATCTTATCCAGTCTTATAAGAACATAATCTTCTTTTTCTTTGAACTCAATATCATAAACGCTTATAAAGCAGTCACCTTTTTCAAACTCCAAAATAAAGCCCAAATTTATACCATAATAATTTGTTCTTATATGGGTTGAATAAAAATCGTTATCGTTATATATGCCTTCGTTTTTCATAGAGGTTATATCTCCCAGAAACAAAAAAGTTTCTTTATCAACCTCTTTATGATATAAATCTTTAAAGTCTTCTTCGTCATACTTATATTGATTGAGGATTTCTCTCTTCATTTTTTTTATATAATTATAAGAACTTACATCTCTTACGTCATAAAAGAAAGGTTTCATTATAGTCCGCCCATAAAGTCAAATACATATCCCATCTTTCTCAATATCATGTCAGCATTTAATTTGCATAGGTTTAAATCGTTACATTCAAAATAAGAATAATCTTTTGAAAAAAAGTCTTCATAATAACAGACAAATGTTTTTTTATCTTTATAGGATAAATGAATTTCGCAAACTTCTTCTCCTTTATCATCAAATCTATAATAAGAAGTTCCTTTCTTTACCCAGTCTGTTATCTTCATAGTCCCCCCGAAAATATAAATTTATATCCCAAATCATTTAATCTTAAATCGCACCAAAGTCTTGCTTGTTCTATTGTTTCAAATAATTCTATTTTAAACTGCTTATTCTTGCTTTTAAGAACGCTTACATCGTTTATGTATACCACATACATACCAAGAGATGAAACGACCCTTACAACCTCTATATTTGTATCTTCTTCTTTACGCATCCAATATCCTGTACAAGCAGCATCTTTTTTTTCATTTGTTGTAAATTCCCAATTAGTAAGTATCATTTTTTTTTATTTAGACCTAGAGTCATTTCTTGTTTGTATCCAAACTCTCTTGCCATTATTTCGGATTTGAGTTTTGCTTCCATCAAAGAGCTTACTTTCTTTAGTTCGATAGCAAAGTATGTAACCAATTCTTTATTTGGTTCCCACAATTTTTTTATCGTGACATAAAACAAATCATCATCTCTTTTTATTATCCTTATTATTATATGCCCAATTTTATTAATTTTATAAAAATTTTCTGGTTTTATTAAAGGATCAGTCTCCCAGCCACCTAAACTTCTTAAGTCTTCTTCTTTTACAAGCTTTCTTCCATCATAATCTCTGTAATAAACTTCCTTACTCATTTCACATCCCAAGCTTCTTATATGAAAAGCCAAGCTCTTTTAATTTTATATCCATCTTAAGGCATTCTAACAATGGACTCATAGGGGCGTTAAGCTTGTCAACTGTTACCTTACCCCTTTTGTTTCTTGATCTGTCTATTATAACCGAAGCAAAGGCCTTGTCTGTGTCTTTCTTAACCCACACCAAACAAGCAACTTTATATTCCAAGTCTTCTTTGTCAAAATAAGATCTTGATATTGGATAAAACTTATTTGAGTTATAAGCACAACCAACATCATTAGAGTTTTTTTCCCAGTCAAACAATTCCATTAAAAATCTCCTATATACTCATCAAAATCAACATCTATATAACTGATATCAAATATATCTATGTTATAATTAAACTTATTTAATAACAGATTTATTTTGAAAAAGGCTTCTTCTAAAGAAAGACTCTCAATCTCTTTATAAAAAAACTTAGAATTTTTAGTTTTAATCCACACTTTACTTTTAAACACCTTGGAGTTTTGAGGCCACCAGACCATAGCGCAGTTCCTCTTTTTTATTATACCTTCTTTAAAGATATATCTTCTAAAGTATATATGATTACGATCTGTCAATCGTAACCTCATCCATCTTGTAACTTGTGTCATTAAGAGCCCAGCTTTGATACTATGTACCCAACCTCACTTAACAATAAATCTACTTTAAACTTTAAAACATCTAAGTCATTATGATAAACTCTATTAGGAGCCTCTTGGTTTTTCACATCCCATATTACACCAACCCACTTATATGGTGACTTCAAATGAGTAGGTCTAATATAGCCAACTATATTAACTGTTTTTCCCACTTTGTAATATCTAACTATCTCCTCATGCTGTAAGAAGTCACAAGTTGTTTTGCTAGACCAATCCGATAGTTTTATTTTACTTGAGAGCATTTTAGATATGATAATTATTAACCAATTATATCCTCTGTTGAAATGCTATGTCTTGCCATAAGGTCGCCTTCTCTATTTAAAAAAGTATTGCTTTTTAAAAAGTCTCTTTTTGTTTTCTTTACTAAATTCTTAAGATATTCCTCGCCCTTTATATTATATATATCTTCAGCTAAAGTTTCATAGGCTTTGTGATCCCTACCTAGTTTTGCCCCAACAGCTTTCTGTCTGTCTTTTGGAGCTTTAATCACAATGAAGCTATCGGAATATATATCATAAATATATTCGTAAGGATCTCCTTGTCTTTTTATAACATCTGATTCGTCTAATAAATACTTATTTAACTGTTTTTTTCTAGCATCAACTTCTGTTGATTCTGGATTCATTTGTCTTTCAAATGCTAAGTCAGTTTCCTCATTATTTATTATCATCTTAAGATACTCTCCAGCCTCATTATCTCCAGCTTCAGCATAACCCAAAATGATATTTATGAAGTTCTGATCTAAATCTTTTAAGTAAGCAGAAGGATTAATTTCCATTTGACTTGTAATATTTTCCCCTAAGATAGTGTCCTCTTCCCCTGATGCTTTAAAGTTTTTATACTTTGCCAATACATCATTTGATAACATAGCAGAAATTTTTACTATCTTTCCATCTAATTCATCAGCTTTCTTTGTGTGACCTTTTTGATCAAGTTTATTTGCGATAATAGTTAACTCTGTAATTAAGTCTATAAGTTTGTTATTCATGTAATACTCCTTTTATATATTTCTTTTTATTATTATGTGTTCTTTATTTTCAGTATATATCATATTCATCTTTCATAAAAAATCTGAAGTTTTTTATAAACTTTATATAAATTTTCAAGAATCTATATAAAAACATCGAATACTTTATATGCAAATTATATACTAAAACTAAAAACTATTGATTATCACTATATTTTATAAATAAATTTTTAAAGAAATTTAACCTAGATTGTTTGGTAACACCATAAAGTTTATTTATTTCAACATACCTTTTGTAATTTCCATTAAAAAGAGTCTTGGCATCTTCTATATGCTTTAAAACGGTTCTTCTTTTTTGGTTAAGTATGTTTCCTAAGTTCTCATCTTTAAAAGATTTCTCGAAAGCCTTTAAAGATTTATGAGCACTTTTTATTTCTGCAGAGAATTGAACCAAACTTTTTCTTAGATGTCTATTGATCTCTAGAAGTGAATCCTTTAAATACTCTCTACCTTCTTTTGTTTTGCTAGCCCAATCTATAGCTTGATCTAAGCTTAGATTTCTAGAAGTCATTCCAGTAAAATTTCTATCTTTGATAATCTTTATTACATCTCTTTCGAAATTAATTGCATCTAAACTTATAAAGCCTGTTTTAGAACTAAGATACTTATCAACCATATTTTTACTTAGACTATATTCTCCGTACTCTATTCCTAAAACCATATTTAATATTTTAATTACTTCATCATCTTTGTATAAAGAATACATATCATAAGAAGGTGCAATAAAAATTCTCTCTATACCTTTTACGTTATTTGCTAGTTTGCTAGCGTTGATCATGTTAGCATCTGTACCCTGTAAAAACTTTTGATAAATATTTTTTACATAATTATAAACATTATCTTTAAAACTTAAAAGTTTCGAAAGCACTTCTGGTTTTAAATGTACAGCCAAGCTATTATTAAGAATGGGATACAAGCTATCACCAAAAATAGACAGATATCTTACAGATATTATTTCAATAGCCTCGTTCAATGATTTTACATTTAGAGCTGAAAGAAGTTCTTCTTCTGTTAAGTCTGATGTTAGTTTTAAATAATCATTAAAAATATCAATAAGATGTGATAAAAGACTATTAAATCTTGATAAAATAACGTTAGACTTTCTTAAAAGATTCTCATTGTTACTTTTTAAACCAGACTGAACAAAATTACCTTTTGACTCCTGCCTAGAAGTACCAAATATATTTTCAAAGTCTCTTATCCTGTACTGCAAAGAAGAAGTGTCATCAAGCTCTCTTTTTATATCTATATATACATTATCTAAAGCTGACTCTAAAGAAAAAGTTTCTTTTTCTATATCATCTAATATATTTGCAAACTCATCTTCAAATTTGTTTGGATCATTTAATAGTGCATTATTCCAAGTATCTGGGCTTAGAGATGATTTTTGATCAAGCCATATCTGTTTTGGTATATTGTTTTTTCTTTTGGAAACATTTTTAAGTTCACCTAAAGAAAAATGAAATCCTTCTGAGTTGTATTCTTTTATGTTTTCAACATAGTCTTCTTTATTTATACTTACAACTTCAAATCTCGCAATAACATCATAGGCTTTTGTTCTGACCATTTCTTCTGCTTCTGAAAAGGCGAGTTCTTCTTCTATATTATCATGCAAGTCATATTCTTTTTCGTTAAGATCATCAATCAATTCTTCTATCTTGTCGTGACTTGCCATCATTTCATCCCAAACTTTATTATCAGTAGTGTCTTTCCCATCCTCTAAAGCTTGCATTATTTCATACTTATCATCTTCTAGTTTTACTATCTGAGATTGAATCTTTTCATATCTTGTTTGATACAAACTCTCATATACAGCCTCATACTCTGACTGATCTTGCCAGTCTGAAGATAAGTTATCAACAATACCAGCATGCTCAACTTTCATTCTTTCATTTCTCATTAGTTCGGCTACATCATAAGCATCATGTTTGTCAGGACACAAACTCTCTAAAGATTTTTTTAATTCTTCTTTTGTCGAAAAGAAAGGAGAACCACTAAGTATGGTTATATTGCTTGACATTATATGATAAGAATAATTAGGCATAAAAGTAAACTTAAGTCTATCCTTTGCAACAAAACCTTCTTCCTTTGTTTTTTCTAAAGCAGCTCTTATTAGTTCTTCAGAATCTCCAAATAAGTTCGCACTTTCTTTGAATGTATCAGAATACCCTCCACCTTTTCTGTAATAAAAACCAGGTTTTATTACACCTTGTTTTGATTCTATCCATTTATCTAATGTCTCTTGAAAGCCATCTATATTCTCCCCATAAACACTGTCCTCTGCTATTGCAATAGACTCTCCAGATTGAGAATCAAATCTTCTTACAAGTATTCTAGCCAAAGGATTTTCTATAAGCTCATCATCTTTTTTTATTAAGTAGGCAATAAATGCTCCACTCTTTACTTCACAGAAAGGAACATCTTTATGTGCACCACCAATTGAAGTGCAAGATGTCCATCTTCTTTCATTAGACATATTTATTATATCATCATAGTTATGAGAGATTGCAACGTAATATCCAGATGATGTATCTTTTCTATTAGAATCATTTAAGAATAAAATAAATTCTTCACTAAAAGGACTTAGCTTTTGATATAAATAAGAAGCGACATTTAAATCATCAAAAGAAGTATCGTCTGTTTTGTTTTCATAAAACTCAGAAAATATATTTATTAAATTTATTTTAAAATTATTAGAAAGAAAGACTTCAGGCGTTGCGATTTTTCCTATTAAATCTTTTATGCTAATCTTAAAGTTTTCCTGAGGTATACTTGAAAGAAAGTTGTCCCTATATAGTTCTTTCTTTGCAAACAACAAAAACGTCTTCCCTTTCAAAGATAGAGAGGGTATAACCTTGTTGCTTCTGTTCTCGGCATATACCATACCATCAATCATATCAACGCTGTTAAAAGACCCTTTAAGGGCATTTGCTACGTGAATAACCTTTGGGTATTTTTTTATCAAATCATTATTTATATCAGACCTTTCTCTGCATGCTGAGTCTGAATTCAGAGAAATATAAACTCTTTCTTTCCCACCAAACCAATCTTCAAATGGGTATCCGTAATAAGCACTAGCCTTATATATTTCTTTTATAAGATTAAATCTTTTTTTAGTCATTCAAATCTCCAACTGATATACATATATATTCTATATATTATTAGTAATTAAAAATAAAAAAAGCCAATCATAATGATTGGCTTTTAATTAAGTTTAAATATTTGTATGTCATATACATTTTGTTGAGACTTCAACAGACCACCCTTGCTCTTTTGCTTTTAATAAACTAAGAAATACAATCGCCTCTAGTGTAGAGCCTTTTAATTTACAAAAAGCTAAAGTTCTAAGGACATTTCTTCCATCAAACTTAGGATAAACTCTACCTGTAAAATCACCATTTAATTCTAAAATATGAATTACTAAAGTATGAGTAAGTCTTGAATTAGCACCAGCACTTAATAGATATTCTGAGTCATAGTATCCACTCTCTCTTTTCTTCCAACTAAACGCTTCCATTTTTATTCTCCAGCTTGTATATATATCTCCCACAAGTAAATTCATCTTGAACTATCTCATTTTGAGATAACCTTACAAACTGTTTTTCATCAAATGGTAACTCTGCCCAAACAACAAAGTCAGGCATAAATATCACACCTTTTACTAAAATGTCAAGTTCTTTGCCCTCTCTTTTGTCATAAGTTATCTTTAGATTTATTTTTTCTTTAGTCATTAGTATCTCCTTTTACAAAGCTTAAAAAATCTTTTGAAATATCCCAACCAAGTTTTGATATCTTAGTCACACATTCCCATTTCAAAATAAACAAATCATCGCCACTAAGTATTTTAGAATAACTTCCTACCTCTATTTGATGAGATTCTGACAAAGGATGTTTTGACTTTATTTTAGCTGTATATTTATGAGAGTCTTTGTTTATAAAGCCTTTCTTTGTTTCATAGATTATAATTATATTAACGTTTTTACTTCTGCGATCTTTAATTTGAAATAACTCAATCGGATTACAAAAATTATACCTATCATTATAATCTAAATTAAAAGCATAATAATTATCATTTTTATTTTTCCACATAAACATCACCATTCTCAAAGTAAAGCTTAAATAATTCTCTATCAAGATCATATCCAAACTTGTTTAAAACATGGAAACATTCCCAAATTAAATCTTTTAAGCTGTTATTATAAACAGCGTGACCATATTCTAAGTCTTTTTCAAGAACAAAGGCAGAATAGTTAAAACCTATAATGTTAATCCAATCCTTTTCAACACTATAAAAAAAGATTATCTCTTTATCATCTTGCGTATAAATTATAAGAGGTTTTTTGTATCCTTTTTTGACATGTTTATAAAGAACATCTACAATCATTATATTTCCTTTTTATTAGAGGCTAATTTAAATACTTTTTCATACGACATAATCCATTCCTGAATATCTAAAGTTACATCAAAGCAATCTTCATTGACAAGGCATTTTATTTTTTGACAATCTTGATAATTATTTAAATTATCTTCATACATCGTAAGAAGCTCTTGTCTTTTTACAACAAACTTCACACAATGAAAAATCTTGTTCTGAGAAAATCCTTTAATAAAGCTAAGAAAAATATAAGGACAAAGAAGGTTCTCTTTTATAAACTTTGGTTTGCCAGTTGCTTTAGGAAGTGAAGTTTTTCTGGATATTAAATAAACACGAGAAGAAAAATCAATGATCATTTTAACAAAAATATTTTCTTCTTCTATATAAAATATAAACTCTGAACTTAAATAGTTTAAATCTGCTGATGTTTTTCTGTCATACTTAGATATTCTATATATTAATTTTTGTTGAGATAGACAGTGTTTCTTTCCATTATAATAAAAATCATCATATTGATTCATAATTACACCTCTTCTGACTCATAAAGATCATATAAATCTTTATAACCTATATTCCAATTTAAACGATCTGTATCTTTAGTATTAAACCAATGACTATTTAAAACTTTTTCATACTTTATTATTAAAGAACGCTTTGAATATAATTCTTTTTGACAGCTAAATTTAAGTGAACTATTCTCTTTTATAAGAGCCAAATCCATCATAGGATTAGAATTATCAGAAAGCTCTACTCTCTTAAAAACTTCTGCCATAGTTCTGTGATCATGTTTAAAAAATTCTAACTTTCTATCAACTTTTAGCCTTACATATTTTTGTATGTCTTTAATATAAAAAACATACAATAATGACTTTGAGCCAGATGTATCTCTATATATAAACCTTTCTTTAGTTAAGCTATATTTTTTACCTCTATAATAAAAATCATCAAATTCTTTTTTCATCTTTACCAACCTATTTTAAATTATTTTATTTATTTTCCAACCACTGTCTTTTGCTTTAATTAAACATTTTAATTTTAAAATATCTAAATCTTCTTCATCTATAACTGCAACAAAACCATTCATAGCCATGTTATAAACATAACCAGTAAAAGTGTTTTCATTCATTTCTTGAATACAACAACAAATTCTAATTCCATCTTCTTTGCTTTCTGCAAAAAATGTATGAGAAACCTTTACTGACATTACAGCTGTAAGATATGTCACTTCTGGGTCTAACTCTTCTCTTTCCCAATGCTGACTTTCTTCTGACATTTTAAATCCTTAGTATATTATTTGTGTATATTTAATCATCATAGTTATATGTTATTTTCTTATGAAGAATAGAGCCACTATAAACATAGTCCTCACACTCGAAAGTGTCTTTCTCAAAAGAGTATATAACTTCTTTTTTATATAAACAAAAACCTTTATCTATATAAATATAAAAAGCCCTAAAGTCTAAAGTTATTATATCTTGATATAAATCTTCAAAAGATAAATCATAATCATACTGTTTAGCCTTTAAGACCTTTGCCTCTATTACGTAAAATTCCATTACTCACCTCTGTATTTTATTTACAAGTAAGTAATCTAAATCTATCTAAACTCTCTTAATAAAAATAGAACACCAAGTATTCTGCTAAAAACACAGAACGCTTGAAAATAAATTACTTACCTACTTTCATTCTACTTTGAATTGTGCTTTTTGAAGCTAGAGGATTTGCCAAAAACAAACTCAAATATGAAGGAGGAACAGTTTTAACTAAAAAGTTTATAACATCTTGATGTTTACTGTCTGCAAACTGTGATATGTTTTTTCTTAACGTAAGATCATCATATTTGTCTTTTGATCTCAACATACCTCTTACTGCATGCAATGAAACATTCTGAGCCTCTGATCTGTATTTTCTTGCTTGTTTAAAATCACAAATACCATTATAACAATCAGTATATGCTTTAATAGCTCTAACATTATGTTTGTTTGAAGTTTTTAATAATTCTCCAATATACTTTTCATATTCTTTAAAGTCAATTTGAGATAAAATACAGATAGCATCTGTCAACCCATTCCAATACCAGACTCTACCAGAAGCAATTCTGTCTTTTGTTTCTGACTTAAACACGCTCCAATTAAAAGGTTCGTCTGGATCATTAGAAATTAAAGGTACTGACTTGATATAGTTCAAGTTAGCTTCTGTTAATGATCCCCAAGAACTAATCACAGAATGAGTTCCAACTGCAGACTTAACATCTTTTATTTTTTGAAATCTTTTGCTTTCAACATCTACACATAAAATCTTTGCTAAATCAAGCAAATATTCACAGTTCTTAGATGCTAACTCTTTATCAGTTATACCTTCTGTCAGATAATCAAAGTTCTTTAATACATATAAACACAACTCTCTTGATGTTGAAGAATTATGTCTATCACTTTCTAACTGCCATTTTGAAGTGCTTGAAGCTGTATCTATTAAACAACTTTTTAAAAATTGAAATGTTTCACTATTCATAAGTAATTCCTCTTTTTTATATTTTTGAGTTAAAAATTCTACTGTTTTGTCTAGGTTTTGTGTTATTAAAATGTCTGTTAAGACAGAGCTCATACCACCATAATTATTTAATTTTTTCATAATTTCATAATCACCAGTGTAATACACTAAATCTTTACAAAGACTCAGTATTTCTTTTTTGGGCAAGTTTCTGCATTTACTAGATGCCAAAGCGTTTTCAAGTAACAAACAAGCTACTTCAATTCCCAAATCTAATGACTTGAATTCTTCAGACACCTCTTTGTTTTCAAAAATGTAATCCAAGTAACCTTGAGAATGTATAAAGGTATGAATTGTGCTAAACACAGAATATGAGCTTTCACTCAAACTACTAACATAGCTTCTTAATTCATTAGCTTTATAATGCACCATGTATTCCAAAAAGATAGAACAAATAAGTGTTTTTGTGCTAACATTTACATACCTAGAAGTACACACAGAACTAGGACAAGCTATTTTATATCCAGAATAAGAAGCAGCCTTATTACTGTATCTTTTTGTTATAGACAAAATAACCTCCAAAAGCTCTTTGTCTTTTTCTTTAATCTTCATTTTAACTCCTCTTTTAAGTTAATTGTTTTCTAAAATAAACCTAACAGGCAGAGGGTTTCCCTCTACCTATATATAGTATATCATGATACGATAGTTTGTCAAGGAAAGCTTATAAGAATTTTTATAAAATTTCTAATAGGTTTTCAACTTTTATATTCCAGCCTACTTCTTTTGCTCTTATTAAGGCTTTGAATCTTGTCGTCAGAAAGTCGTAATCTTTTATCTCTGACGTTTCCTCTGAATCAAAATGAAGAACGTGACCGATATAGACGCTCTCTAATCCTTTCATGTAATACATCTTTATAAAAATTATAGGCTTGCCTTCAAGTTTAAAGACAAATATTATAAAAGAAGAAGTGTCTACTGGAGATACCCACATTTTTAAATGGTTACCTTTTTTATCTGCCAACCTACTGTCTTTGCTGTAATCAAACACTTAAGTTTTAAAACTTCAATGTCATCATCACTAACTCTATAACTTTTTAATCTAAATGGATCTAAGACATAAGCATAATAATCATAATTCTCTTTATTATCATGAGAGATCATGCTTCTATCTCGGTTATCAAATATTTTTATCATTTGATAATTGTCAATCTCATAACACAACAGAAACAATCTGTCTTCAGGCTTTGTCCACATATTAAAATCCAGGTAGCTTTATACTATAACCATTCTTAAATAAAACCAAGTCCATTTGCAACTTTAACTTATTTACATCTTCTGTATATAGATAACCTATATAATTTGCAGCCTTTATTTTTGTTACAGGTGTAAACTCTCCCATGTAAACCATTCTATCTGAAACTTCTATTGTTACAATGATAGCAATTAAACCTCCATCATCATCATATTTATTCCAGAAAAAACCGTCCTTTTCCCACATAGTATTACCCTATCTCATTATATACATAATTAACAACCATATATAATAAAAATAATAAATTATAAGAAATAGTACAGGAAAGTTTAAAATATAATTAAACTTTTATATCTGTTATACCCCAGCCTAACTCTTTCGCTTTTAATAAACTCTTTAACTTTGTAACTTCAAGATCATCACCAAAAACCCTAACCGTATTATATTTTTCATCTTTATAATTAGGAATTAGAATTACAGCATAAAACTTTGAACCTTGAAATATATTTTCAAATATCTTTATAATAAGAAAACCTTCAAAATAATAATTGAATCTCCCAACAGAAAACCCAAACCCATGAATACACTCTTCTTTCCACACTTTATTTTATCTCTAATATATCCCAACCCAAACTTTTAGCACACATTTGAAACTTTAATTTTATTAAATCTAAATCATCTTCAAGTATTACTAAGTCTGTCTTATCTTCATTATTGTCATTTGTTTTGTTAGGCTGAAAAACAACACCCATCCACTTCTTTCTAACCTCACCATTATTAGAATAATAATTAGTAAAGGGAGAAATATATCCAACAATTTTAAACATATTATCCCCCTCTAGTCTGTAATATATCTTATCACTTTCCAAATCTTCATAACTTGTCCACATAACTCTCCTTATTTAATTTTTAAATCACGTATTACCCAGCCTATCTCTGAAGCTTTAACTAAAGATAAAAACTTTAATACATCTTTGTTTTTGTGCTTTATCTTTATAGCCCTGCCCTCTGTGACTGAAAATACCCTTGCTATATATAAATTCTCTTTCATAAGTATCTCATCATTTGTGTAATACTTATGTAGAATTATAGCCGTAACATTGTTTATTTTAAATGTTTCTTTTTCCGTTTCTATATCATTCTTTATCCACATATTAAAACCTCTATACTCTTTCGTATTTGTCTAGGCAAGTTATATCTACATCATGCCCCATTTCTTTCGCTCTTAACAATGCTTTAAACTTTATAATTTGAATGTCCTTATCACTTATATCATTTTGAACATGAAACAAAATATTACCTCTTATCTTACAGAAGTAAGCATCATCTCTTTTTGAATAAACAATATGTATAACTGGACAGTTATATATTTTATATATCTGCTTAAGATAATGCCCATTAATTCTTGACCACATTATTGCCTCCTCATTTTTTCTAATATATTATCAACAGGATATAAATCTTCTATAGCTAAATTCCAAGTGTCAATTCTTGTAACAAAACCATTTGATTGCATCTCACCCTTTGGAACAAAATAATTCTTTTCTTTGAACTCTCTTTCTGATATATAACCTAATAGCCAGCCATAAGGATACTCATTATTCTTCTTTAAGACCCTACAGAAAAAATAATAATCAGGTCTTTGTTGAAAGTAATTGTATATAGAACACTCATAACTCATTCTTGGCTCTGTCTTTACCATCTTTGTTTTTATCTCAACCTTTCTTTTCCCCAATATGTAATCATAATAATAAACATTACTGCCCTTAGACTCATCTGACATAGGAAACACACTCTTAAATATTTCCTCACCTATAAAGCCTACCTTGTGCCTTTCAAAGTCCATAAAAGTATGTCTGTTGTTAGGTATCTTCTTTGCTCTTTTTGTAGCAATATCTATCATGTCTTTAGTAATTAAAACTTTTTTAAACATATTTTATCCTATTTGTATTTTGTTAAATCAACTTCCCAACCAAGTTCATTCGCTTTTATCAATGACTTAAACTTTAAAACATCTAAGTCATGTCCAAATATCTCCTCATAAAAAAAGTCGTTGTCAAGAGAGTTAGAAACAATAATTGATCGCAACTTACTTCCTTTATCACATTGAAAATACATATATGGGTCTGATACGTAAGGAACAATCTCAATTACGTTTATCTCTATACCTGTACTGTCTTTCATTCTAAAGACAATACAAGACTCGTTAGCATAAGTCTCATATTCCCACATCATCACCTCCAAATATATGGTACACATATTTGATGACTTGTATTATAATTTACAAGTTATTTTTAATCTTCTTTAACCTTGCCACGACATTTTTTCTTTGATCTCTCTTTCTTTTTGTCTTTATGAGATCCAGCCCCAGTTTTAAAGTGGGCTAATACAGCAAGCCAATTTCTTTTCTTAACCTCTTTTTTCTTTGATTTCTTCTTGGAAGACATGAACACCTCTCATTAAACATTTTATATAAATTAACATTACAACAAAATAACTTACGCTCATAATTTTCGCAAAACGTAAAGCCTTATTCTTTTTTCTTTTTATAAGTCTAAACATACTACTCTCCAATTTCTTTAATACTACATACATTAAAATCTTCAGACTTTAGTAGAATCAAACTATTTAATTTAGATATATATAAATCTGTTTCCAAAAAATAATAAGATCTGTCTGGCCCGATACAAAGAAAGAAACTCTCTTTGCTTCCTAATAAATTATCTATATCTGAATGATAATTGCGATGACTCTTTGTACCTTTCATGTCTTTTAACATTTCTTTAAAACATGATTTGTGATAACGCATTATATATGCAAACTTTCCATTCCCAAGATCATAATGATATTTATTATCATTTAGTTTTTCCCACATATTAACCTCTCTTTTTTTTATAAGTTATTCTCAACATTTGCTTTTACAAGTCTTAAGCTATTATCACAAATACTATATATACTGTTTATATAAAATTGATCTTTCCCACAAACATAACCTGTGTAATATGTTTTTGAATCAAAAACGTCACAAAATATTACTGCTAATACTTTGCTTGAATTATTTAAATAAAAATAACGATTGTTATTATGTATCCAGATACCTTTCATTATTGTCTAAAGCTCTTAAATTTGATATGCTTACATTCCACCCAACTTCTTTGGCTTTCAACAAAGACTTGAATTTTAAAAGCTCTAAACTTTCATCTTTTAAAAAACAATTAAAACGCTTTCTATGATTTGAACTATACACATGACAACAATAATATAAGTTGTACTTCCATAAATGAATCGCTTCGAACCCTCCAATGTAGTGTCCACAAACAAATCTAGTCCCATCATTCGTTATAATTTTCCACATACCTCTCCCATTGTTTTAACATATAACTTTGTTTAAATTATAACCATAATCTTTTGCTGCTAATAAAGTCTTTAGTTTAAAATAAATTATTTATATCCCAACCTAAATCTTTTGCTTTTAATAAACACTTTAACTTTAACAATTCTAGATTGTCTCCTTCAAGCCTAATTACAGTATCAAAATGAAAGTGAATAATAAACCCTATATATCTAGCGTCATCTCTTCTAAAATGCGGCTTTATAACAGCTACAACTGCTCCCTTTAACTGATATTCACAAGAATGATGTATTCCACATCCTGGATTGTAATTCTTCCACATATATTACTCTTTTAAACCCTCTATTGAAACATAATCTTTTATAACTTCATATGTTTCTTTTTCTTCGCCATTATCTATACTTATAATTAAAATAGGAAAGTCTTCTTCTGAATGTTTCTCTAACACCTCTTTTACTATTCCTAAGTATGATATCTTAAAAGATGTCGGAATATAAAACAAACCTATATCTTGACTCCTTAAATGCTCTTTTATCTTTTTTGTTTCTTCACAGTTTATACCACCGAACAAATAATACATTTAATTAGCCTCCATTATAGATAAATAAATTCTTTTTGCAGAATCTAATCCCATTTCTTTTATATCGTGTAACTCCCACCTATCTCTAACCTTTATCTCTGCAACCCAACAGTTTTTAGCTCTTTTTAAATTAACCAAGCACTCATTGTTATGCATGTAACTATAATAGTTTTCACTTAATGCTTTCCACATAATATCTCCAATCTATTTAAAAGTAACATTATACCCTAGTTCTTTTAATAAAACTAAAGTCCCTAACTTTGCCAACTCATAATCTTTAAACATTCTTTGAAACCTCCAAATACGCTTTTCAAAATCAAAAGTCTTAAGAGAATAAACTTTAGATCTATTTAAAGGTGACCTTGTTGTTTCTACAAAAGAACTAACACTGCTAAGGTCATAAGACTCTTTGGATCTTAAAACTTCTAGCTTAGCAACAACCTTTCCATTGATTGAATATTCATAATCATCAAACTCTTTTAATCTTCTTGAAAAGTTCCACATAACTAATCCCCTTTTTATTTTTTAAATTGTTTATATAACTCTTCAGCTTTAACTATTGCTTTAAACTTAGCAACATCAATGTCGCTCTCTCCTCCTTGCCATCTTAAATTTGGACTTAAATAAATATCTATTGAATATTTATAATTTGAAAATCTTTTATTTGTGACAATTCTCCCACAGTAAAAAGTCTCTCCTTTTCTATAAAGAGTATGCTCATTCCACAAAGGACTTCCATTTTTATCTGTGGCTTGACAACTTGTTCCTTTCCAAATATAATTATTTATCATCTTTATAATCCTCTAATTTGATTCCATGATGTTTGTAGTAAGCCTTGCAATAAGCTTTAGAATTAACTTATATTGCCTTTTCTTTTATTTTCAGCCTTGAGTTGGATTTTTTTTGCATACTTTGAAAATTCTGCAATGTTTTCTTCTGAAATATCTTTTGTCTTTTCTTTTGCTGCTTTATATGCATCAATTGCTTCGCTCTTAGTTTTATATGTACCTAAAGTAAAACTTTGTTGAAAAATAGTAATACGAACTTGATATTTGCCATTTATTAAGCGATAACCTTTTGAATTATCATAAAAGTCTGAATTTAAAAAATTCTCTCTTTTTGTAACCATTCTAAGATTAGAAACATGATTGTTTAGTTTGTTTCTATCTATATGATCTACCATTAAGTTTTCATTAAAATCATCTAAAAAATATTTTGCAATAAATCTATGGGTATTTTTTGTCATACATTTATTATTTTCACGTAAAGAAAAAGTTTTGTATCCAGGTTTGGAGATAGATTGAGCAGACTTGTTTAAAAGCATTTGTCTTTTAATATGGTACAGATCTCCATTTTCACATATAAAATAATTTGTATGGTACAGATCTCCATTTTCACATATAAAAGAATTTGGCAATTCTTTTAGCTCTTTATATCTACATTTTATTTTTGAAAATCTTCTTCTATTCTCCTCTTTAATATATTTTTTTAATTCTTTGTAAGTTTTTTTCTCTCCGTATAAATAAAATACCATATAAAATTTATCAAATACAGCTTCTGCCTCTTCTTTTGTATCATAGAAACTTAAAATCAGAGAAATTTTTTTATGTCTATTTCTAAGGTGCATTGAAAAAAGACCATTTTTATTTTTTTTACACTTAAATTTAATCTTAGTGCATCTTTCTTTTATTTCTTTAATTTCTTCTTTGGTTTTCATATTTGACTCCTTTTTACTCATTATCATCAAATAAAATCATTTTGCTTTTAAATCTTTCCTCATTGTTCTCTAATTCCTCATATAACTTTTCAGCCATTAACATAACCTCATGATAAGTAGAGTCAACATTACCAATAGAAACTCTTTTATTTTTAACAAACTCTACTTCTGTTTCATGATATCCGTCTTTACTTGTAATATCTTCTACATCTGTGTCAAACAATGACCAAAATACATCATGTATAAAGAGAGGACTATCATAGAAATCATTTAATGTGTTACGAATACAAAACTTTAATAAATCATATTTATTAAAACTTAAATCTCTATTTACATCTTTACCATTTATCTTTTTAATTTTCATAACAAATCCTTTATTCGTAAGAAGAAGCAATTTCAACAGAATCAGTTTCGCTATCATCAGAACTCGGAGGAAACATCACATAAACATCTGAATTAGCATCATCTTCAAACCAAGCATCTAATTCATCACCACTTAAAGTTAATAATTCAAATGTTATTCCAGATACTTTGCTCTCATCACAATGCTCTACATCTGCTATGTCTGATAACATATCCCACAACTGATCTAATGTCATCTCTTCCCCAACAGAAACAGTTACATAACGCTCTTTCTTTGAACCTGTAAATACATACAAACAATATTCTTTTTCCATAAAACACCCTTTCCTTTTATATTTTAAAATTAAACTATTTCTTCAATAAATAAATCATCAGCAAATAAACGCATCTCTCCCCCTCGAATCACATAATTTGCAGTAAAAGCAAACGTTTCTTTTCTTATAACTTTATGCAAATCTCCAGCAAACTCTTCCAAACAATATTCCTCTAAATAAAGATCATCAAATGCATCTGGGAATAATAAACATTCTTTGTTTACCTTGGTGTGTGTACTAACAGAAGGAAACTTTAACTTCGGATATTCAAACTCTCTTTTATTTGAAACAAAATAATGAAAACCATACTCATCCTTAACTGTTTTACATTTTAATAATTCATTACGAACTTCAGTCAAATGACTTAAATCTGAAGATAATTTACTTCTAACTTCTGCATCACCACAACTGTTAAAATATAAATTAACCTTTGCAATATGCTTTCCTATTACTTTATTTATAACTTTGTTTACTTCAACTTTACTCAACTTTTTTATTGTCATGATTTTTTACTCCTTTAAATTAAATTCCATAACTTCTTAAAATTTCTATATGATCTTCCTTAACCAAATAATATCCTGTTATCGTAACAAGAGGATAACCCATTCCACAACTTATATCCCAACACTCATTATAATCATCATAAGTTATGTCACCATAAAGCTCTAAAATAAAATCTTTATCTCTAGGTGCTAATTCTGAAACTGAAACTAATTCCTTTTCATGATATATGTTTTCACCATCCCTAACCTCTACTGTAACCAAATATGTATTAGACATTGTTAACCTCCTTTTATTTGTTAAATGCCATTATTATCTCAAAATCAAACCCACTTTCCTCTATCAAAGAAAGCAACTTCTCCTTACTACATTCTTTCTTTCCTACATATACAAACAAATCACTTAAATCATCTTCAGATAACTCAAGGTCATTATTATTTGCAAAGTATTCCAAATTCATTTCATATGTATAATTATAACACATAACCTTCTCCTAATTTGAAATTAAAACAAACCAATTATAAGCCATATTTGATACATACTGTGGATAATCCAAAGAACAACCCAAAGGTGCTTCATAAAAAGATAAAAACGCTCGGTCAAAATCTTTGTACTGAATATCTCCCAAACGAAACCAGTCTGGATATGACTCAAACATCTGACTTAAAACAGAAATTATATTAAACTTTTCTTCAGCAGAAGAATACCTGCTTTGATCACAAGACTCTCCTAACTGCAAACAATAATCAAAAGCCTCTTCTGACTCTGATATCAAACTCTCTATCCTATCTTCTACTCTTTTTAACTTATCCATACTTCCCCCCTTTTAAATATAAATTATTTGCCACTCACAAGATGTCCACGAATGATTGTTTAGGTTTCTACTTATCTGATCATGTATACTCTCTACACCATGATTATAACTGATCTCTAAATCCATTATATAATATTCTTCTGATTTATTAAGAGGCTGATCTTTACCCCAATATACTTTAACTACACACTTTGTCATACCTTCTCTCCTTTGTAAAATTTAAAATTCTTCTGCTATACTTAATATAATATCAACTATTTCTTCATCTGATAACTCTTTTAACTCAGGATGACTGTCTATTAAATTCTCATAATCAGCCTCCCTCATTCTATGAAGTAACTCATATATAGCATAGCTGATAATTCCATCTTTTAATTCTTCCGTTATTTCCATTTTGTTCTCCTTTTAAATGTCCCAATTATATAAAGCCATATTGGCTGACTCTTCTTCTGAATAACCATCAGAAATATGTTTGTGATAACAAGTTTTTACTTCTTCTTGCAATCTCCATTCTTTAGCTATATTCATAGCCCACTCTAACCAATCTTTTGTTTTAACTTTTAATTCTTTATTAAAACAAGCAACCATTACTCCACCCTCACCTAACTCTTCTTTGTCTAGCCCCTCTTCTAAATCTAAAACTTTTATCCTTTCAGATAAAGAAGAACCTTCATTATATATGAAAATACATATCGGTCTATCAGTTACCTCATTAAATTCTTCCAATGCCGATTTGTATTCTTTTGTTTCGGCTAAAATTATATCTTTGTCTTTCACTTCACATCCTTTATTATTCTTTCCCAAATTGATCTTTTTCTCAAGGGAATCGCATTTTTAAATATATCTTCAACACACTCAATACAAACATCATATAATAAAATGTCACCATCTTTAGGCGAACCATAATGATGTGTGATCTCTACTGAACAATGATTTTCATTATCAACCCTCGGAACTACTTCCTTTCCACATAACGAACAAACTTGTTTATTTTTTTCTTTTTTGTCTTCCATAACTATTACCCTCTTTGGTTTAATGAACTTACTCGAACTTACTTCTTTCCATAAATTATTTTAATTTTATCCTGACATAATGTTCAACTCCTTTTTATTATATTTACGATTACTTTAATCCCTTAATATTTCTTTTTGTTTCTTTAGTTCCTTAAACCTACTTTGTCCACTCTGAACCCACTCGAACCCAAGCGAACCCTCTGAACCACTTTGAACCCACTTTTTTATATATAAAAACTATAAAAAATTTCATGTAAAAAAAATCACACTTGGCTTTTAAGCCATACACCAACTACATAAAATCTTATATGCAAAACCTCAAAAAAAAATCATGTAAAAAAAATTGAGTTTCCGTTTTTTCTTATATAAAAAGGTTTAAAAATTGACCTGTGGGAAATACAACCCTACGCACTATTTTTGGTTTGGTGTAAAAAAGTTCAAGAATCTTTTATGTTCTATATACTGTTCGAATTCTGAGAAAAAACCACTTCGGTTTTTGAGAAAAAGTCACTTTGGTCTCTGAAAAAAAGTGTTTTGGTGTAAAAAAAGTGTTTTGGTGTAAAAAAAGTTATTTGTTCTTATTCTTATAATATTTATCGTGCCATTCTATTTTAATAGTTAGGGGTATAGCAAAGATTGCACCGTTGTTCATTTGGTTTCTAATCCAGTCTATATATTTAACCAGAATTCTTTCAAAGATATCGTCACCCCATTCTTCGTCTATTTTTTGTTCGGTATGTTTAATTATATATAATAAGTTAACTAGGTCGTCAGTTGATTTATCAGATTGATCCAGCCATTCTTCAAAGCCGTCCATAAGAATTTGTTTTTTAATATAGTAACCTATGTTAGGTTGGTATATATCATCTACATTAAATAGAAAGTATACTTCTTTATTCCAGTTATTTATCATAGAATGAGGTGGTATATCTTGAATTATTTCATAGCCGTAAGATTGATTAAGAACGTTTTCAGACCAATGATAATGCAGACTATCTTGAAAGTCTTTAATAAATTCTTTTAATTCTTTGTCATTAATTCTTAGCATAGCAAAGAATCTTTTATAAATAATAGAATTAAAGTTAGTCTTTATCTAGTATAGAATCATTTTTAATTTGTGATCCAGCAGGGATATCTTCAGTAATATCATCAAAAAAGGAGTTAGAAAAAATAATCTTATTGGCATTTTTTTTATAGTTTTTAATAAAGTCATCTAATGTTTTATCTATTTTATCATAGTGTTGTTCTTTTCTTTTAAAGTGTTCGGATAATAAAACAAATATAGCCACATAGAATATAGCTTTAAGAGCGTAAGTGGCTCCTGTTAATACTAACATAGTATCTCCTTAATAAATAAATATAAGTTACCCCAGCCACAATCACAAGGATCGCAATCGCAGTATGGGCAGGTTTTAATTTTAATCATATTAATCCTTTGGTTGACATGCTTTAACAAGAGCTTCATCATCTAAGTTTGGGTCAAGTTTCCACTCGGTTATTATATTAACTATATCAGAGCTTGCTATACTATGATAAGCCAACAGCATATTTAAATTTTCCTCTTTTTGAGAATCATTATTTGATTCGGCATTAATTGCAAGGGCATTAAAGGCTGTAACCATCGCCATTTGATTTTGTAAGTTAATAGGATCATCATAGTATTCAAACAAAGTATTTTCTAATTTATGTATAGATAGGAAGTTAATCATCTTCGTATATGATTTATCTGTTTTAATTTTATATTTAATTTCATGAGCTGTTGCTATATAGTTTATACCTTCCATAAATTTTTCAATTGTTCCGTTGCTTCTTTTTAAGAAATGTAATCTTACACCTTTTATTTTATCATCAAGAATGTTTGATAATTTCTTTTTCATGCTAGTCATTAAGAACCTCATTGTTTGGGAGTTTAATTGTATTTACTTTAGCCTCAAGTATTTTATTATATATATCATAGCAGATGTCAGACCAAACGGGTAAGGAATAATAAGAATATGATCCAAAGTAAAACCCAACCATTCTAGGGTTTTTTGTTAGCATATGTCCCAAGCATTTATTCATACAGAGATTTAAATTATTATTTATCCAATCGTATGACAAATTTTTTAAAAGAGCTATATCAACATAATATATCATTTGATCTTCTTCTGCTATAGGATATATCTCTTTTGTTCCCATTATCTTTGTTTTACCTGAATGTAGCTGTAACCCTCTTTCTTCTACAGTAGCACCCCTGATATCTTTTATTTTAATATATAACCCATACTCTGATCTCGTCCAATTAAAGATAGATTCTGTAAGCTTATTTAATATCTCTCCTGATCTATAATAATAAGATGTTAATTCCATTTCCTTTAAATAAAATTTATTCTCTTTTGTTAACCAATCCATATCATCTATTATGTCTGATGACTCCTTTATTATCCCCTCTTTCTTTTCTATTTTATATAATCTCTTTCTATGCTCATATTCCTTATCGGTTAACTTAGAATAAAAATAATATCCTTGCTCAACATGAACATAAAATATATTATATAATAAGTTCATACCCTCTTCTCTTATTTCTTCATCTTTTGTTTTTGATTGACCAACATTATCATATGATGTTGAAACATAATCTGTTGTTAAATAAACTTCTTTTACTAAGCTCTCAACTTCCGTTGAAGATAAATAATAACCATCCTTTACATAATAATACTTCTCGGATAATTCTAAATATACATATTTCTCATAATAAAAATTCTCATATATCTCTCTTAATAAGAATCGCTCAAAGTCTTCATATAAAGTAATTAAATTATTTATCCTCATATTGCCAGCTTTACCCACAGCCTGCTTTGTTTTATTTATGCCAAATTTATTTTCTAAATCATTGCTTATCATTATAACCACTCAAAGTTAGGGATCTCTTTTTTCTTCTTGCTTTCCTCAGCAAGTCTTATTCTTTCTTCCTCTTGTCTCTCTTTCTCTGCTTTTAAAAATATAATTAAAGATAATACAAAATCTGATATATAGTCTTTGTTTGACATATCCTTTGATAAATCCTCTTGACTTATTTTAAATATAATCCAACCCCTATCAAAAACTATATGCAAAGGTTTTATATTTCTTCTCTTTAAATAATAAGCACCAATTTCTTCTTTGTCTATTTCAATTGAAAATTCTTCTGATGATTCATAATGCTTCATTACTTTATGTTCTATATCATCAGGTTCATCAAAACCATAATACTCTTGGTTTAAATCTATTCCCTCAACAATTAAAAATAACATTTCATTCATATTTGACCCTTATGTGTACACACATGTGTATGTATATAAACTTATTTCTTATTCACACACGCACGTATGTGAATTTATTTGTCTTTCCATTACTCTGCATTAATAGCCTATTTATTTATTTTATCCCCCCTATTATAAATAGGCAAATACTTTCTTAGTTTTTTTCTTGTATTTTTTATGATGTATTATATATATACATGATATACTTTATTTATTATTCATGCCTCTCATGTATATTATATATATATTTTTATATCCCGTTTTAATTTCTTTAGATTTTTTATAAAGAGCGTTCAAGATTTATTTGTTATTTTTTTATTTATTCTGACTCTTTATTTATTTCTGCTTATAATAAAAAAGGGCATACAAAGAGTTATAAACATTATTTTTGTTTTATTTTTTTAAATCACTACTTCTAAAAAAGGAAAAATGTCTATTTCTTTGTATGCCCAAAAAAAACTGATATGGAATCTCTATACTATAACAGACTCAACATATCATTTATTTTAATAATCGTTTGATACTTCCCCTTTATATAATTTATATACATCAATTTAATCGTTTCTTTTCTTACACTTTTATAAAAACTAATACCCCCATAAAACAATAATGAACTTAATAATAAACCTTGCAATAACATTAAACAGATACGCACATGTATACCTAATTGATCTGATCTGTATGATGGTTTATTTTTATTCATAAATGTTTTTCCAAAGTGTGAAAGGCTATACAGAATAAATTAAACCCTCTATATTCTGTATTGTTTTTATCATTGATTGATCATCACTTTGTGTGTCTCACATCTCTTAATAGGAATACTTAAATTCTTTCTTATAGTATTTCTACAATCTTGAAAAGTGACGTTCAATTCGCTATACATAAATAATAACCTATATTCTATCCCTTGTCAAGCAATATGGCTTATATTTACCACCTTTTTCTTGTGTGCGTACATAACCCACCTGAAAAATTTGTGCAGGAATATAAACGCATATATGATCGCCTATATTGATTTTTAATATACATCACTTCATTCTTTACTTTATTATTTTATCTGAACAAACTACATAAATAAAATGATATAACTACAAGAATGAAGTAATACCCCCTACGGGGGTAATGCAAAACACACTTAATATATACTTCTCTGTTGGCAGATTGTTTATTTAAAAACTGAAATATATATTAAGTGTGTTTTGTTTGGTTTTATTCCAGGCAGGCCGCAGCTACATTTTAATTTAAAGCTGTGATTCCTTCTGGGTTCTTTAAATTAACGAAAGTGATTGCGCAATGTGTTTATTTTAGTTTAAAAATCAGAATGATCTTTAAATCACATTTGCATTAACGGTCGTTAATTTAAAAGATAATACTAGCATGTCGGAACAACATACCACCAACAATAATAATATAACATATATGATATGTTGTGTCAATACGTGTGTGTATCGCTTTACCCCCGTAGGGGGTAATAAAAGCAAAACTTAATATACTATCCCTAAAAGGTTGTTTATTTAAAAACTGATAGTATATTAAGTTTTGATCTTGTTTAATTTGATTCCTGGAAGGGAAGCTGCTTTTTAATTTTAAAAGAAGCTGGGATGCGGGACTGGTTAAACTAAATCTTTCTTTAATTGTGACAAGAAAATTTATTGTTTTGTTTACAAATCTTTAGCAATTAAAGAAAGATTTTGTGAACGTGTACACGCACGTTGTAACAACGCACTAAAACACAGAGTAAGGATCAACTGTATTTGTTTTTGTGTGTGTCCGTAGACACTATCTAGTTATTGATATATAAACCCTATCTAGGTGTCGATCCTTACAATTATAATATAACATGTTAGTAGACTAGAGTCAAGTTGCTTTGGTTATGCGTTACCCCCTACGGGGGTAATCAAGATAAAACTTAATATATCTCTAACCAAAAGGATGTTTATTAAAAAACTAAGAGATATATTAAGTTTTATCTTAAATGCAGAGATGTTTTCTTTCTGGAAAGTTTAACTTGCCAGCTTACGCTGGCCTCTTTATTTAAAATAGATGGCACAAGAAGCATATTTTAATTTAATTTTTATCACTGAGAGTTATTAAATAAGAAATTAAAAGACTTTATCGAAGATAAAAATTAGTTTAATTTTAATTTATTATTCAAGAACTCTAAGGAAGAAAAATTAAAAAACTTCTTATCGCACGTTGGTACAACGCACTAACGATAATAATATAACACGGTTTCAATCGTATGTCAACTCAAGTGTGAGCATGCGTTACCCCCGTAGGGGGTAATAGAGTAAACTCTTTAGAAAAACTAAAGAGTTGTTTTGTTAAATCAATGATTTGTAAAGTCTATATTTAATTTCCACTTATTTGAGTTAACTGTATTATCTACTTTGGGAGTTCTAATAGCTTTTTTAGGTTTTTCTTCTTCTCCGTATATTAGTCTTAATTTTGTTTCTTCTTCTTCGGTAAGGTTAAATATTTTAACTCTATTTATACAATGCTCTGTTTCGAACATCATACGATATACTAACCTATGATGAAGTTTGTTATCACTTATTTGTTTCATATCTTCAGTTAGAAAACATCTTTCTTCTTGATTATAATAATAAATTGATCTTTCACCTTTTGAACGGTATTTAACTTGTAATAATGACACGATGGTCTCCTTTTTTTAGAGTAGTGATATAATATAACATGCTGCACTTGTTATGTCAAGTGAAGCGAGTAGGTTGTTACCCCCTACGGGGGTAATTCAATAAGAAAAAAAAGAGAACACGCATATACATGTTCTCTTATATAACAGAATAACAAATATTTATTCTTCTGTATCACTATCTGTAGCTTTCATCTTACTTAGTTCACCTTGAACACGTTGTATCTCTGATTGCATAGCAGGAAGCACACTCATGAACGTATCAACAAATTCATTGAAGTCGCCTTGATCCTTACATACAGTTGGCTTCTTACCTTTTGTGTCCTCTGTTTTAAATCTGATCTCTCCTTTCTCAGTTTCTATTAAAGATTTTTTGAGAATCTGAGCCGTTGATAACTGTTCGGTTTCATTCGCTATACCGTTATCACGTGCATTGACTAAGATTGCAGAAACTTGTTCTAATTCGTCAACGGGAACGAATTGGGCTCCATAACCCTTTCTGTCCTCAACAAGATTGAATTCTATAGACAAAATATCGTTATGCATAACTAATTGCAACGTATCTTGAAAAATCTCCGTTGCTGAACGTGTTCTTTTATTTTTCTTATTGAATGAAAATACAAAATTTTTACTCATTTTTTTTACCTCTTTTTTATAGTAGTGAATATCCTTCATTGGATATATATATTATAACATGATTGAAGTGTCGTGTCAACACGTGTGTGTTAAAAAGTAAATCTTTTTGATACATACGTTACCCCCGTAGGGGGTAAATGGAAAATAAAAAAGTGAGGTATTCAACTTATAAAGAAGAATACCTCCAAAGATAAAAATTCCAAATACTATGTGCTAGGAACGTCCTCTTGCCTATCGGCTAGAACACGTGCAGTAACAACATGCTTTGATGTGGTTCGAGTTTTGAATTCTCCACTTGCAGTATAGTTATAAACTATTTTGTCACCGTTTCGTTTAGTATATCCTATTTGTAAATCATAAGAATACAACGCACTCCCGTCTGTACGCATATTTGAATTTTTACCAGTCACACCACGTGTCCAGCGTCTTACTACATCTATATTTTGCATATTTTTCCCTTTGTTTGATATTATATAATATTTCATATATCCTTGATTGGATATACTATATTATAACCTCTTACTATACTCACGTCAAGTGAATTGGGTTAGGAGTTACCCCCTACGGGGGTAATGTGTAGAGTTGCCATAATAGCAACTCTTTTGAGAGCCGATTAAAAATTTATTTTCCATACCTTTACAGTTTTTGGCTTCTTGGGTTCTGCCAACACTATTTTGCGTTCTTCCTTTTTAAACTGTATTCTTTTTCGACCAGTTTTTTCACATATAATGATTGTCTTATGTTTATAGTATTCACTCATAAAAATCTCCTTTTGTTGAAGTGATAATATATTATAACACTACTTGCTTGTTTTTGCAAGGTTGTTACACAAGTGATTACCCCCGTAGGGGGTAATGAGAGAAGTGAGGACACGCAAATGCATGTCCTCTTGGTTTTTAAATATTTAATATTTACTCATTCATCTTACCTAGTTCATTTTGAACACGTTGTATTTCAGACTTCATGGCTGGAAGCACGCTCATAAACGTAGTTACAAATACATCAAAATCTTCTTTGTCAGAACAAACAGTGGGTTTTTTTCCCTTTGTATCTTCTGTCTTAAATCTTATTTCTCCCTTTTCAGTTTCGATTAAAGATTTTTTAAGAATTTGTGCTGTGGATAACTGTTCAGTTTCGTTAGCAATACCGTTGTCACGTGCCATACAAAGAACATCAGCAAACTCTTGTAGTTCAGACACTGGAACAAATTGTGCACCGTAGCCTTTTCGATCCTCTACAAGATTAAATGATATACATAATGTGCCATCATGCTCAACTAGCTGTAATGTATCTGAAAAAATTTCTTTTGCAGAACGTGTACGTTTATTTTTTTGATTGAATGAAAATGAAAAACTCATTTTTGACCTCTTTTTTTTAGTAGTGAATTTGTATCCGTTGTTGAATACATATATATTATAACACGTATGTATAAATATTTCAACTACTTTGGGTTAAGTGTTACCCCCGTAGGGGGTAATAAAGAAACAGTTATACAAATAATAACTGCTCTTTTTTTTATTCAACTTTGGCGTGTTCCTCTATGAGCCTTACTATATACTCATCATCTTTTACAAGTTCATCTATATTTATAGTGTATTTACCTCTCAATATAACATATCTAATTAAAGAAACAAGTGTTTCCTTGTCAGATACAACCAAATCTAATTTACTTCTTTGTATTACATTCTCAAGCATGTAAACAACGTTGCTTTTGCTTTTCAAGTCAACTGCAAATTGACTTAAATCGACTTTCTTTTTCATAGGATTCTCCCTTTGGTAGTGATTTTTGAATATAACTTTATGCTATATTATATTATAACACAAATAATCAGATCAAACAAATTTATAGCACATAACATTACCCCCGTAGGGGGTAACCAGATAAAAGCGAGGACACACAAACGCATGTCCTCTTGTATATTTAACTACAAATGTTATTCTTCTTCTTCAATATAATCTTCTTCATTGTAGTATTCATCATTATTTACTTCTTCTACTTCTTCTTCTACAATTAAGCCCATTTCCTTTTGGACTCTTGCAATTTCAGTTTGCATAGCAGGAAGTATAGACATGAACGTATCTACAAACTCATTAAAATCTTCTTTATCAGAACATACAGTAGGCTTTTTTCCTTTTGTATCTTCAGTTTTGAATCTAATCTCTCCTTTCTCAGTTTCTATTAAAGATTTTTTGAGAATCTGAGCCGTTGAAAGTTGTTGTGTTTCGCTTGTGATACCATTGTCCCTAGCGTCAACAAGGACTTGTGCTACTTCTTCTAATTCGCCAGTAGGAATGAATTGTGCCCCATATCCTTTTCTATCTTCCACAAGGTTAAATTCGATACATAGAACGCCATTTTTCTTTTTAAGAAAAAGAGTCTCCTCAAATATCTCTTTTGCAGATCGTGTACGTTTGTTTTTTTGATTGAATGAAAAAATGAAATTTGACATTTTTTTTTCCTTTTTTTTAGTAGTGAATGTGTATCCGTTGTTGAATACATATATATTATAACATGACTATAGTAATCTTACAAGTCTTTTGAGTTAAGTGTTACCCCCGTAGGGGGTAATGAATTAAAGCCCAAACAATTAAATAGTAAAGGCTACATATTAAGTCATTAAAAAAGATTCAATTTCCATTTTTTATTTTTACTGACCTTTGCTTTTCTTGGTTTTCTTTTTGACTCTTTCTTTATATCTTGAATTACAACTTTAACAGGCTGAAAACTCTCCATAGGGACGTTACATCTTTGAGAACACAAACTTGTCAAAGTATCCCTCAACTCTCTGTCATAAACCTTTGTACCGTCTATAGAATACCACTGTCTATCCGACACTCTGAATAAATAATCCCTGTTTTCATAATAGATTCTGTAATGCATAAATTCTCCTTTTTTGTAGTGATAATATATTATAGCATGTATTTTCACACATGCATAAAAAAGACAGAAAGGTTACCCCCTACGGGGGTAATGAAGAAAAAGACCATACTCATGCATGGTCTTAGTATCTAATTTTTATCTTTTAACTTCCTAATCTTTCTACTTCTTCTTTTGTAAGTCTATTTGTTTCCTCAAATAATTCTTGAACCTTTAATGTAGGAACATAACAGAAAACATTATCTTCCTCTGAAAATTCATAACTTTTACATTGAGGGTTTATCATCTCCCCCTCTTTAAAAACAGCGATTTCCCACTCGGTATATTGATTCGCTCTCAATCCATGTTGTCTAGGTCGGCAATAGTTCAGCATGCCGCCTTGAATTGATAGTTGCAAACCGTTACCAAGGTCAATCCTATTCCAGTGAGAACCGTTATGAAAAAGATAATCTGTAAAATGCTTAATACTCATGTTAAATCCTATGTTGAAATGATAATATATTATAACACGCATTGTTCAATCGTGCAAGGGAAAGGGGCAGAAAGTTACCCCCGTAGGGGGTAATAAGGATGAAGTCACATGCGAATACGCATGTAACTATTTGTTTTTATTTTACTCTATAACAATATATTTCAATAATTCTTCTGTATCCCGTTCTGAGACTTCCTCTATAAACTTCCCGTATGGTCTTGTATGCTCATGCACTATCCCGTCTTTCAAAGTGATGTATTTAGTGAATACGGGCACACTATGAAGAAAATTCATTATAGTACTCATAGAATAATTATTGTAAAGATAAACAGTATCTTCAAACTTCATTGAAAGAATAACATTATTATCCTCATATTTTGTAACTGATTGTAATTGCCAATTTCCAAAGTAAGTAAAGAAATTAAACTGATAATGTATGTTACTTTTATCATAATTTACAATGTTCATGTCATAACCATAGCCTCCCTCTACGGGCTCGTCTTTTAATGACATGTTAGTAATTTTTACACAACCGTTCCATGTCTCTATATAATAATCTGTCTGATTACTCATGAAAGCTATAGAGCTTTCATACGCTCTTTTACCTTGTATCGCTTTTTCTTTTTTCATGCTTACTCCTTTATATTGAACAGGTACTTATATTATAACACGTCTAATTAAATCTTTCAATTATATTGAACAAAACATTACCCCCGTAGGGGGTAACGTGGAAGATGCACGATCATACACCTCCTCGCTTTATCCTCTCCAAGAGACAGATATATAAATATATATTTGTTGGCTAAACTCATTAAATTCTGTAGTTATAGACTTTATCTCAACTTTATATTTATCATTGTTATTAAGGGTTAAATCAACAAATGTTAAACTTGCAGATATTATAACACACTCAGTGTCAAAATTATAATCAAATTCAATTTCATCTTCTATGACTTCATATTCTCTTTTTCCAAAACAACTTTTAATAAAGTCTATATTCTGTTCTTTGAAAGAATCTATAAGTTTATTACCTCTTTCGCTTTGGTCTATTTTTAGATTCTCAAGTTCTTCCTCTAGTCTTTTTATTTCATTTTCCAATTGTTGTTTGATTGTTGCTAAGTTTGTCATAATAACCTCTTTGTTTTATTGATATATATATTGTAACACACATACACACGTATGTAAACTAATCTGAAAGAAATGTTACCCCCTACGGGGGTAACGAAAACACAAAGGGAGATTTGACTCTCCCTTATGAAATAAGTTTACACTTTATTGTTCGTGTCCACCCATGCTTTTTTGAAGATAGTTTACTGTCCACAGCTCATGATATCTATCACAAGTAACCATCTCTGGAAAAGTAGATACATGCTTGGCAACAATCCCACACATATTTTCTGGTATCTGTTGATTGTTCCATAGCATTTGTCCGTTTTCATCTTTGGAACAGACAATGACCATACCAAAGGCACAATGGTTAGTTACTAGGCACATTGGTTTATTCATAAGTAATGCGTAATTCCACAATCTTTTTATTAAAAATTTTGTTTCGTTGAATAAATCATCAGCAGTTTTGTTAGGAATCACCTTATTGCTTTTCATTGTTTCATCTAATGCCTCTACTATAGACTTAAGTGCAGGGTGCAATTCAGACTCTTCACATGGCATACAATCTTGTAAATTCATATTTTCTCCTTTATGTTGAATAGGTACTTATATTATAACACATCTAAATTTAATTTCAATTACATTGAACAAAAGATTACCCCCTACGGGGGTAACGGTGCAAAGCAAGGCCTTGACTTGTCAAGGCTTTTGGGCTTCTCAAATATTATTCTATCTCTCTCCACTTAAAGTTGATCATTGTAGGAAATAGTTTTAAAACTTGTTCTTCTATATCCATATCTATATTCAATGGTATCTTAAACCAGTTATGAGAGGTTGTCCGTGTTTCTGTTTTAGTGTATTCTTTCTTTATTGTTGATATAGCATAATGCTCTGTCACTTTTAACTCTACC
>Ga0098053_1000029_pt1 | contig 57265 bp, 65 predicted proteins | sample 15BtaG_FD_77068 | JGI IMG/M metagenome (GOLD analysis project Ga0098053, IMG submission 77068) | Marine viral communities from the Subarctic Pacific Ocean - 15B_ETSP_OMZ_AT15312_CsCl metaG | ecosystem: Environmental > Aquatic > Marine > Oceanic | place: Pacific Ocean | collected 2015-01-18 | reverse complement strand
TTGTTGTGTGAAGCCCATGCCGCACCAAGAACCGCTTTGAGTCCAGTCGAACCGCCATATTCTGGAAAGCCTACGAGTGCCATTACTTAATTGCCTCTGCTAATACCTTGCGGTCTGCAAGTGGGATCAACGTCACCTTGCTTGGATACAATCGCTGATGCTGCTGGAAAGCAAGCTCCCAGGTGGTCAGCACACCACGGTAGACGACCTTGGGCCGTGTGAGCACGCCATACCCGCCTAGGTCGATCTCGTACATCACGTCATGTGGTGGCCGCTCGAACTCTATGCTGCACTGCGGGTGAAGCCCACACATGATCTCCTTGCGGGCACCGGTGCAGTATTCATTGCAGTACTCTTCATCGCACTTCACCTTCTCGTGCAACGCTGAAGGGCCAAAGCAGCCTGTCTCAGGGTCGTAATAGCGGGTTACTTCCTTGGCTTCCATGACCGCCAGCTCTCGCCCCTTATCCACAGCGACGACAGCCTTGGTGAGCTGGCGAGAGACGATACTCTCCCGTAGATCGTCTGCAAGCGTGGCCACAGCGATGTTACGCCCCTCCCACTCGGTGAACTTCTTAGGACTACGGCGTAGCTTGGTGTCGACGTTGTCGGTCGCAGCTTGTCGCTGTTCATCAGTCGGCTCGTGGCCCAAGAACTCGCACAAGCGATCAATCTCTTGCTCTGGGTTGGCTGTCATCTCGTCATAGTCGACAACAAGGCAGTCTGCAAAGCGGTCTGGATTGTTCTGGAAGAACTCAGCCAGCCCGCCGTTGTTCAGCACAAACTGCTGTGGCGACAGTGGCTTAGCTGGTCGCTCCCACTCGCCGTCCTCACTGACCACCTTGACCTCAGTAGAAGATGTTCGCTCGTTTTGACTAACAGCCACCGACGAGGGGTCGCGGAGCATCCAGATCCATTTGTGGATCAGGGCAGGGTCTGTGCCCAGTCGCCTGCTGCTGTCGTGGGGGTAGCTGCTGGCGCTGACGATCTTGATCGCCTTGCCGCCGTGTTCGCCAATTTCCTTGAGCCCCTGCATAACGGTGCCTGGAACCTCGTAGAAGCCCCGGGGATTCATCTCTTTGGCGTGTTCGAGCCTCTTTGCGTGTTGCTCGTCGAGCTCTGCTCGTCTATCTGGGTCTGCATGCTCACGTCGCTGCCGATCCTCCTGGGGCCACTTATCGCCAGCCACAGGGATGCCCAACAACTTCACGGTTTTGATCTCTAGGGACGTACCACTACGCGGATCACCTGTGATACACAACACTTTGTCTTCTGGAATCTCAAACATGCTACACCGATACTATTGATTGTTGGTATGGAAGAACTAATTCTGCAGGTGGATCGCCCAAGGCCAGATAGGATACTGGGTAACTACCCGCGTTGTCGAGATTAACGCGGAAGCCGTCAGACTCCATCGCATTTAAGGAACACTCGTCGTATACGGAGGCAGCGCTGTAGTTAAGCCGTCTGAAGCACATATCGTTAGCGTTCGAGCGGAACACATCTGTGTATGTCATATTATCTCGCAGGCTCATCGACTGCGCCCACTGGTCGTTCTCGCTCGCGAACCCTCGCCCATTCTGTACGCTGGTGGTATGCCCGTTTTCCGAGCCTATACGCCCACCCAGGAAGAACACCATCTTAGGCTTGAAGCCAGTAGTGACTTTGATCGTGCTGTCTGACGCGCGGTACACCCCGTCTCCGTAGTCGCTTGATGCGAGCTTGAACCGGCCTACCTTGCTGTTGGCGTTCTTGCCTGCCAGGATGTTAAGTGATCGCTGGGTGGTGTAACTGGTCTGGAAGTCTAATTCGATACCAGAGTCATACCACGTGATCGAGTCAAAGGACTCTGCGTACGCAGCTCCATTCCACCAAGGCTGGAAGAAGGTGCCGTCGTTGTAGTAGGCGGTGCCGTTGTCACATGTGTTTTGGTTATCTTCTGACCAGTAGTTCCAGTTCTCTACATCACCGTCGCGGTGGGCAAAGCTTTCGCCGTAATAGGCGTGGGTCCTACTCCAGTTACCAGAATGCTCTGAATCAGCACCCAGGTGTTGCGAAGTGAACATCCAAACCCAGTCAGGAGCGAACCCAAAATCAACTTTCCAATCTGCATCAGTTGCCGCGGGTGTGCTGACGCTCAACAACTGCCAAGGCATCGGATTGAAGCGTAAAGATGTGTAACACGTGTGGTGGTTGTTTGTTTGAAGGACCACATCCATATATATGGACCGCCCGTCATTGAGGTAGCCCCAACCGTTTACACGAGTCATTTCCTGATTAGCGGCACTACGCACTGCCGCATAAGGATACGCACATAACTTACTGCGATAACAATCTGAATAGTTGGCATTATCCTCGTGACGTTGGTAGTTTGAAGGCCACTGCCGATTGGTGAAACCCATACTCTGCCCCCACATCGCGTCGCCCTGTGCAGAGGTGTAACCAGAATGCAGCACGGTATTGCATAGAATCAGCTCAGGCGGCAGGGTTGTCTCCCCGGCGTTCTGGAAGGTGGGCGTGAACCCGTAATCAGTGGTACCGGTCACGCTCTTCCAATATACGTCTGAGTCTAAGGCCATCAATTAAACCCTTAGGATCGAGGGCTGATATGGTAAGACGAGTTTCGCTGGCGGGTCGCCCATCGCTAGGTACGATATAGCATACGAGCCTGCGTCGTCGAGATTGACTCTGAAGCCGTCATCCTCCATCGCGTTGAGTGAGCAGTAATCGTTTAGGGTTGTAGAGTTGTAAGCTAATCTCGCGAAACATCGCTCGTTCCACTGGCCACAATACACATCAGATGTGTTGTCGTTATCTTGTATGCTCATCGCCATCGCCCACTCATCGGCCTCGCCCGCAAACCCCCGCCCCATCGTGATATGGTTCGAGATACCCTCAGTCGATCGATTCCCACCTATGAAGAACACCATCTTAGGCTTGAAGCCTGTGGTGATCTTAATTGTACCGTCTGATGCGCGATACTCGGCATCATCGCCTGGGGCTGAGGTCGATAGTATGAAGTTCCCGACCTTGCTATTCGCATTTTTCCCTGCGATGAAATGGTATCTATAGCCGAGGGTGTTATTGCCGTTTTCCCAGTCGGCTACAACACCGTTGTCATTCCATGTTAATGTCTTGATACGTACGGCGTAATCCACCCCGTTGACTGGTATTTTTCCACAAGCTGATTGTGAATATAGTGTTTCAGAGTCGGTGTAGTTCTGGTTATCTTCATCCCACATACCCCAGTTCTCGTACGTACCGTCTCTGTGCGAAAATGATTCCGTCCACGTCGCACTGGTTGCATAGTATGGTGATATCCACTCATCACCACCATATACGTTAGACCATATCCATATCCAATCAGGTGCGAAGGGCATGGCTATCTGCAAAGTGGTCTCATCAGCCTGCGGTACGGCTATACTACCACTCATCCAGGGTGCGTCACCAAAACGTAGTGACGTATGGCAGATATACGCAGTGGCGTCCTGATCGACCATATTTACACGGAAGCCGCGTCCGCCGCTATAACCGCCCCAAGTCTCTGCACGACATTTCGTCTCAACATCTGCATTGTTGTAGATGACAATCGGCGAATTCGAATTGGTGGTGCGTGATACATCGCTAGTGGGTTGGTTATCTTCATGCCAGGAGAACGCTGATCTCGCAATGTTCTCGCCATGCGCACAGCCATTCCCCCACGCACAAAAGTTGCTGTTAGGTGAGTTTATGGTGGCGCGTATAATCGTATTGAACAGCACTAACTGCGGAGGTAGTGTCGTCGCGCCTGGGGTCTGGAATGTGGGCGTTACATTATACGAGGTTGTACTAGCACTCTTCCAGTATACGTCGGAGTCCAGCCCATTATCAGCCATAGTTTACTCCGGTTATACGATCACAATGTTCAGCCACACCCGCCACGTAGCCTCAGGGAAGGTGGCACCAGACTGGAGGAAGTCCAATGTGGAGCGAATCTTCTCGACATAGGCCATGCGGCGACCGTACTGTATGTCTGGATTCGCGTTGGTGATAGCGTCGATGTTATTCTTCATCGCCGTCAGGTCTACGATGTCCTCAGCAGTCAGCTGCTTGTACAGCTCCTCGGTAGGGTCTTTCATCAGCACGTGCTCGTTGATCGCGTTGATGATCTTCTGGGGAGTCACGTCGTCGCTCCCTGTGGGGCCCAGGTCGCTGACGTAGAGAGAGAAGCCACTGCAGATCAGGTGAGCCCAGAGACCGCCTGGGCCTTCGCCTGTGCGGCTTAATCGATCGAATAGTCCAGCCATGTCATTGTTCCTTTATTAGGGAGTGTTTCCCGCAGTATACCAAAAGAAAAGGCGGTGGCGTAATGCCACCGCCTTAAGACGTTCAATACACAGTTGGACCGGTTTATGTACAAGCCAGTGCTTCAGAGCTATAAGAGCCCCAGCACGGGTCTGCGTAAACAGCCGAGCCGTTGACCAATGTAAAGATACGTGTTTCGTCAAGGGTGTCGTCGAAGACGTGTACCGAAGGAGTCTTGACCAAGGCCAAAACAGCGGCGTACGTGCCGTCGCCACCCAGGGCGATTTCGAGGGATCGTTTGGCACGGTCATTTGGTGTGAACCGCGTGAGCCAGTGCTGAATATCACCCCAGACGGTGATTTCTTCGCCACATGCCAACCGACGACCGTGTGGTGGCAAGAAGCCGAAGAACTTCTCCGTCAATGCAGTATTACGGACAGTCGAGTAAAGGCACTCGGTGGCCGTAGGTGTTGCGAGAAGTGTCATCGGGGTTATCCCCTATATGAGGGTTACATTTCAGTGTCAATCTTGTTCAGCTAAACAAAGTTCAGCTGCTTAGGATTGTTCAGTTTCTGCCAGCTCTCCGCCCGAGACTGCATGGGCGTAAACCAATGCTGCCGTTTGGGCCATAGCGCTGTTACCAATCATGTGGTCAGCACTTTGCTTAACCAACGAGCCGACGTTAGGCTGTTGCGTAGGAATCGCACGGGACATCACATGGTTGAGGAAGGGGTTACCCGCCTCAGCCTGCTTAACTTGCCCCTCAGCGTATGCCTGAGACAAAACAGCACCCAACTGCAAGAGTTGTTGTGCTTCTGATTCTGTCTGTGGTTCCAGTCCATTCGCAGCAAGCTTCTCGAAGAAGGCTGGAACGTGAACCTTGTCGACCATGAATGAGTAAGCCTGGTCGGCTTGCTCTCTGGAAGGAAGTGGAGTTGTCATGGATATACATTCCAGTTTCAGGAAAATGAATCACAGAACAGCCGGGGCTTCCCTGGGCCTTCCAGGGAAGCCGCTGGCCGTAACTATGGCTTACGCGAAGTCAGCACGAGCGAGGCCACCCGTATGACCGATTGTTCCGCCGCATGTTTCATATGCAAAGAACTCGATCATGAATGCCTCTCTCTTGATGTGCATCGTCGTATCTTCGAGAAGATACGATTTCCCGATGAACCTAGGGTCACCGAAGAAATACATGGTGTCGTCAGGAACCAAGTCACGCTTGATTGTAACGACCCACTTGACACCCATCAGGTCGATCTCGGACCAACCATTCTTCAGAAAATCGCCAGACAGCGATCCACCAGCTTCGTCGTAACCCCACTTTAGGATTTCGCGAATGGTGACGTTGTTGACCAGCACAGTATTCGTCTCGAGGTGAGACGGAGTCTTGGGCATGATCTTCAACGCTTCTTGGACAGTATCGCGGCTGATACCACCCCAAACGGTTTCCCACTGGATAACACCAGAGGTAGGCACAATTTGGTTGGCGCCAACAAGAGCGGTGTTCACGGCTGTGAGGAACTTACTGTCCTCTTCCGCGAGCATGTCCTTGATAGCATTGTCGGAAAGCACTTGGCGGATATCCATCTGCCATGTGCGTAGTTCGTCAATATCCTTGACGAAACGCGGTGTCACGATTCGATCGAACATCACGCGGTAACGAGGACCACGAATGTACACGTTGATCGGCAACGTGGCGAAGGGAATGCTGATAGCAGCAGGAGAACCAGGCTCCTTGTCCACAACGATCACGGGCTTATCCGTGTCGACCTGACGGTCGAGGTCATCATTGCTGACTTGAACTGGCGGGATGATCTTCCGGTAGAAGCCATCCTCACGAACGCGAACGCGGGTGAATTCGTTCACCGCGTCTAATGCATTCTTCTCCATCCCCGGCGTTTCGAGCTGCGCGAACAGCTCTTCGTTCAGGACTTGAACGCTAGAGGGCGAAGACATCGATCAACCTCCTTGATTGATGTTCATCCCCAATTCCCTGGGGATGATTGATTACAGTTTATGCGACAACTAACAGCTCACCGTTATTCTTACGCTGCGGCTGGTAGGAAGTAGCTCCAGAACGTGAGGGTAGCAACGCCGTGTGCGTTGACACCTTCGGGACTTGTGGCCGCAGTGTCGCCCTGGGCGCCCTGCGCGTGGAACGAACAGATACCGCAGATCCAGTTTGTATACTGGACAGCAGAAGCGTTCGTCATGATACCAGTGGTTGCTGCTGTGAGCAAATCATTGGCGACGTATGTCTGAGTGGCATCGAACTCAGTGGTTTGCAATTCGTAACCACCAGTTGCGACAAGACCAGACATGACACCGGTTGGTGCGATACCATACCAGTGCACAGTACTTGTGACGCTGCTTGTCCCGTCGTTATAAACGTCGGGGTGATCTGAACCGTTCCACAAGTAGATCGGCATTGCTGTTTCAGTATTCGTGATACTGGTACGGTCCGTTACGAACTCACCAGAATCATTGATAACAGCAACACGACCAGCGGGGACGTCCGTAGACCCAAGAAGCGTGCTAGACAACTTCGCTGATTTGTCCAAGGCAGACAGGTGGAACCAACCTTTGATTGGGTCCATTGCTTGCTCAAACATTTGTGCGACTTGACCAGGCATCGTGTGACCTCCAATGTCAAGACAGAGTAAATCGTGCTAAGCACGATTGAAGTTTAGTTTCAAAAAGTTACTGACCCAGCAACTTTCGACGGAAAGCGTCTCCAGACTCCGTTTCATCGAAGTCTGCTACGGCAGCACCAGTGATGGAGCTACCGGCTGAGGCTGTCTTTTCCTGGCCAGCAGGAGAGCCGATGGAGTCAAGCTCCGCGGCGTTCCGATGCTTAGCCAAGTCTCGGATCAACTCGAGGCAAGCCACGTGGCTTCCCGCGATCTTCTCCAAGACAGCTTCTTGTTGATGTTCGAAGACACGCTCGTTAGCAACCAAAGCTGCGATAGCTTCAGGAGCTGCCTGTCGCGCGGCTGCGGAGACTGCTGCTGTCTTTTCCAGGTGATTCTGGTGACGCTTGGCAATCTCGTTAGACATGCGAAGGTGAGCTAATACCTTCTGTGGTGCGGAACTTGTGGACATGTTTATCCTCCATGTTCACTCAGATTAACCTATTTCACTCGATAGTGAGAACAGGGTTTTGGGTGAAACTACTTACGACTGCGGTTGTAGAGCTCCAACACGAAGCCCTTCATGTAGTCGCGGACTTTGCGTTGATCGGAACCTTGCTTAGCCTCACTGAAGGCAAAGTGGCCCGCTCGTTTGTAATTGTAAACTGCCGAAGCGATCTTCTGACCATCACCGCCGGCCAATGCAGCCAACTGTTGTGGATCGATTCCTGCTTCCATAAGTGCCATGGCGAGCTGCTGCAGTGCATCTTGGTCGCCCATTCCGCCCATTTCTGGAGGAGCGCCACCGAGTTCACCGCCCATTTCTGGACCGCCCATGCCGCCCATTCCTGGGTCTCCGCCGAGGCCACCATCAAGGCCACCGCCTCCGCCCATCTCTCCACCGCCCATTGCGGCAAGCAGGCTTTCAGCAGCTTCCGGAGGTAGCTCTTCGCCACCACCTGCCACAGGAGGACCGCCGGCTTCTTCTGTGCCGTGGTCTTCCCCTTCACCGGCACCGCCGGTTGGATCTTCACCTTCAGTTTCCTCTTCGTGGGCTTGCTTTTTCAAGATAGCCAACTCGCGGGCAAGGTGATCAGTGACAAGATCAGCCTGACCGTAGGCTTCCTTCACCACTTGCTGAACAACACCAGAGGCAACTTTTTCAAGTTGATTGCCCATCGCGCCAGCTTGCGCAGCAGTTCGCTGACCAGCTGCGGCTGCTTGCTTCGTGGTAGGGGTGCGACCCGCCCCGTTAAAGTTTTTTGCCGTTGGCGATAGCAAGCCGTTGGCGAGATCAGATGTCAGCTCGTTGCCGAGATCACAAGCACTCTTGAGCAGAGCTTCGTCGGACATCGACGTAACTGCATCAGCTGAGTACTTTTCGCCATAAGAACCGGTGGCTGGGTGAGATGTCCCACCTTGGTCACCTTGTCGCTTGTCGCCTTCCAACTTGGCTTTGTAGTCACCTTCAGCAGAAGGATCGTCGCCAGTTGGCTTAGCAGTCTCGCTGCCCAGTTGCACGTCGGTTGCCTTTGGAGCACCCTCATGCGTCTCGTCCGACTTGGAGTCGACAGAGTCTGGAACTGTTTCTTTGACAATCCGGGTGTTATCCGCAGATTGCTCTCCTTCAGAGGCGGGCTGCAAATCATCATCTGTCTTTTTGGACGGATGCGAGGTAGCGCCCTCAGCGCCACCCGGATCAGGAATGCCGGTCTCGGCACGCTTCTCCGCTGCAGCAGCTGTCTTCTCGGCACCAATCTCGTCGCAGAGACCAGCAACGCGATCGAACAATGAGGTAGGCATTAAGTTATCCTCCGGTGAACTTCGGGCTTTTGAATTTGCACCCGTCGTGGTTTATTTTGTCGTAAAAGCAGTCATGCCGTCAAGGCATAACCTGCTACTGGTTCGTTAAATGGCGATATTAGACCGTATTGCCATTTCCTGCATGAACGTAGCTTCGGGTTGTTCAGCGTTAGCAGTGAGGAAACCAAGCTGGTACAGAGCGTACTGTTTGGCCAATGCTTCGCTGCTATCCTCCATCGCAATCTTCAACATTTCCCGGTTACCCTTAGGGGGTGCCGGATGTCGTAACGTCGAGAGTTGAAGCCTTTGAACGACGCTACTCTTATCGAGCGACCACTCAGAGGCGTGCTTCAACACCCAGTGTTTTACGCGGCGAGGAGCTGGGGGACCCGGTAAATAAGGGTTATTCCGCAGATCGTTCTCCAACGTAGGGTCCGACGCCAATCGATTGTAGATTCCGGAGAGTCGTGCTGTGACGGCGTCAGCTGCTGTTTTCACATTCTCGTTGCCCGCCAGCATGGCGATGAAAGTATCCACCGGCAGCATGCATCGTTCTGCAGCCAATGCTGTCACAACGTGGGCAAGTTTGAATGGTCCCTGTCTTACATCCGGGGCATCGTTTCGCAGAGGTTGAACCTCTGACATAAACGCCCGGGATGCTCTTGAAGGCGTTGTATCTTGGTTAAGCTCCTCTTCAAGGTTGATGAGTGCGTTCGCCATCTTGAGTTGTCCAACAATCTTGGGGTCAGCCCAAGGACCGTCAGAGAGCAACCAGAGCGGCGGTGTCACACCCATCTTGTCGGCAAGTGCAGCAGAGCTGCGATCGGCACCGTACATGTCACCTGCTTCCTTGAGAAGCATTTGATAGTCGGCTGCTGCCTTTGCCATACCTAGAGTATAGGCGATTCTGTCTGCTGGGCGAAAGACCTTACTGATATCGAAGAACCTGGGATCGGGGTTGTAGACGCCCAGGGTCGTGCCATCGTCGAAGGTCTTCGCGAGGTTATCGCGGCAACCGCCGTACTTACACATCTCTGGACCACAGTATTCCGATCGATTCTTAGCTTTGTTCCCGCAGCCAGAGCAAACGTCATGACTGACACGGCAAGCCATCGATACAGGGATATCCTCGTCTTTGGCGAGCTTCTCCAGCTCTTCGTCGGCAACCAAGCCACCATTGCGATCAGCAGCCTCTTTGGTGCCGTTGAGGGCTACCAGCAGCTCGATACGTCGCATGTCACCATTGTAGGCAGATGCCTTGATGATACCGCGGCCCTTGCTCACATCTTTGTTCTGGTGGTCACGGTACCAGCGGGCGAACTTCTCGAAGGTAGGATGGTACTCCTTGCATACAGCCTCTTTGAAGCCATCACCGTTACGATTGAACCCGTAGTATTCCTCAGCACCGACAGCCAATAGGTGTACAGGTACCTCGCCTGGTTGCAGCTTGACTGATGCAATCTTATCGATGAATTGCACAGATGCACGCTTAACGAAGTCTTGGAGATCAAGACCGCGCAGCCTGCCGCCGGAGATCTTCACACGTTGCGCGATAGGCTCGTGGAAGTTCTGCGATCCAGGTGTGATGAGTTTTGTATGTGCCATGTGTTATTACCTTACGATTAAGGAATGGTCCTTCCTTATTGCTCCGCGGCCGCAGCCGCGTCCGCTATTGCTTTAGTTCTCGCCGCGGCGCGTAGTGCTTCACGCATCACCGCGTCAGGGCGGTCCCCATACATGTCTTGGGTGAACCGTATACCTAAGTGTGCGAGTAATCCGTACAGCCCCGCCTTGCGTATCTGTTTCCACTTGGTGGCTTTGACTCGTCGTTGCCGCTGCACCGCATCGTCCCAGTTAGGGTCGGTATGCGTGGCTCCAGGGTAGTCCCCCTTCAACGCGGCGGCAGTGCCGGGGCCTTTGAATATCCGCCTTAGGAATGCTTTTTCCTGCTGTCCAGCCGGTGTCAGTGTGCCGTCTGTGTTAGGTTTCCTCTGTGCTTTTTCATGGTTAACTTTGGCAGTGCGAGCGTCACGCAGTTGGTGGGCTGTCAGTGTCGCTTTCCCATCCGTAGCGCCATCCGGAACAGACATGTGGCCTTGCCCTCGATTGGCTTTTTGTAAGTCCTTCTGCACCGCCTTGTAGAACGCTTCTTGCCCAAAGCGTGGGATATAAGCCGCTAACCGCCCGGGCCGGTGCCGCCAGCCGCCAAGATAAGCACCCATAGTCGCACCTAGGTACGGTGATGGGTTAGCGAGGGGGCCCGCCCATTCATCGTCAGCAAACTGACCAAACACAGGCGTAGATTTCGCCCACGCTTTGTTAGATTCATCGGTACCCGTGCCGGTGTATAGGTTCGCTAGGTACCGCCCGCCGCGGGTGGTTATATCGCCCAGCTTACCTTCGACGTCTGAGTGATCGCGCACCCCTACGTACGCATCACGCCCTGCGTTACCTAGGTCCATAACTATCTGCTCCACCGTCAGGGGCGGGCTTGGATTATTCAAATCTTCGAACGTAGCTATGTCCACCTTATCTTGCTTCGCTTTTGTATCAGCCGCCTGGTTGTCGGCGATCGTTGTATCAGTTGCAGCCGCGAGTCCGAGCCCACCAAGTGACCCGAGCATACCGCCAGTCAGCATACGCCCCAGCGTGTTGCGTCGCTTCTTAGGCTGGAACCTCGATGAGACGGCACCAAGTCCTGCCCCTGTGAGAGCACCCAGACCTGCATGCCAGGGGATCCTGTGATCTTGATTGTTGAAAGACTCCACAGCAATATTGCCAAGGTCTTTAGCGCCTTGCACAGCCGTATTGCCGAAGTCTTTAGCCCCCTGGGCTAAAGCTTGCATCCAGTCGCCGTCAGCTTGCTTGAGCATGCCTTTGGCGTCAGCGTATGTGAGATTGTCGTAATCCATTACGGACTCCATTAAACCTGATTTACTACGTGGGGAAAATACCCTGCTCAAGGTCAGACTTCTCTTGTTGTCTTGCGTCTGCGTTCGAGTCTGCGAACCAGGCGTCGAGATCCATTGGTGCAGGTGGTGGCGGTAGCGTAGCTTCGGGTTCTTCCGTTGCTTCTGGTTTCTCTGGGCGCTTGTCACTAATTACAACCCCAGGGCCTGAGTCCTCTTCTGGTTCCTTCTTCTCACCACCAAAGAGTGCTTCTCGCCATCCTAACCTATCGTACTGCTCAGCGAGACTCTTGCCGTTCGCGGCTGGCTTTTCAGTGATACGTTCGTAACCACTTAACGCCTTAGCCAGCGGGTCGCCATCTGCCCCTTTAGCTGTGTCGGTACCGATTGCAGGACCAAGCTCACGGGCAGCACCCGTCTGGTGTGTCTTCGACAAGGCTTTCGGTGAGTTTCGCTCAGTGATGCCCTTCTCTACACTCAACATCTCGTTTGCATCGAATGCGTCGAGTGCTGACGCTTGTTCCAGGTATTTACGCAGCAAACCCTGCGCGGTAATACGTTGCTGCATTACCTGCGGTGATACCTCAGCAAGGTGGTTATACGCTTCCAGCACCTCCTGTGGGTCATAACCGCTGATGATTGGATCCGAGTTCATCAATTCGTGCAGCATAGTCCGCACCCTGATAGCCCGCAACTTATCCTCATGCTGCGGGCTAGATAGCTCAAACAATCGATCCTGAACAAGATCTTCACGTGTCTTCGGTGACATCTTTTGTGCCATGCCTCGAGCCATACCACCGGTCGCTCCAACCAACCCCAGACCAAACAGGCCAACAGCCTGCTTCTCAATCTGCGATTGATTGTCCCATAGCGAGCCGGTAATCACGTTCTCGAGGCCTAACCCAAAAGGGCGGAGTTCCTCCGCTTTCTTTTCAGCCAAGCCACTCGCATGTGTATCGAGCGATGCCCGCTTCATTGTGAAGTCAGTCATGCTGCTGAGTGCTTGTTTGATCAACGAGTAAGGTGTAGCATTCCAGTCAACGGGTCGTGCCCTGTTGGCTACTCGTGCACTTTTCTGCATGGCACCAGCGTGGGTGACCAGCTTATTCGCAGGTTCCCCGTACATGTAGGCAGCGTTCGTAGCCACCTCTGCAGCGGGCAATGCGTCTGGCCGGCGGAAGTATTCGCCAAGCTCGCTGACGTCAGCAGCCACCTTGTAAGCAGCCTTGATCGCGGCGTCTTTCACGCGATCATGCTCCCGGCGGATATCAGCCAGATTGCTGAGAGCCTTACGCCCGTCGCGGTATTCGTACGCAGAGGCTGGTCGTTGCTTTGGCGTTGCCGCCGCGGCTGTCTTGACCATCTCTGTGCGAACCTTACCGCCTGCGCGTCGCTTCAGCCAGGCTTGCGGCGATCGAGAGTAGTCTGACCCGACAGCGACCGACGCCTGCTTCTCAGCTTGCGTTGGAATCTTAGACGGGAACATACGCTCAAGGATCTCACCGGCATCTGCCAGGGAAAACGATGCTGCTTTTTCATGGAGTCCGCTGTGTTCACGGATATGCCCCAGGCTGCGGCCGTTGTTAAACGCTCGCACCATGAGTCGCACGTGTCCAGCTGTGATGCCCTTATCAGATGCAACCTTTACGATCGCATCGTTTGGACTCTCACCGCTGTTTGTGCGCTCCGTTACAGCAGACAGTGCGGAGCTGATTAACTCCTCGCTCTGTTTGCTTAGTCTCGGAATGTTGCTCATTTGTCCTCACCTTGGGAATCAGGGAACTTAGCGGTAATGAAGTGTTCAAACCCAGACACATCGTTGCCTGTGGCAATAGCAGCTAGCTCGTCAGAGCGTAACCGTACACCTGTGTCTTCGATCTCATCGATAATACCGCCTGGTGTTGGATCCACGCCGTGTATGTGCTTGTGCAGTAGCGGCTGGAACCCTTCAACCAAAACAGCGACGTTCTGCATCATCACTTCAGTACCACCACTAGCTTGCCCGGCCATCTGCTCCTGCCCACATATTTGCTGCCATGTGCCCAGGATCAACTCATTGTTCTGCCAGTTAGCTGGTAGCGTCAACGCAGTGACAGCTGCCTTTGACATTATGGTATCTTTTGCAATTTCTCGGAATGCCGTCCGCACCCCATCTGCACTTTCAACGTGTTTCACGCCATTAAACTTCCAGATATAGGCGTCCAGCACTGGGATACCGGCGAAATAACTAAAGAGCTTCCATAGGCAGTCGTACTCGCGCTCCGCAAGGCCAGTCTGTACAGACCGTCCGATCACCACATGGACCATTAAGCTCGTAGAGTGTCGTCGGCTCAGTACATCGAAGAACACACGCTCATATGTGAAGATCGTAGCAGGGTCGATTCCCAGCTTCGCTTCGATCGAGGCTACAGGTTCGCCGCCAAGCAGTCGTGCTTCCAGCTCCCACTTAACCTCGCTCGCATCATCTTCACCCATGTAGATCGTGTATGCTTCGAACATCGCGGGTTGTGCGTCAAGCGCCTCCAGCTTATCCTCGTCCGATTCACATCGGTCCATCAGACGACGAAATTTACTGGCAAAACGCACAATCTCATCATCGCGACCGCGGACTAAGCGTGCTCCGTCTGCAAGTTCGCACGCTCGCATCCACCGCCAGTTTGCTGGACGCCTTTTGTTATCAGGTCTGTTTACCAGGATGCTCATAGATTTTGTTCAGCTGAACAAGATTGCTTAGTTAAGTTCACCACCCATTTGGCACTCGATAGCTAACTCAAACTGCTTGCCATCAGCGTTGCCTGCATCGATGTTCAGGAAGAGGTATACCGCACGCACAGGCACAGAGAAGCTGCCTTCACGGTTACGGTAACTCCACGGCCCGCCGTCATCCAGGCCCGCACGCAACGACAATGTATTGCCGGAGGTTAGCGTTTGCTCAGGGAAGATCTGTGCTAGTTCGATAGCCATAGGATCTGCCGCAGACAGACTTGCGGAGCTGCCGCTACCGGCCTGACATACCTGCCTATCAAGCAGATTCACCGTGGCCCCTACGTTTGAACCAGCTGATTGCTGCAGGATGAAGCGAGTGATCTTCCCTTCAGGAGGGAAGCCAATGGCCCAACACTGCTCAGTGGTACCGCTAGGTAGAATCAGCTCTGTCCCTTCAGACTCGGCAAATTCGCGTTTGTAAATGTGCATGTTTTACCTTTTACATTTCGCCTTCGCCGAAGCCCATGTCAACACCTTCATCTGGGTAAGGCTCGACAGATTTCTGCTTGAGTTCGAGGGTAACGTCGCCCAAGGACTCAAAGGCATTCCGCATGGCGTCGGTCATTTCTGGCAGGTTATTGCCGCCATACCGGTCCTCGAACTTGTCGTGGTGCCAGTACATGTTGAACAACAGGCGACCGAGGCTATCGAGCCCCTTCATCAGGTTCGACAGGTGCTTGTCGATAAGCGTCTCATTCTGTGTCCCCTTCAACAGGTTCGACATCATCGCGGTATCGAGTACCTCCTTCTGGCCTGTCTGGGCAGCCTCTTGTATCTGTTGGCCCATCTGTGGTTCAACAGGGTCCGACATCAGTTGTCGGTTAGGTGAACCCTGCATCCCTTGGACGGGTAGCTCCATCTCATCGCCTTGGAAGCTGTTCGTAGTGGGCACGTTTGAGCCCATGAACATATCCGTACCACGATCAGGTTCAGGGAACGCTGGCGCTGTCGGGGCATGCCCGAGTGCCTGGTATGGCGACGCCATCTTCACACGACACTTAACACCCCGCTTGAGCTCTGCTTCTGTGAGCAATGCCTTGGCTGTTTTTTCACGCAAACCGTAGTCGCGCACCAAGTGTACGAATGCACCAAGCGGAGTCATGTGTCGGCCATCAACAATAGCTTCAGTGCCGTTGTTGAAGACTTGCAGTTCTTCCGAAATCTTGTAGATGCCCATCTGGAGATCGACGTGGTTGCCAGGTCGTAAGGCTGGAGGATCGCTTGATTCCTCGTGATCGCCGACATATGCGAGGCCATCGTGCTTCTTGGGCTTCTCCGGACCTTTGATCTTAACGGCCTTGGCACCCTCAGGTACGTACAGGCAGTTAAGACGAGCCACGAACTTGCGGCCCTTGATTCGATTCATCATAACTGTATCGGCACCCGCACAATCACTATCATACTCATGGCGGCGTTCGGCAATTGGGGGCAGATGATCCGGTCGGCGGGCACCCCATCGGTTACGCCACCTCACCTCGTAGCTTTTTTCCTCGCCCTCGGCCGGTAGCGTACTCTCAACCTCAAACACACTTGTGCCTTGGCCGTTAGGGGCAACCAGGACGTAAGTCGATCCGACGGAGAGGCTCTTTGCCTCAGGTTGCTTCTCGAACCAGTCGCTGTACGTATCGCCGGTATACTCGTCAGACGTGTATATCGCAGCTGGGTGTGTTTCTGTCCAGGCTTTGTCGCCATCGCCGATCCGCACCAACACACCGTTGGGCTTGGTGCCGCGGGCGTTGAAGGGGCCATGGATGTACAGGCACTCTTCGAAGTCATCAGGCTTCGTAAGTACCTGGTAGATGCCGCTCGCGTCCGGGTTCATCAGGCTGAGTGGCTCTTGGACTTTGTATGCTTTGCTGACCTCGCCCTCGGTGCGTTCGTCCGAGACGTAGACACCATCACGCTTGAGGTTCTGAGCCTGCTTCTCTGTCAGCCCTGCTGCACACTGACGGGCACGCGTTGGCGAGCTGTCGTCGTACTTCCAGATCTTGAGCTTACCGGCAAGTTGTTCTTGAGCCAGATCGCTAGCAGACTTCTCTGTGAAGATGCTGCCGGTGATGTGGGTAGACTTGCGTTTACGTGGCACACCCGTGGGCGATACCGTATCCAGCGTCTTCGCTGTATCGATAGCGTCCTTGATCATCTGCTTCCCGTAGACCTCTGTGACTGGGGATACCAGTGAGGGGTGCTTGTCCAGGAGCTGCAGGAACATGTGCGCACAGTCAGCGTTCTCTTTGACCAGCCCGTGACATTGCATCTCTGGGCGGATAGCGTTGCCGAGTACGTGCATCAGGCCGGGAAGTGCCGGCGCCAGCCAGTCTGCCTGATCTGCCTGATCTGCTGCGTACTTGGCGGGCGACTCACGAAAGACATCCATGTTCGGTCGATCGACGCCTGCGTTGGCCAGGTTGGGGCCCAGCTCTTCACCGATGATATTGGGTTTGCGGTTCAACACGTAGTTGATCCAGTTCTCCTTCATCGGCACAAAGGTATCCGAGTCCTTCAGATACAGGAGCTCGTGACCCTTCAATTCACCATTGAGGAAGAAGACTGGCGCATAGAGCAGTTGACTCCCGACACGGAAGCCAAAGATACCGACCGCGCGATCATTGTCCTCGTTCTTCTCTAAGAGCTGGAAACCCAGTTCGTGGTCGAGAAGCTGCGGGGCGCGATCCTTAAGGTAGGCGTGTGCAAGATTGGAAAATGCTTGCTCAAACGGCACGGATTGGCCATCACCACCCAGGTCAGCACGCTTAATATTTGGCGTGCGAATATGCGATTGACAAACACGTTGCCAATGAGCAACAGGCTTTGAGAGCTGCGTAGTGCTCATGGGGTACCCTCGTCCTTGGGAAAATTTGGCGTCCAGCCTAGCCGAAGCGACTTGTTATTATGGTAACAGAACCGCAGAGGTCAGGGCAACGGCTAGGTGGTAGGGGGCTTCAATATCGATTGTGGCCACGTCTTCCCGAAATCTAAGCCTTCCGCCATTGCTGGCACAAAACTCGTATTCTCCGCGGAAGATGTAGCACCTCTGTGCGTTGCGTTCAACAAGCTCTTCTTCTGATTGGAACCCAGGAACCGGGTCATCCAGTCAGGGTCGTGTCCGATGGATGCCATTGCTCGCACCATATGTGGTTTGAACGGGGGCTCTTCGTCATGCACTTCCAGGTCATTAACACCGAACTGTTTGAATTGTGGCAGCATTGATGGCTTTACCTTCGTACCGATCGTGTAATGCAACACGGGGCGTTCGAGGTACTTGCCCGTCGCTTCATCTGGTTGTAGTCGTTGAGAGCCGTCGCGGGGCTTCCAGTTGGTTTCCAGCTGCTGGTATCCAACTACATCGCCGGGTACGTGGTCGTCATCTTCGTCCATCATCTCGACATGATCGATCAACCCACGAGCCACCAGCTCAATATTGCGACGATTGGCATACATGCCGCCAGCACGATAAGCATCAGCAAAAGTATCAACGAAGTATCGACGCCCTTCCCCAATGCCTTTGTGTTTAACGATCTCCGAGGGGTTGGGAATTCCCTCGGAGATGACGTCTCCTGCTTCGACATGGTCGCCTCGCTTAACTTTGAGGTCAAAGCCTGGCGCCACGAAGTGACGTTTGGCATTAACGGTAACGTACTGCCCGCCAGCCGGGGCTTCTTCCACGTTTGTAACCTTGCCGTCGATCTGTGCGTGGGCTGCTCCGCCCTTAAAGGTCTTGGGCACCTGCACAAGCTGATTGACGTGCTGGAAGCCTGTCACGCTCTTGGCTTCACCCTTAACACCACCTGAGTGCTTGGATGACAACTGGCCTTGGGTTAGCTTCTCAGACAGTGTCTGTGCTGCGGCGATACCAACCATATCCCCTATCGGGGCCATACCGCCTCGTTCTCTCACGCCAACGTCTCGGGAGTAGACACCACCACCAGGAGGGCCACCAACGATAGGGCTTCTGACCAAAATCTTCGCAATGCCCTGGTTTTCCAGGTCCTGGAGGATCTTGGGAGTCAGCGTGGTGTTTCGTGGATACTCACCAACCGGTGCGGCTAACAGCGATCCTTCGCTGTCGCCATCACTTACATCGACAGGCATCCCTCGCACAGGTGCCGTAGGATCTGCTTCGTTTTCGTCGTCATGATGGGTAACGAGCAGTCGATGTGCCAGTTGGTTGAGTTGTTTGGAGAAGAACCCTGCGTCCTGTGTAGCGAACTTCACGTCGATCAAGCCCTTACGGGCTCCATACGTCGACGCCCAGAAGTCGGCCGGGCCGAGGCCCTCAGCGAAGCTACGCTGGACAGGGAACGGGATTACATCCTCATGGTGATCGACATACATCATGTCACCACCGATCAAGCGTTTCAGTCCAGCGGGGTTACCACGGGCACCAGATACCACCTGATCTGCCAGAGGGTTCCCAGACTTCTTAGCCTCTTCCAGGATCTCTTTCTGGAGTCGCTCGTGTTCGACCGATGTGGCCTCAACAACCTTCTGCTCTTTGATATCATCATCCCATTGAGGGTTGGAGAGGATATCGCGGAGGCGTCTATTCAACCGCTGACGGGACATCAGTACAGAAGGTGTAGGACGCATATGCTTAAGACCAAAGGAGCTTCCGCCGGTAGTGTAAGCAATATCTCGCCCCACGTCTGAAAGCTTCTTAGCCACTTCGCGGTATTTGTCTGGGTGTTTCTCGGCAAGAACACGTAATACCTCCGTGATTCCTTTTTTATCCATGACCCGGGTGTAATCGCGCATATCGGGAGGCAACGCCTCGTTAGTCATCAACTGTCCGATAGTAGTACGCAGCACAGGTTAACTCCCCGGCGTCCACAGCGTGCCTGGCGGCTTCGGCATATTTTGCATATCACTGATGACGGTCTCATTAATACCCAGCGAGCGTAGGGATCGATTCATGTCCTCGTCCCCATCACCACGGTGTGTGATGAAATACTGGCCAGGCCCCGCTTCCACCGCCACGCATAACGCTTCCCCGTTAGGGGAGCGTATTACGATGCGTGTGGCTTCAATACGCTGGGGCTGTCCTAGCTTATTATGCAACTCAACGATCATCAATTAGCTTCCGTTGAGGCTTCGTGACAGGTCACATAGTGCGTTGATGCGTTGCTCAGCCGCAGCGTAGTTTGGCGAAGCATCGTCAGCAGGTGCTGGCCCACGGAACATTGAAAGCACATCACCGGCACCCTTCTCAGGACCGCCAGGGCCTCCAGGACCACCAGCAGCAGCGATCGGATCGATCGCCGGCGACTGCCCGATGCTTGGTAGGCCACCCGGTGCTCCCCCTCCTTCAGGGGGAGCACCCTCGGCACCCGGCTGCCCGATCGGTTGACTCTCTGGCATCTGGCCGTTGGCGATCATCGCCGTCGCACCGTCGTCGAGGATATCAGGTGGCATGTCGATGCCTGTGTGCTTCATCATGTGCGTCAGAAGCTTACGCACGCGGCTCAGCTCCATGTAGATGAAGGTTGGGTCAATCTTGGGCTTGCCGCCCGCTGCTGGAGCGCCAGGGGCCGCGGGAGGTGCCGCAGGCGGAGCTGCTGGAGGCATGCCCATTGCAGCTGGGTCCATTGGAGGTGCACCAGGAGGCATGCCAGGGGGAATCCCACCCATTGCTGGGTCCATTGGAGGTGCGCCACCCATTGCTGGGTCCATTGGAGGTGCTCCACCGCCAGCGGCGGGGTCGGTCGCTCCTTGAGGGACGAAGGCTTGCTTCTCTGCCTCGCCCTGCAGTCGCCACGCGGCGACATCAAAAAGCGTCATGTTCATTTCGTGTTTAGCCATGAGGCGAACTCCATTTGGGTCAGTGATATCTTACCAGCATATCTGTAGCTGATTGTTTACACAATTCCGTATTGGGTTTTGACGAAAATTTTGACAGCACTACTGGCATGGCTTACTCCATGATCTCAACACGCTGTCCAACATCGATCGATCCTTTGCGGTAAGCAGCGATCGCGTCCTTCTTTGTCTTAAATACTCTGGGTGGTTTCTTCGAGTCCTTCGTCGACGCTGCCCATAACCCGCCTACATACTCATGGCTCGGCTTATAGTGTACATCGAAGTCACCAGCAGCGTGTAAGTTTCGTGACGGCATCAACGTTGATTTTGCTTCCTCAACTGCTCCCTCACTCGCAGGGATGTGAAACTGCATCGCATCACCATCGAAGTCAGCCCCAAAACCCCCGACGACTAGCGGCGGAATCTCCAGCGTGCTCGATGACGTAAGCTGTGGCCAGAAGCTCATAACCCCGTAGCGGTGCAATACCGGTGCACGGTTAATAACCACTGGACGCTCTTTCATCTCGCCCTGCAGCTCCTTCAACGCTAAAGGCGATCGGGCCTTAGCCTCCTCCATTGCTTTGACTTTTCCCATCCCACGACGAACCAACCTACGAATAACAAACGGCTGATACAGCGTCCACGCTTCCTCGATCGGTAACCCTACTTGATCCATATCCAGGTTAGGGTTTGGCGTAATAGTAGCCCGTCCGACGAGGTCGACAGTGCTACCAAGCAGCTTCTTCTGCACTGTACCATGCTTAGGACTGGTTCCGAAGACGTGCTTAAGGATACCTTTGACATCTTGTTCCTTGAATTCAGGGGATAAAGGGTCGCCCAGGCCGGTGACAGCCTTGAAAGCCTTGTAGACCGCTAATCGCTCCTCAGACACATCATCACTGATCTTCCCGAGTGCCTTTAGGTTCTCGGCGGCTTCGAACGCCTCCTTGTAGAGGTAGTTCGAGTCATCGACCAGTTGCGTGTTAGTCTCAGCGAACATGCTCACTGGACGGAAGATCGGCGGTAATACCGGGATTCTGTCCATCATCCACTCACGAGGATGTTGCTTGTTCTTCTGGGCAGACTTGAGGAACTCTAAGCGTCGAACTGCTTTATCCCTGTATGTCTTACGTCCTGACTTGATATCCGCGCGGGCTTTGACGATCTCCTTATCGAGGTTGATCCCCTCTAATGCCGTCTGAATACCGATCGGCCCAGTTAATCCTTCCTGACCAGGCACGTGGTCTGCGCCACTTAAGATAGAGGCGTACTGTTTCTGCGTTAGCCCGAGGATGCGTCTGATAGGTTCTTCCATCACTGGGTTAGGTAAAGGCTCTGGTAGCTTGATGTAACTCCAGCGATTACCTCCGTGCCCACCTGTAAGGGCCTCGTCGAACAAACCCCCTTTAATAGGTGAGAGCTTGTTTACACGCCAGTCGACGGTTTCAGAGCTTCTGATCTCCCTGTTACCAGTAAGCTCTTTGGCCCCCTCGCCAGTCATAGCCAGAATCTGGAGCTTGGACCCCTCCTTGATTGGATTGATACCAGCACCCTTCAACTGTGCCATGAACTTCTGGTACATGAAGGGAACTTTAGGCTCTGGGGGTGTATACCCGGACATGAGCATTCGCCAGTGATCTTCGTTTCGCTGACCGCGTACCACGTTGGCATCACGGATAGTCTGATAAGCTCCGTGAGACAAAAGAGCGTTGAGCTCTAACATACCAACTCGCTTAGATCCCGACTTTCCGCCCTTAGCGGGTGCCCCCTCAGCCGTATAACCACCAGCAGCACCACGACCGCCGAGCTTAACCTCTGCAGTGTGGTGGAGCTTCATCATGAATCGATTCCCTGCTTCGATGCCTTTGAGCGTACGCCCAGTCTTAGGATCGATCAGGTCCTCTGTGTCGTTGAGCCCGTGCTTACGCAGCTCTTGCTCGGTGAACTCACGAAGATCACGCAAGTCATCGAAGTCAATCAGTTTGTACGGTTTGCCCGTGATCGCGGCGATCTTACCGAGCTGCGTTTCGATGATTTGGGATGGATTACCTCGGCCGATGACGCCCAGCGGGTTGAGTAGCACTTCGTAGGGCCTTTTATCCGCCCCGTGCGGCATGTCTTCGTCGGGTACGATCGCTGCGACAACCCCTTTGTCACCGTATCGACCCGCGAACTTATCGCCGACCTTGGTTGGGTGTACGGATTTAACGACGACCGAATAGCCTTTTTTGCCTTTGTGTACATCGGTAACAATACCCTCCTCATGGTGTTCCCACTTAATCGATGCATCGCCCCAGGAGGCTTTACGTCGCCCAAGTCGTGGACCCGTCTGTCGTTCTTTCACTGCCAGCACCAGTGCTTCGTCCATCTGGACTGTCTCGCCAATCTTGATAACTCCGTCGTCATCGTAGCGATCTAGCTGTTTGCGATCGTATTCACCCGGGAGGATGGCGGTGTAAGCGTTTTTGCTAGCTTTAACGCCCTCGCCAAGATCGAGGCTGTGTTGGTACATGTGTTCGCTCGAAGCCCGCTTGGCGAAGGACTCAGAGACGACGATTGCGTCTTCGAAGTTGTATCCCTTGTAGGGCAGGTACGCGACTCGGGCGTTCTTGCCAAGCGCTGTCGTACCTCCATCATCTGTGAAATTGGAAGCAGCGAGCAGTTGTCCTGCTTTGACTGCATCACCCGCCTTAACGGTGGGTCGATTGTGAACAAAGGTTTTCCGGTTATACGGATGGTTTTCGTAGAGCTCGGCGTAATGAACACGGCGATCCCTCCCTCGTATTTTGACGTGACTGGGTGTAACCTCAAGCACAGTCCCGTCGACTTCGCTCTTCACAGCACCCATATCGGCGCCAAGCAAGTCTTCGAACGACGTGTCCTTCATACCAGGGACACCCGATTGCACGAGCGGGGACTCTGCGTTGACCAACGGTAGCGCCTGCGAAAGAAATCGACTACCCATAGAGATACGCTGCCCGAAGGCTGCACCCTTCAGCGGGATCATCGACGCTAGGGGCCCGAAAGCCTCTGTCATATGGCCAAGCTGATAGTCAACTTTGTTCCTAGGAACAAATTTCAGCTTGCCTTTATGCTGCACACGAACATGAGGTTCGCCCTTTTCTAACTCCCCTGGAAACGCAACGATCGCGTCAGCAACATCTTGGGGAGACTTCCAGATTGGTTTGCCATTCTTAGGATCGGTGAAGCGAGCGTAGAGCCGGCCATCGTTGCCCTTGAGGGTTCTGACAGCAAAGCGTCCGTCGATACCGATCTTGCCTGATTCTGGTGTGTGGACTGGGTCGACGAAGCCCAAGTGGCTTGGCTGTACGTTACGTGCCTCGTCTGGCACTGAGTCGTTACTAGGGATACCGCCTTCGCCCATGCGTGTCACTCGTACGCGTTGATCGTACAGTTCCGCAGGGTTGATCTCTTCCAGGGGGTTACCCAGGCCTGTCTCGATGATAGCCCCGCGGACAATCTTGTCCATCAGGCCAGGGGGTACACGCTTTAGATTGCCTGGAAGCGTGGCTTTCCATAGGGCATTCCGCATGGTACCGCCAGCTTTACGCATACGCTCAGCGAATAGATCCTCTGGACCCATAACCCGCTGATACGCCATAGCATCACGATCGTCGGACTTCTCCTCACCCTTATGCACCCGCAGCAGCTTGGCAGTCGAAGCCAAGATAACCTCTGGGTTCACAGTGGCGTATGGTTTACCGAGGGTGCGAGCAGTAACCTCAGGATCGAGCTCCATGTCAGCGAAGGCGTTCCGGATGGCCTCATGCATCTCTTCGTCATTCTCAGGCGACTTGTTCCGAGTAACCTTGCGGTAGAGCTTCTTGAGCGTAGTCGGGTCCGTCTTCTTGGCGTTGGCAACGAATAACTCGTTGCCCCACGCCTTACGGAGCTGACTGTCCGTGGCACCCAGTGCTTTGAGCACTGGCATCAACGGCATACGTGCTTGCCCAAACTGGACTCTAAAGATGCCAGTCTCTGGGTCCAGGAAATAGCGATGACCAAATCCCCGCGCGACGTTGACATGGGACTCTAACTCGCCAGACTCTTTCTCACGAGTAAAAATCCCCGGCCTCAATCGCATCTGATGTGACAAGCTGTATTCGTTACCGTTGACCACAAAGGTGCCACGGGGTGTCATATGCGGAACGGTAGCGAGCGTCACACGTTTCTCGTCGACAACCTGCGGTATGTCATCGTTTGTGCGTAATCTCCATGTCCCACGTAGACGCCGACCGAGCGATCGTCCTTCAAGGATGGCTCGTTTCTCGTCGGCTTTACTGAACGTCTCAGGCCCGTCATAGGCAGCATCTGCCATTTCGAGCGTGTACTTCTGGTTGGAAACGGGCTTATACGAGTTTGCCTCGTTCAGCACGTTATCGTAGATAGATGTACGGGTAGCGTTCACGTCCCCGAGGGCACGTGTCCCCATTGGCGCACCAGCTAGGTCTAGCAATGGATTCATTAAACACCTTCAGTGGTGGGCGCCATGTAGATTGGGGATACGCCACCAGTGCGTTCCTTGGCTCGACGACGTAAGGCGTCTTCAGCGATATCTTTTTGGTTACGCTTGCGGAAGTAATCGTAGCTGAGCTTACCGCTGGCCAGGGCTGAGAGAATGGCGTATGCCGCTAAGGTACCCGCAGGCGGACCAGTGTATTCGCCTAGTGTGCCCGCTTGTTTATCCTGGCCTTCGACCATATCTGCCAGCTCGTCGAGCTCTGCCTCGATACCTTGCTCATCAGCACTGTGCTTGGCCATAGTCTCTTGGAGAAGCTTCTGATACTCCAACTTAGCTCGTTCAAGCTCGTTGGTACCCTCAGCCTGGTCTCTGTGGTCGGCGACGGTATCTACAGCTTTCCAGCCGCCGATCCCTGCAAGTGCTGCAGCCGGCAGCCCGAGGGCGTACAGGTTGGGCACACCCTGAGCAGTGTCAGCCTCACTACCACTCCAATAGCCTTTGCCATTAAAAGCACCAGCCGTTAGCCCTTGAAGCCAATCAAGGGTATCTGCCCCAACACCTGCAATCTTTTCGTCTTTCTCGGGTAGTGCCATGCTGACCTGCTGCGAGGTAGGTGTAGGGTCAAGCTTGGATTTTGGCTGCATCATGTGCATCATACCTAAGCCTGCTCGTCCAAGCATGCCCATACCGGCAGCGGCGATAATCCACTTCCACATCTCAGCATTAGCGGCTGGCCCCGGTTCTGGACTAAGGTCGCTATTGCTTAGTTTCTCGAGGGCGTCGTAGCGAGAATTGTGTTGCGCTTCCATGCTCGGTTCTCCCAGCTGCGGCTTGTTTTGGTGTTGCCATGACACACATCTGTGTCCACTCCAGGTAGATGACCGGCCACTGCTTACTGTCTGGCCTTTGTCGATCTATGTGATCCTGGACGAATAATCCATTGCGGATACGGTCACGTACCCAGTTGTAATAATCCCGGTCTGCCTCCACATTCAGGTCAAATAACCGTTCATGTACCTGCCCGACCGGGGGTAATGCTTCAATTTCATGCTGTTTGAGCGACGGCGCTACTTCACCTATAAATGGGAACCCTTGGGCTCCAGGCCAGTGTAACTCGCTGCCATATCTGTCATCTTGCTCCCCTTCGTACTTATGGGAGGCTGTGTACTGGTTCTGCATTCTAGTTCAATCCGAGGTTTGCCTGCTGTTTACGCTGAAGCCCCTTCAGCTGCGAGATAGCCCGCCGATATGCGGCAATCTCTTCTCGCTTACGGGCTTCTTCTGGGTTGTACTGGTCATCCTGTGCCCCGGCCAGTAACGCACCACCAGCCACACCTGTAACAGGCGGACCGATAATAGCTAGTGGGCCGAGAAAGTTGATGATTGACTTGAGGGTGTGACTACCCGCATCGAAGATGCCTGCTGACTTAATGATGAATTTTGCGTGCTGAATACGCTCCATCGTCTGCGCGGGGCTGAGGTTATCAGCAGCACACTTCTCCAAGAATCCAATTTTGAATGCTTCCTTGGGTGTCATAGCTACCTCCGTGTAGCCCGGCGACGTGCCTCAGCCTTCTGTGGCGTAAGCATGTCTTTAGGTCCGATAGAAAAATCTGGTACAACCTGGCACCCGTCCCGCAGGACATCGCCAGCCGATCCGCCATCTTTTGTTTTAATGCGTTGAGGTGCCTGGGGCATTGGGGGTAGTGATGAACGTGAGTCCCCTGGCAGTATCAACGCAGAGCTTCTTCGATTGTGTTTAACGAAGTGTTCCTGCACGCGTTCGTCCATTGGATCACCCTGTGCGACCGCCAGCTTACAGGCAGTCTTAGCGTTTTCCATCAGGTTACGCAGTGCTGATGTGTTATCGGCGTACAGGTCTGGGTCATGCAACATCGCTGCAATAGCGCGTTTCATAAAGTCGCCTGGACGAATACGCCAATGATTCTGTTCTGTGCCGTTACTCTCTTGTGCCAGCTCGGTATCGATCAACGTGATCATGCCTCTCTCGGCCCAGAAACTATACTTCTCAAACTTGTAGTGGCGGCCTTCTTTTTTAGTCATCCGTGCTGCTCCAGGTAGGTAATAGCGTCTTGTAATCGTTCAACTGAATCGTCTGCCTGCCCTAACAATGCATTGCACTTTGCACACAGTAATGCACGCACTTCGCCGGTCTTGTGATCGTGGTCGATGCATAATCGTCGAACCCTTCCGTTACGTGTAACTCGCTCTGGGCGTTGGCAGATCTTACAAACTTGATCTTGATCTGCCAGCATATTCTCAAAATCGTCCAGGGTCAAACTGTGCTTCTGCAGTAGCTTCTTAAATGCGCGGTCACGTGCTTTATCACGTTTATCTGCAGTTTTGTACTTATCTGCCTCCCCGCGGTAACGGGCTTTAGTGCACATACGGCAACTCGGCTGCACGCCCTGCGGCTTATTCTTGTCTTTATTGAAATCCTCGAGTGACTTTGGCACCCCGCATACGGTACATTCCTTTGTATCCATGATAACCTCCTGTTCAGGTTTGATCGGTAGGGCCAGGTCGCGGGGACAACCGCTACCTGGCTCGCTTTTATAATACCTGAATCGGTAGCAGCTGTCATGGCAGATAAGGCACAGCAAAGTCATCTTCTATCATGAACTGATTGATGTTCACGGGGGTTTTGCCCTTTTTCCCTATCAGCTCGACTAAGAACCTGCCGTACTTTCCTTTGACAGCACGGGGACGATAGTCCCCTCGCTTACGTAGCTTTTTGTGTGTTTTGACAATCAACCCCATACCTTCACCGGGAAACTCATGTGGCTGATTATGCCATACTTGGTATGTGGTCACCAGCCTACGCAGGTGTTCCCTGGCAGCAGTGGCAGCTTCACGGGTCGCCAGCGGCCTGATCTCCGGGGCTTGGATACCGAGCAGGCGGTAGTAGATAGGGGCGCTCCATTGATCCATGCCAAGATCAATGCATAGTTTGACAGTATCGCCATCATATATGTCGAGCTCGCCGTCGTTGTTGAAGGGGATCACACCGTAGTAGGTGTAGTCTGGGGTCCCCGGCATTTGACTTAGTTGCTCTCGCACTCTCGCCATTGCGGTAGTCCTTAGTTAGCCACCAACGCCGCGAACATTACAGGTTCGAGTGATCGGGCTATGGCATGTAATACTTTGTCGTTATCTTTGGCCCACGCTGCAACGGCAGCACCAGCTTCTTCAAGAAACACCAGTGCAGTCCCCGGGACCAAGCGATCTTTGATTCGATCGAGTACGATCTCGTGGTGCTTACCGATGAAGATAACGGAGATTGGATCAGCATGGGCGACTAAGAGATCATCCAACGACCCGATTGAGTCCTCGTCATGATAATCGTGAACTCGTGACATATCCTTATGCTCACACATATCTGGATCGATGTTGTGAATGTATCGATCGGTGTGGTGTGGGAGATGTGTCCCGAGAAGGTCTAAGAGTTGGGGGCTGGTAGGCCTCATCACAATGATCAAGCCATCGCTGTTCCCATGCTGGGCGCACATAAACAAAGTACGCCTACCTGTCTGCTGATGTACAGGTGCTTTTTTGAAGTCACCAGGCTGCTTAACAACATCCTGTGGAATATCGTACTCTGACAGACGCAGGGGTTTAGCCCGTTTGCCGCCACGACGTTTCCTGCGGCGAGCGCCGTCTTTATTGAACCCCATGCTCAAGCTCCAGCCTGTTATTGCTTTGGTGTGCGTCTTTTCAGCCAAGCCATACCGTAGTCAGCCGCACCAAACAGGGTGAGGATCGTCGCGATCGATTGGAGTTGCTCTATGCCGAACTCAGCGGAGTTTGAGTAGATAATGGGGCTGATGATGATCCCGAGCAAACTGATCCGCGCAAGAGACCAGAGGGGATGACGAGCATCGCTCCAGTGCACACGCTTGGTTACTGTGCAGTTCTTGTGGTCGTGCGGGATCTTGGGATCGATAGGGTCGGCAGCCATTGGTTACCCCTGTGAAATAAGCCGGTGTCCCCGTAATGAGAACACCGGCTAGATTACGCTAGTACGGGCACGATCCGCCACTGCATGGCGTGGATCGAGTCGCTGAGCGACGTGCCCGGCGAAACGGGTGCCGTACGAACTTGGTAGCACGTACAGTTGCTCGCCGTACACCGCGGAAGATGCCGGCGTCTGCGGAAGGGCAGGTGCTGGCAATAAGCGCGATGGCAAGCATCAGCGTGGTTAGATACCTCATCGATTTACACTCCAAAGTAAGCATCGAATAGTTTTTCCAGGCCTACACGAATCAGGGGCCTGAGTACTGATTCTTCAACAAGGGACTCGAGTCGCTTGCCGAGGTACGGGATGTCGTACGGTACGACATACTCATCAAACATCTCTTCAGCAAAGAGAAGGATAGGCTGGAAGTCATCCTGTGTGACGGCACCGTCTTCAAGGACGTCTTCGAGTACGCGCCAGAGGATCGTAAATTCAAATCCTGTGGCATCGCCTTTCGCTTTGTTTGCTGCTTCGATGAGTTTTGCTTTGATGTCGGCAGACATTATGCTTTTCCTCCTGTCATAAAGTGTGGAACGTGTACACTACGGACGGCGAATGCTCCATATTTGCTGATCGAGCCTGCTACGAAACGCTCGCTGTCATATCCGTAACCATCATCACCCCAGTCACCCCAGGAATTGAGATACTTGATGTATGGCTTACCGTCTTTGAATACCAACCGCACGCCCAGGATCGAGTGACCTGCACGACCATAGCTGACAGGGAAACCCATCAACAATGCAGTGATAAACTCATCAAAGCTGTTGATATCGAACACCTCGTCAACGCGGAAGTACTGAGCTGTTTGCTCCCAGTCTTGCGGATACTTCTGGTAGAAACCAGTTGGATCCATTACGTGGGCTGTGTTGAGCCCCATCTCTTCCATCCACGCCAGGTTCTCGGGCGTACCGACAGGCAACGCACCTTTTACCTGGGCGGTCTTCATAATGCACGACACCGACGAGCCTGTGTTAGGGCCGCGAGCACATTGCTTATAAAGCGAGATCGGCGATAGTTCGACCCAGTGTTTGGGGCTGAACGTCAGATTCCAGATCACCTCAATGGCGCTGGCTGTCTGCTGTGACGTACAGGTGCCCTCACGCCCCTGGTTCTTGATCTTCTGGATGAGGGCCTCAATAGAGCCTGCATCGGTTATCGCAGCGGCTAGGTCCTTCCACTGATCGCGAGGGATCACATCGAACTCAGACGCAAAGGTGCGAAAGTTCTCACCATAGGCATCCTCGCGAGGGAGGGCGCCATTGAACAGGCCGTCATCAACGCCGTCATTGTCGATATCGATAAGGGCGTCATCAATGTATGGCTCAGTCACTGAACACCTCCTTGAATTTGGCGTAATCGGCTGGCAATGGGACGGTAGCAACCACTTTACCTCCGGCGCCTAAAGATACCACGGCGGGAAGACCTTTGCTGCGGGCTGCGTCGATCGCTGCCTTCAGCGTCCGCTGGCTGCTGTCCTTGTCGATTATCATCACTGGATACTTCTTGTATGTTGTCTGAATCTGCACGAATAGTATTTGCTGGGGCGGCGTGCGATCCGCTGTCTCGGTCACGATCACGAGCTTCTCCACCCCGTCGGGTTTTGGGATCGGCACCGGGTCCGGCGTAGGGTCGGGGGTAGGGTCAGGAGTCGGGCTCGGTCCGGGTCCTGGCCTGTTGGCGTCGATCGAAAAGGTCTTGAGCTTGCCGTCGTCGATGACCGCGAGGATCAAGGTAACTGACTGTTGGCCGTGCAGTGTGACGATGATCGTCTTTTTATCACTGGCTAGAGGCTTTTGTATCTTGCCGTCGACCATTACCACCCACGAGTAGGCAGTGGCATCTGTGATGGGGGACGTAGCAATAACCTGCTGCGTCAGCTGGATCTCCTGGCCGCTCGCTGATCCCGCCAGGGCCAGCAGCAACAGCAGAAATAGGGTCCGCATGATAGTTCTCCTATTGGTTGCGTTTTTCCCACCATCGCAGCACGAGCTTGATAACGATGGGCATCATTACATTGAGTAAGATCCACACGACAACTGGATTGCCGGGGTACTTTTCTTTGGTAGCCTGTTTCAGACTGCGCTTTAGCGACTCGCGGGGCTGCCCCTTCTCCATGTAATCGACTGAATAGTCGACCATTTTGCCCACGCGTTTACGGTCACGCCGCAGCCGCCAGGAGTTCTTAAAACAATAGTCGCGTGCCTTGGATTGTGTTTTCATGATCACTCATCCTATCAGAGGGTTGAGGTGCGTGCAAAGCCAAAGTCATCGCTCAGTGTTCGTGCTGGCTCTGTTACGGAGTGCAGTAAGCTCTTCTTCGGTTAACTCGCGATAATGCGTGTTACCTATCCTATCTACGGTGGGCTCGTACACTGGTGTCCTGCCTGCCAGGTGGTCTTCGACTGTTGGGTATCTGCCGGAGTTTACTTGCTCCTGCATCGGCCTGGTCATCATCTCTGCACGGGAGTTTGCTTGCGGACTTGGGCATACCCGTGTCGGCAAGTTGTGCACATCGGTAATCACTAAGTCTGGCATACCGGGCCCCTCGCCAGGGCTGGTACCCATTGCGGGAACACCATGCGAGTATGACAGTTCTACAAACTTACCATCGAACGCTCGCTGCATCGCCTCCTGTAGCGGGGAGCGTTCGCGGTCTGCCTGCTCAAACAGGTTTGACTGGCGGGTACGCGACACGACAGCTTGGCGGGCTGCTTTGATTGCCGCCTCCACCTTATTAAGCCGTACTTGGTCAGCCTGCAGCTCCGCGGCACGCCGCAGGTATTCTTCAGCAGACATGGAACCATCTTCATTCGCCATCACTTCAACCTTCCTTCTAAAGCATTCCAGTTACGCCTCGGACCGCACCAGCAAGGAGTCCAGCCTGTTGAATACCCTTCTGCAGAGGAGGGGACAGGCCCATGAACTTAGCTGCGATCGAGCCGAGGTATCCGTAACCATAACCCAGGCCAGCGTTCATAGCAACACTCGCGACATCTCTTGGTGAGACCATCCGGGACCCACGCATTGCGCCAGCAGCAGCCGGCAGCCCGGCGGCAAGAGCCTTCTCCTGGGCTTCAAGGTAGGGATCACGCATAACAACGCGGCCCCACTCGTCTGTGGGGATATCCAGTAGATACCCACCAGACACAGAGCCGTCAGCCTGCTTATCGAATTGGTCAGGTGCGGGTTTAAGGCCATAGTCAGCCTCAGCCCGCTGGAGTGTTAGATCGACAAGATGCTCTGACGCTGTCTTTGGATATGCTGGCCCGCCTTGTAGCGGTTGTTGAATAAGCATACCTTTTGGGCCGTAGTGCTTCAATGCAGGGTAAGCGTGCACTAAGCCCGCGAGCCCAGCTCCGCCAAGAGCCCCCACCATACCAAGTGACTTCTTCGAATGCTCCTCGAACCATTGGGGAAAGAGTTTATGCATCAAAGCGCCACCAGCGTACCCTGCACCGCCGGCTAATGCGCCGCCCAGGAGCATAGCTGTAGTCGGGTTAGGCCCGCCCATGTAGCTTTGGGCTGTTCGCCACGCCTTACCTGCTTGAGGGAAAAATGGCTTCCCTTCGTAGAAAGAGGACATATCCGGTGCTGTGTCCACCGTAGGGAGTTCTGCAGCTACCTTGACCAGCACGGGCCCGACCTCTTCGGTATCGAGCATCCAGCCGAGCACATGGTTAGGCTCACCAGCTGCTAGCTTTCGCGCGGCGTATGCATATTTTATGTATAAATCCTGCACGAGGACCGGTACTGCTTCCCAATTGTGGTTGCTGTCAGTCATAGCAATTTTGATCCTATGAACAAAATCTAAGCGGGAGGTACCGCGGCCAAACAATCCATCTTACCCTTAAACCCCTTTTGGCGGGAGAACACATAGTCTGGGTTGATCTCCCGCAACCTATCCTTGATGTCACCAAGGCTCAACTTCCAACCTTTGAACAACCGCAGGTCATCGATGCGGATGGTGTGGTCCTTTCGCATATGATTCGTAATATGCAGCAGCTCATCTGTCAGTGGTACGTAATCTCGCTTCCCGTGGTGGGCATCTAGCCAGAAGGTGCATGGTACATCAATGTCCAGCAACAACTCGCCAAGCGTATCACCAGAATCACCAAGTAACAGCGAAACCTGCCCGGTGGCGATCTCTTAACTGTTTGAGGACTGGGGCAACCGCCTCCGCAGGGATATTCTTGTAATTCACCTGCCCGCTCTTCGTTCTGTTGATTAGCAGCCAGTTGCGATCCTGCCAGCCAGCCGGCTTCATTAGGATATACCGCTCTGGCGAATCACCGCTGTTCATAGTGTATTCGATCCTGGTGGGCGATGACTTAGTAATGAGGACTTTACTAGTCTGAATGTTACGCACTTCTCCTTTACGATGCCCTGAGCCAATGCTTCCAGAGAAACTACCATACTGGTGCGTATGGATGGGCTGCTGCTTCATGAACTGCTTCTTACCCGGCTTCGGCAGGCTCGGCGGCTTGCTGGCCCACGAGTACAGCCCTGTGTCTTTGTTGCCAATACGTAGATCGATATGCTCGCCTGCCTTGCGTGCCTTATGGTTCTGCACGAACAGGTCAGCTATCTCGTCCTCTGGGAGGTCCCCTGTATCACCAAAGTCGTTGCGATCGGGCAACCCACGGACCTTAAGCTCCGCAGTCTTAGGTGCATGCAACCCCTTAGGCACACGCACACCGCCTAATGTTTTGAGGGTGAGCGCTTTGGCACTTTGCGTACCGTCCTTGATACCGTCGATCGTTCGAGCCACCGGACCGCCATGGCCAAGATGAGACCAGTTACTAGCAACCCGAGCCCTATTATCTGCGTCATCCCACACCTTACCTAGGTTCTTGGCTGCATCGCCGTGCAGCGAATTATATTGCTTCATGCCATTCTTATAGCCCTTACCGCGAACATACTCCCCTTTAGCCCCTGCGGCCAATGTGTCTGCGTGTGGGCTACCTTTGAACCGTTGATCGATCATGTCGAACTGTCGCTGGTGATCGAAGGCTGTCTGGTTCATTCGCACAGTATTAGGCAGCTGTGCGTATCGTGGCGTTGTCGCCATGAACTGCTGATTCTCACCTGTCTGACTAGCGAGCACCATCGCCATGCCCATATCAACACCAGACTGGGACATCAGCTGCCGCCATTGCGAGTCATTAAAGTTCTGCATTTTCCCAGCCATCGCGTCATCAAGGAACTTCGCGGCGGGCGAGTCCTCTTTGATCATACCGGCATCTCGCGCTCTGGCAGTGGCTGCCAACAGGTTACCAGTATGACTCTTGCCTGCTTGCTCAGTAAGTTGCCTGTTCTGTGCTTCGAGCGTTGCCATCGGTACGCCGGCGTCCGCCGCTGTCTGCCCCGCACTATTCATGGCGGCATTGAACATACCACCTTGACGACGGAAGTAATCGCCTCTGCGGATGTTTTGCTCCGTCATGTTGAAATCATAATGGGCGGCGGGTGCGACGGTGTCCATGGCGTTGAACATGCCACCGATATCGTGTGTGTCGTAACCCTGAGCACCCATCGTATCTCGCACCGCAGACGTAGCTCCAATGATCGGCGTGAGTCCGTTGACCAGCGTGGGTGCGTCACTACCGCGATTAATCAGTCCCCGCTTCGCAGACTCTCGATAGATGTCGCCTATCTCCTTCAAGGAGAATCCTCTGTGCGTCGTAGGGTCTGCCAGCAACTGCTCTGACATCTGATCAGCTTGTGCTAAAGCCATCTCGGCTGTGAAGTCAGGGTTATAGCGATTGGATTCGGCGATAGCGTTGGCGAGCGACGCCTGTGAGCCTGTACTGCCATGCATCTCATCCCACCAGTCAGGGGCCCATCGCATTAGAAACGGGGCTGCCTTACTGATACCGCCACGAATGGTCTCTGCTTGAGCCTGCTGGTCAGGAGTCCAATCCTCACCGCCAAGCATGGTGTTGAAACCCTTGAGGAGCTTAATGGTCTCAGGGTCGCGGCCGGACGCTGTCTCCATGATCTTATTCTGGATACCATTGAACTCACGTTCTTCCAGGTGATCGAGCAAGCTGCCGTGGGGTTGCCAGGGACCTAATGTCATCTCTGGGTCAACACTCTTAACCCAGTCGCGCACCGCAGGCTCTGCGTAAGCATTCCACAGTGCTTTAACGAATGACTCTGAGCTAGCTTGTTTTTCCATCATCGCCATCCTTGACGTTAGGTGCGACCATTCTGATTGTATCTTGGCACTGCAACACGAGTACGTCGGGCAACCCGGTGTCGCCTGCGGTCTTCTTCATCCTCATCTTGAATGTCTGTGACGAGATCGGCCGCTTCTGTGTGCCGTCCTTCAGCCACTCCTTAAACTGGTTCATTGTCAGCGGGGTGATCTGCCCCAGACCTTTCCAGTTATCCGCGTAGTTGGCCAGGTAGCCCTCTTTGGCGTCCTTCTTCGTCTTAAAGCCCATCATGCACTTATGCTCATCGAAGTCCTTCGTCTTGGGATCAACCTGATCGATCACGTATGCCAGCTCAGCCTCAGGGTGGTGGCCAACGAATACGTCGACATGATCGCCGTCAGCACCCTCCGTACGGCGGATATAGCCATAATGGTGGTGCATCTTGCTTTCCCACTTCTTACCGTCAGCGCCCACGCCCGACCGGGTGCCGCCACGCTTATTCTCAATTGTAATCTGCATGCCGTGCATCGCCACATGGCCTTTGCGATAGTTCCCTGCCTCAGCCTGGGCATCTGACTTAGGTGCTACTGCTTTCCGTGCAGCTCTGGCCACAGCTTGGTTGAGGGTGACTGTGGCTACTTTTTCCGAAACGGGAGGGGCTGTTTCGGAAGGATCATCAGGGATCTGCACCCTGGCACCCTGCCCGTACGCCTGCATTGCTGGATCCATATCGTCGATCAATCTCTGGGAGATATCCCGCCGTGCCGCCAACATCTCCGGATCAGCTAAGTCGCCAAACTTGCCCTTAGCCCGGTCCCGCCCGAGTCGTTGTTCAACAATCTGATCATGGGGCTTATCCACCAGGATCTTGTCGTGACCCTCTAGCAACGCCGGGTCGACCATAGCCAGCTGTGTGCCTTCGATGACGTGTGGTGTCTTCTTTTGCAGCCACTCATTGACAACCGCTGTAGACAGGTCTCTTGATGTCTGGTCGTTCGGAGACATGAAGATACGGAACTGCTCCCCGGCATTGTCTCGGTCATTCTTAACCTGCTCGAACCTTGCTTTGATTCGGGGATCCTTATCCAGGTTCCCGATCGGCAAACCTTTCTCCTTCGCCAGCTGCTGTGAGAGTGTGCTCTTGCCAGACCCAGAGTGCCCAGAGATTAGGATGTGGCGGATAGCCTCAGCGTCATCAGCAGTCTTATCCTTGAACTGCTGAAGCATGTCTTGGTAGCCCTGTACTTCCTGCTGAATAGCTTCAGCATCTGCACGGCCTTGCAGCTGCGTACCGGTGCTAGTGCGTACGCCACGCTCCGTGAGGCGACGCACTAGCTCGGCAGTTGAGGGGTCCAGCAGCTCGACATCATGGTTATCGAGGTATGATCGATCGAACCCCAGGGCCGCTGTGCCTTCTACGATACTAGGCTCTGCCAGTGTACGCATGGCTTGCTGTGCTGAGCGTGTCCCTGGAAACTCGGTATCCTCGATGTTCTCCACATCATCGAGCGACACCAATGGTCGCCCTGTCTCTTCAGCTAGCTCCCTGCCGCGGGTGGTTTTACCAGCACCAGGCGCCCCAGTGATGATTGTGTGGCGTAAACTGTCCAGATCAGCGGCCTGCTTTAGCTGTGCCCACGCGTCGTCCTTGGACATCCCTCCCTCTTGCAGCTCCCACGCCTGGTGGATCTGATCTCGCTTGGATGTAGGGTAGACGCTGTAATCAGCATCAGGGCTGCTGGCGGTCAAGAAACCCCCAGGTCGCTCCTTCATCGCGTAGCCTTGGGACAGCATCGCGCGTAACTGTGTCATCAGCTCCTGCTGCTTAGTCTGGTCGTCAGTAAAGGCAACCCAGTCGTGATCGCGATCTTCCGGCTCCGGTCGGCCATATTTACGTGCTCGACCACGAGATCCCATCAGCTCGAAGTCATCGGCCTGCTTCACTCGCTGACCCGTACGTGTGTCTATGCCGTCTATTACGAGGTTAGGGTGCCCCTCATGCTTATGCACGCTGGGCCAGTGCCCTGTTTCATCGGGCTCATCCCCAGCAAGATAAGCTGCCCTGTAGTCGTAAAAATGAGCAGGGTCGTCTGGGTTTTGATCCAGGCCTAATCGCTTCGCCCGCTCCAGATACCATTTAAGAAAATCCTCCTCTGCAGCAGCCTTCAGCAGATGCACCCCTGGCTCGTCAGTCAGCTTAATTGAGCTTACTTCGGCTTTGTCAGCCGCTTTTGCCTTACTTACATCATTGTCGGTAAGCACCCCGTTACGCCGCACAGCGAACGTACAGTGGAACTCCATCGCCTGCTTACTGTCCTCGTGCACAGGCAGCGGAGGGAGGCCGTACGTGACCCTGAGCTTCTTCAGCTCGGGGCTGTTGATCTCAAGCACCCAGCAGCGGCTCATCTCTGCCCAGCCGACAGGGTTGAAGTCGCGGATACCCCCAACGGAGTAAGCGAAGTCTCTCCCTCTTTCGGTGATCTTTTCGGGACCGCCTAATAGTTCGATCTCTTCTGGCCGCATCACGGTTACGTGAGCATTGTAGTTGCGACTTGCATTTGAAAGTGGCAACTCCACGCCTGCTTCGCCGAGAGCATCAAACGCACCTCGCCCTATGGCGTTAGGCACAGACAACAAAAGGAAGCCCGTCTGCGAGAGATAGAGCTTCCCTTTGAGTGCTTCACGAGCTTTCGCCACCTTGAACAACGCCAGCGCTTCGGCTGTAGTCGTGTCCATGTGTTATTGCTCCGGTTTAAGTTGTAGGAGTTCGAGCTTGGCTTCCAGCGTGGCGAGTCGCTCCCGAACCATATCAAGCCGGTCGAGGTGTAATTCAATAGCGTCGATTCGCTGGGCAGCTCTACCGATACGCTCGGCATCTGCTCGTTCACGACTATCGTCCTGCGCCATGTGTAGCTGCATGGTACTCACGCGTTCGAACAGTGGTCCAGTGGATAACTGCACAAAAGCCACGAAGACACCACCGATCAACACCGCGCAGGTAATCGCAGCAAGCAGCAGCCCAGGATTCCACCGGCCTCTATTGGCCTGGGTTACAACATGCTCGTTTAATCGCGCATGCAGATCCTGGGCAGCTTTAACATGCTCAGCAGCGCCCTCCTCGATAACCCGACGCGTCTCCCCGAAGCCCTTTTGTACAGAATCTGTTAGCGACGTGACCGCTGCAGACATATTCTGCATGTCACGTTCCAGTCCAACGACACGGCCTTCGAGCTTATCGTGATTAGCACGTGCGACTTCAATAGTCATGTTGTCGCTCCTGTTGGGTAAACATTGCTCACGTCCCCACTTCCAGATCCCCTCCTGGAAGCACCGACGGTAGTCCGTCTCGCAAAAAACCGTATTGGCCACGTTTCCTGCTCCGCCCCCACGCCTCAGACTCGCGCCATGGCATGGTTCCTGATCTTACATCGACATCCTGTCGACTTCGTATCTCCTAACCGGCTGGTGGCCCAGCCCGGGGAATCGCCTAGATTCCCTGAGAATGTGAGCAATGTGGCCTCCATGCCGAATAATGCGTCCGTGCAACAACACAGTGTACCAGAACGGTACATAAGAATGGAACTGCTGTACGTGATAGCACGATAGCTACCCTAAAAAGGAAGTTCGATGCTTGGGCGAGACAGCCACCGCCAAAAGCGGGTAAGGCAGCCCTTAGGCTTAGGCGGAGGATCAGCAATAGCAAAAGACCGGCGAATACTCTCATGGAAGCGAATTGGGCCGATACCCATCTCATCAGCTAAGGCATCAACACGCTCCCGGATCAACCGGTCATGCTCTGCGCGGCAACAATTGGACATGATCTCGTCGAGATCGACTTCTGTGACCATCGTATTACCTTTACGTCTGCGGTTGGACCGGTGGGATGGTAGCTGCCACGAGGTCGAGGATCTCGCCCTTGATCGCCAGCTTAGCTACCGCAAGTTTATTCGCGGAAGTCTTCCGGATACGCGCCTCGTCCTTGAGGGCTTCGTGAAGAGATGCTGGCATACGAACAGTCATAACGCGAATGGCGTCTTGCTTTTCTGCCTCGGCTTCTCCAGGTAACTTATGAATGATTTGGTCGATGATGTCGGGCATCAGTGACTCCTAAACTGGTCTGGGCGACTGCGTGGTAAGTGAACATTTTTCTTTAACGACTTCCAGTATCTCTCTGCGGATCGATTCAACGGTGCGGGCTGTTCCCACTGCGTTGACGCATTCTATCACATGCCATTGATCGGATGAACTGGCAAGCTCAAGGTATATCTCGCGGACCTTACGCAGGTACATAACATCGGCTTGATGGATATCTGCAACGTCATCACGCCCATGCGTACGGGCATAGGACTGACACTCCGGTAGGTCCAGCAGGAACACAAGGTCAGGGTAAGGCATGTCGAAGACATCATGCTCTATTCGCAGAATATCTTCGTTAAGCGACTTCCAGTCTGTACCCCATTTACCGGCCTTGGCCCCTTGGTGCGCAACGTTAGACGGTACGTACCGATCGCACACCACTAGCATCTTGCAGTTAGTGAGCTGGTGCGATAGCAACTGCTTCATCTCGTGGCGGTCGATTGCGTACAGTGTCGCTGTCAACAGCGGGTGCGTTTCGTCTAACGAACCGAACTCCCCTGTTAAGTAACGCTTTATAAGCAACCCAGAGACCGTGCGATCATACTGTGGGAAACTGTGCAGCACACAATCACGATAACGAGGTGCAGCCCCGGGATCGTCCTGAAATATCTGCGACAGCTTCTCTTGCAGCAGCTTAGCCTGGGTGGCCTTACCACTGCCATCGATTCCCTCGAATGCAATAAGCATCGAACTTCCCTTCTAGGCGGCATACTCCGCCTCTACGTGGATCGCTTCGGTGGGTACGTTTAACAGCAACGTACCATCTTCAAGTTCGTAGTCGCGCTGAATGCAGTCATCTGCAGTGATGTAACTAGCACTCACGGCACGCAGTCTCTCGCCACGCTTGATCACGAGCGTAGTCAGCGACCCGTCAGGTAGGATTACTCCAACGTGGCAGGTGTATTTGAATAAGATGTACATTGTTCTTCATCCTCCTCAATGAGATCGAAGTTGCTAGTGCAGTTAACAGCTTGCAGCTCCATAACACCGTGGAAGACGCGAATCACATTCACACATCCCGGGTCTTGATCGATCTCACGCAGTCGTTGTAACGGCATGCCCATAAGGCGGGCAAGTACCGTCCGATTAACATACTTGTGCGTGACAATCGCAACCCTTTGATCTGGATGCTTTTTGGTCAGCGACTCAATGAAACTGAAAGCCCTGCTGCAAACTTGTCCCAGGTTTTCCCCACCTGGGTAACAGCAAGTTCCTGGATCTTTGAGATGCGCGGAAAAGTTATCCGGATCATTCTCCATCACTTCAGCGTACGTGGCACCTTCCCATTCGCCCATATCAGCTTCCGCCAAGGACGGGCAGAAAGTCATGCCCATGTCTGTTCTTTCAGCGATCTTATGTGCAGTTTGCACTGCACGAACTTGTGGACTCGTGTAAATGGCATCAAGGCCCTTGCTTTCAAAATACGCTGCAAGACCTTCTGCTTGCAAGTGTCCTATGGCAGAAAGCCCGTAATCAAGATTACGACCTAACAGCACAGGATGGCTTGCCTCGTCATTTGCCGTGGCACAATGCCGTACCAAGTAAACGATACCAGACGTATCCATTATCAACCCTTATTAGCGGCTTCCAATTCTTTGTTAATCATATCCGATGCCCACTCAGTGTCGGTTCTTGAGGCCAACTCTGAGTCGAATATAACGTGACTAGCGCCAGCGTCCAAGATCTCTGTGATGCCAGGTAGCGCACGTGCATCTTCATGATCCGCACTTGTATAATCTAATGCCCGCCGCTGAGCATAGACTAAAAACGGGATGTTACGACTCACACGCCGTACATACTTAATATCCTCGTACTCCACGATGATCCCGTCGGCACCCACTTCAAGCAGGTGGCGGCAGGCTTGCTCGACATGGCCGGCCCTACGCACTCTCATCCGTAATTGGTCGATCATGTCCGCGCCGTCCAGGTGCTGGGGTAGTAGTGTCACAAACACCCTCGGACGCTTCGCCATGTGTGTCGTTGCTCGCGAGGCTTCTGCAGCCTCCATCGCAGCAGTCATACTTTTGGTACCTGCCAAGGCATGTACCGTTATGGCCTTTACACCTATGTTCGCCGCGGAAATCGCACATTGCCAAGTCTCCTTTGGTGTGGTGAGCATGCCCATGTTCAATACGATATCTGTAAGCCCTAGCTCATAAAAGCACCTGATACCCGGAGGTCCATGGGCTAAAAAAAAGTTAGGGGCTATGACGATAGACTTAGTACAACCACGCATGTCTCGAGCCGCCTCAATGGCGGTCTCGAGACTGGCGGTGTTAAGCCATAATGCAACCTTGTTTTTCAGTAGCATCTCTGGCATACAATTCTCCTGTTAACGAACAATAGCAGCGACACGTGCCGCCAATTCAAGCTGCGTCTCACACTGCTGTCGTTCTTCGATCTCTGCGATGATTCGCTGACAATACGCAACGCCAAGGTCACCGAGCATGCAGCGGACTATGCAATCAGCAGCCGCGTCCGACACCCGATTTTCAAGCTGCAATGCTGCTTTGAGTAACTGCTCAGTCGGCTCATCTACGGCTGTGGTATCTAACGGATCACTATCGCCGCCCTGTGGCGGCATCGCTGCGACTTCCATCATCACGTCTTCAATATGCTCATCGAAGTATCCTGGCTCCCAGTCACCGGCGAAGTCTGCCTGCAACGTCTCGCTGGCACCGTCATATTCACGGGTAATCGTGACGCCCGTGTATACGCCACCTGTCGGGTCTGTCTCATAAGTCATATGAAGCTCTTGCCCGAGCATGAAATCAACACAGGGTTTCGACAGTCCTTCTTTAATTGCCGCTTCGATCTGCCCAAGCAGGTACTTCCGATGCGTATACATCGCTTCGTTACGTGCAGTTTGACACCCAAACTCGCCTTCATGTCGCGGCTCACTCGGATCAAACAAGAACCGCCACGTGTAACCGTAGTCATCGGCTCCTTTGGCATCAGGCTCCATCACAACCCACTGGTTGCGGTTGTAATGCCCACTGGGGGTCTTCTTCAAAACTGTATCAGTCATCGCTACACTCCTTCAAACTGCTGTGGATCTGGGCCCAGTCGAGCCCTATCCAGCCAAACTTCGTATCGAAGGTGAAGTCCCGCCTGCGTGTTTGATAGCCCTGCCAAAAGGAGAAGGACGTATCATCAGTACGGGTGGCACCTCGATATTGAGCCATCATGCTCCGAACACAGGACGCGTTGAGCCCCATGGTCAACAGCGTAGCCGCCGAGGCTAACACTGTGGCGTCGAACAGTGATAATTGCCTCGCACTACCTCGACCATCTTGTTGGACCCGCAGGCCCGCCACAAGGTCATGGTCGATAACGTAGCGAAGCGTCCGGACAGGCAGATCAGTGCACGAGGCGATCCCTGCTAAGTCCAGCTTTTTGATCACAGGAACAACTTTCAAAGCGATAGCTCCAGCAGACGACTGTGTCTGGCTGCTATTATACTATCACTTTGTTCGTATAGTGGCAAGGTGGGGTATTACATTTCCCGCAATGTTGCGGGGTATACCCCCCTGTAGAGGAAAAATGTATCAGATATGACACATTTACTTGGACTTGAACACCTTGGGGGTCTTGGGCTTAGCCCATTCCTTGTAGTGTGGTAAACAGAAGTTCGACCACGACTCCCACACCCCCAGGCACATTCGCCGTTGCTTCTCCAGGGCTTCCCCTGTCGTCCACTGCAGCTCAGCGATATTATCCTCGCGGGACTCAAGAGGGCACCCGCTGTCCAGATGCAGCACATGCGCCACACCGAGGTGGACGTTACCCACCTCCGTACTGTCGTCGTTGAGCAACGCTACAATAGGCATCTCCCACGCTGGAGGTACCTGTGCGAATCTGAGCTCCTCCAACAACTCCCGCAGCATCCCGTTGACGTATTTGTCATCGAGGTACTCCGGTCGGTTCTTGATCTTACCCAAGACAGCCGTCGACAGGTCACAGGGGTTGATATGCCCACCGATCCCGATCGATCGCTTGCCGAGCAGCCTGGTCTCACCAGAGCCCTCGCCACGCATGTAGTTCAAGATCTGACCACCCTTCACCAAGATGATGTAGGGGATCAATTGCTTGAATCCAGGATCAGTCTCTGCCTGACTCCGCAGCTGGAACGATTGGTTCTCAGCCTGGAAGATGGGCAGATACTTATCATCCATCGGGGCGTACCCTTCAAAGTGTCCGCACTCGTTAAGCAGTGCGGTGGGTACGCCTAGTACTTGTTCTTCACTCATAATGCTTCCTAAATCTGTTGTAGTTGTATGCCTGCCATCTGTGCGGCAAACAATGAGAATGATGACCTCGCTGTACCGAAGATCATCGACGTCTTTGCTAGGCAGAACATATCCATCGCCGCGTCCGCAGGGGACGTATGTCGCAGCTTTTCGCCCAAAGACCCCATATCCTGGGTACGCCAGTGTATGCGATCTGGATACTCCTTTAGCAACAGTTCAAGGCTCTTTGCATTGTCAGCACAAACCAGGAACTGCGCATCAGGGTGACGCCCCAGGTACTTGTCCAGTCGATTGAGCAGTCTGTTGTCGCTGTCCTTAGTGGCGTGCTGGAAGTCAGTGCGGCGAACGTGCACACCCACAACACCCGCAGGTATGCTGGCCATGAAATCGTCCACCTCTTTCTGCATCACAGGCTTGAGCTTGAGCGACACCATGCGGGCTCGCATAGCCTTGTAGAACGCATCATGCTGCTTGGAGGTCATCAGCTTCTGCCGATACCAGCCGCCCATACGTGTGGCGTTCTTTCCAGCCAAGCTGCGAACCACTGTGAGGTTATCCCAGATAACGGGATCCTCGATGATGCAGCATGTATCCACTTCAAAGATGTCCTGGAACTTGCCGTCATACGCCTCGTTGGGTGTCCAGCGTACTGCGAAGTTATGCCCAAGCACATCTGCCGCGGCACCAATGCCGGCCCAACCTCTTAATCGATTGCCAAGGCCATAGTCGTTAACATCCTGGGCCATCCACGTGCCTTCTGGCAGTGCTGACGCAGTTGTGATAACGCCACTTACTTTAGTCGCTTTGACGAGCGCTTCAGCCGCTTCACGCCTGTTTTGTTGTTCCAGGGGAAGGACGTGTCCGGAACTTCCACGCCCAAGAACTGGCACAGAGGTTGCCACCCTTGGCCTTTGCACAGGTCGTACTCCAGAATGTCCTGCGGTCTCGCTTGGAAGTACTTCCGCACCATCTGTACGTGTTCCCTCCACTTCCGCTGGTGTAGCGCTGGCGTCCCCCCGAACTGAGCCATCCTGCTGATTATCCACGGCTTTTCCTCCCGTAGTGTGAGAATGAACTTGCTGCCAGGATACGCGGCATCCAAGTCCTTAAACATGTAATTGATCGGCGAGTCACAGAAAGCAAGGTACTTCTCTGTGAGCCCGTCCAGGGGCAACTTACCCGCAGCCTTGTTCTTCCGCGATGTTCGCTTGACTGTGCGAGCAGAGTGGAGACAAGGATAACCAAGCTCGTACAACGCTGCAGTCAGCGAGGACGTACCTGTCTTATTCATTCCGATACCAAAGATAAAGGGCTTATCCGTGGAACTTAATAGCGGCGCGTTCAAGATCACCCTCCGGTATGGGGTCGACGGTAGTCTGGTCATCCCAGCGAACAGTCTCTCGGCCTTTCCAGTTTAGCTTACGTAGCCCCAGGTGGAGCACGCTGTAGTCTGGCCAAGGCATGACTATACGCTTATCGTCTTCCCATTTTAACGCCAACTCCACATCGTACATAGCAGCATTGTGGTACTCCAGCATCTTGTGCGGATGACTGGGCCAATGCCAGAGTTGGAAGTAACCTTGAACACCCACGGGGTTGGCGGTGGGGCGGGTGCCCCATAGGCGAGCTCGCTTGCCCTTTGCCTTGTTACCACCAATCACGGGTGGGAAAGCGTCGATAGGGAAGTCATACCAAGACCCCTCTCTCATCGCGTTATTCCATTGAGCAGCACCCAGGCACATTCGCCGAGGACACCCATACATTATCTCCTTGTCGAACGTACTGATGCTGTTCGATCCAAGTGGTTGCGGAAGCAGCACGATGTCTGCGTCCATGCTAAGCAGCCAGCCCTTAGGCTTGATGTCTGCAATAGCCTCGTTAATCGCGGCGCCTTTGTTGAACTTACTCTCACCTTTGTACCACGCGTCGGTAGTGAACAGCTCTGCACCGTGCTTTGCGGCGACTTTGGCTGTGTCAAAACCTTGCTTGTCTGTGATAACAATAACCCTTCCCCACTTAACCATGTGGGGAAGGGTCAGTGACAGAAAATCGTCGTAGTTCACGCAGGTCGTGATGATCGTCAGTTGATCCTCTTCACTACCGTATGTCAGCATCGTTACTCCTATTTATCGAGCGAGTTAATATATAGCAGCAGTTCTGCGACCCGCCATCTGGCCGCACAACCTACGTGGACTGGTTTTGGTATCTTCCCTTCTCGAGAAAAACGCCAAACACTCCGCGTGGAAATACCAAGCATAACGCCGGCCCCTTGCGCAGTGACGAGCTGCGCCTTAGGGGCCTCACATTGCTTTGTTTGCACTTCACTCATAAGTTACTAGTCCTCTCCTATGACTCGTTGTCACTCTTAAGTTTACGATGATACCGATCATCTACACGTGGTACCGCAACAGGGTCTGGCCGATCATAAAAACCATCCAGCGGGTTGCCGACATAGCAGTCCTCGCAGCTATCGACGTAGGCTGCAATTTCCTGCCCACTTAGTGGCAGGTTACACTTGCGGCAGCGAGGGGTGTCGTCAGCCATTCTTAGCCCCTTCCCGCAGTATTCTGCGTCCGGTACCGTTGCTCGGCCCAACGCGAGCAACGCGACTAAAACCTTTCACGCCTTTAACGAGCTTACTCGTCAAGCCGTTGTTAGAATTAACAGCCTCTGCATAGCAGTCCTCGCATCGCGTGCGATATGCCATAATCTCTTGCCCTGATAGGGCATTCCCGCAGTGGGAACAGTTACAATCATCCATGCTTACGTCTCCTTAAATCTGGCTACATACTGTGCCAGGGGAAATGGAGGTCGCGATGAGAAATCAACACGACCCTTCTTAGTCCAGCGGTGCCATGTCCACTTAGGACGCACCAACGACTGTACACCAATATGCTGGCATACAGCGGGATGCATACGATAGACATCCGTTGTCTGACGTATGTTAGCGCAGAACTTATTGTCGAACCCTTTGCTTATCGCATGTCTTTTTTTAGTCCATGGGAGTGAAGCTTTTACACCCGCAGGTGTCACGTAGTAACACTGTGCGGTGATACCGCCACTGTCTACGCGTGTCATAGGAGAACGCTTGGTGGGATTTTTCTTGTTTATCCAACACCCAGCAATGAGACCGATTGATCGGCCACCCTCCTCGGGATCTTGTTCTGCAGCGAGTATTCGCGTTAACCAGTCTTGGTTGAATACTACATCATCCTGCACTATTATAATGCCGTGTTCTGAGCCGTACTTCGATGCTAGGTAGCTGAATGCCATACAGGTGGCATTCACAACACCTTGCGGCTCCTTGGCGATCTTGACCACTTCTATCTTGCTGGCGATCCCGCTACCTCGCTGCTTATGGCCGAGGTCGCCAATCTGCCGCCGCCAGTGATCACTGCGTGGGAAGTTCACGCCTACGGGCACTACCTTGTCAGAGTAGAGATAGTCCAACGTGGTCTTTCGATCGCTCGCGTCATCGAAGATAACAACTGCTTGATCGTCAGGGAGGTCAGATGCAGACAGCGATCGCAACGTCAGATCTAAGACGTGGTGGCGATTACGTGTTACGATCCCGATCGGTGTCATTCGCTAGCTTCCTCGTTGTCAGTGGTTAATGGCGTGCCGTTATTGTCCAATAATTCCCGATCGGGAACAACCAGTTGCCTCGCTTTCCACGCAGCCTTCCGTATACCAAAACGAGGCAATACGCTATGTGGCTGGTAGAAGGGCCCACCATAGCCGTGACCGCCGCACAGATTAGTCCCATGACGCATAACCAGGAACAACCCTGGTGGCAGTATGCGAGGCTTGTACACCTTGCGAAATCTTGCGTGCCCGCCATGCCCCCGCCACAGATGTAAGCTACGTGTGTACACATCCCTGAGTGTTTCCATCTCCGAGAGTGGTCGACGTATTGCGTAGAATGGCGGTGACGCCTTCACCCACCGACGCACCTGCTGTCGGCGGACATCCCACCAGAAGCCTCGGACGCACTGGACAGCATCATTACGTAACAACCCGTCCTGCATTATTGCTACAGCCTGCCTGTCATATAGGTCATCGGAGTCTATCCGTGCCCATGCCAGTTCCTTGTAATGCCTTCGCAATGACTCAAGGTAACACTGCCCATCCGCGACACTGTGTATAACGGTGACGCCTGCATCCGCCAGCATCGAGGCATACGGCTGCATTAGCTCGCGATTCTCCTCACAACACTGCAGCAGGATATCAAAGTGTGGGAATGCCTGCCGCTGCAAAGATCGCAACGTGTATTGCATGTAGATATGCACACGGGTATGCAGCCACGCTGGGTCCATGTGGTACCGGCCCGGCGTGGCGAAACGTGTGTGCACGATGAAGCGACGATGCTTTGTTGCGCGGATCAGACGCCGCAGTGGTGCACGCATAACCACAGCTCCTAGAATGTATACTTACCGTGCTGTATATCCCGTGCGTACCGCTTAGCAACGATATTGCGAGCCTCTGGGTTGTAGAACCCACGGTAATTCCGCTGATCCGCACGCTTATTGCTGTGCAAGATCTCTATGTCAGGGTAGCCCAGCATCTCGCACACCTTCTTAGCGTCTGCCTCAAAGTTCTCGAACCGCCCGAGGAAGTCAACTGTTTTAGGTCCATGGAAGATGTAGTCTGTGATCGGACGTATGATATGTCGACTACGCTTGTTGGGTGTGCGTAGGTAATGCAGCAGGCTCATCGTCGGGAATTTACCACAAGTGTACTGCCAACCTGAGACAGCACGGTCCCACGGGTTACGTGTAAACGCAAAGGTGAACGGCACCTCGACGTTTGCACGATGACATTTACGGTATACCTCAGACAGCGTTAAATGGCTGCGAGTTTTCTCCAACCCAGGCCGTCCTTCCATACGGGTAGCCTGCGGAGGGAACATACGACAAAACGATGATGACCCGCACTTGGCCACCTTGATCATCCAGAAGTTCATTTACCAACCTTACGCTTGTAGTACTCTTCCATGATCCAGTTGTATGTGTGACGCATACCGAAGGCCAGTGGTACCTCTGGCGCCCAGCCAAGCTTCTCCTTGATCATGGTGTTGTCGCTGTTCCGGCCCCGAACACCAAGAGGAGCATCGAGCTTGTGGTTGTGGTAGAAGCCGTACTCATTGGCAGTATGCAGCCCTACACCGAGGCTGGCGTGCTTCTCGTGAAAGCTCTCAGCGATCTTGGCAAGTTTGTTAATAGAAACAAGTTCGTCGGAGCCCAGGTTAATTGGCTCGGCTATCAGCTTGTCGCTGTGCATGATCTTGTCGATACCTATCACGCAGTCGGTGATGTACATGAAGCTGCGAGTCTGCTCGCCATCGCCCCAGATCTCAACGTCGTACGTTCTGTTGTCGATAGCCTCAATGACCTTGCGGCACATGGCTGCAGGAGCCTTCTCTCGCCCACCATCCCAGGTGCCATGTGGTCCGTAGACGTTGTGGAAGCGTGCGATGTGCGTCTGGAGCTTCTTCTCGGCTGTGTACTCCTGGCAGAGCATCTCGCCGTAGAGCTTCTCCCAGCCGTATCCTCGCTCACACTGGGCGGGATAAGCTGCTTCCTCTCGCAGAGCAGTTATCGCGGTCTCGTCCTGCAACATGGTGTTGTACACGCAGGCTGACGACGCGTAGAAGTATCGTCCGACGCCTTGTCGGTACGCAGCCTCTGTCAGATGGGTATTGATCAGAACGCTCCGCATGCAGTCCACACGGAAGTTCTCGATGAAGCCCATGCCTCCCATGTCGGCTGCGAGGTTGTAGACCTCACTAGCACCGATGCACACAGCCTCACAGTGCTCTCGCTCGCTTAGATCGAGGCAGACGTTCTTAGCTGTGTCGCTGACCTGATACCACTCATTGACGGGTTTCTTGTCCACAGCCACGATGTTGTTGTAGAAGCGGCTCTGGAGATACTTCACCAGATGCCCTCCGATGAAGCCACCGGCTCCTGCGACTACGACAATATCATCTGAGTGGGGTTCTGCTGCGCGTCCGTAAGTCATCATCGCTTCTTTCTATTTTGTGTTTTAGGTATCCGTGAACCGTCAGCTCTCAGCGGTAGTGGGTTCGGGATCGGAGCGGGATTAGGATCACTACCTAGATGCTCAACATGCTCCTTCATGTGCAGCAACAACTTCTCTTTCACAGCATCATTCCGCATGAATGTGCCGTGGAACATCGTAATACCTTCCGGGGGTTGCACCAGCTTGTTGAGGCCTTTTTGCACGAGCCCTGTGTGGAAGTATTTCAAGGGTAATCGCCTGAAATCGATACGTCTGGCTTGTAGTACTTGATTGGTATACCACTGATCGTAGCGATTCTTCTCTTCGTTTATCAGGTCTATGACTTCTTCGTACATCGCAATAGTCTTCGGTGTCGATCGTATGGCCATGAACCCTGTGTTAATGTTCGTAGTCCACCGTGGTCCTCGAAGGTAGTGCTGTGCTGGCGATGCGATGAGTGATGACTTACCCAGTAACTCCACCATTTCAGCGTAGATATCTTTGAAGATCACTACGTCATTATCTGACCAGACGATGACTTCGCCAGGATGGTCCTGCAGACCTCCTAGGATATGCTGAGCTTTAAGCCTAGAGACACGGGCGAACGCAGGTGTACCCCACTCACCCCCTGGCCCAGTAACAGCCTTAGCGTGGACCTCGAACTCACCAGCGGTGGGCAGCAGACAATTGTCATACAGCCGCCGTTGATTCTCCGAGTATGTTGCGTAGAGGTGTGGTTTCATCTGCTAATCCTTCAATTATCAGGACCCAGGCGAATTGCCCAGGATGAATCCTTATAACGCACAAACGGCATCCCGAGCATATCGGACAAAGCCTCCACTGCGGCACAAACGCCGGGGAAGGCTTTACGCTCATAGTCATGTCCAGCAAGCACACCGAACTTCTTGATCTTATCGACCCACCGGCATGCAGCCAGGCTGCACTCCTTGTACGTGTGGATACTGTCGATGTACACCACATCAATAGACCCCGCAGGGAACTTATCAACCACATCGTAGTCATAAGCCTTAAGCTTCACGATGTTGTCGATACCCTCGGTGTTGTGGTCAAAATAACCTTCAACCTTAGGGCCGGTCAGCTCTGGGTGTGGGTTCTCCGTGCGATTACGATCACGCCCATCTTGTATGTCGGCATATCGCTTGAAGTCCCAAGGGTCAATAGCGTAGACCTGCTGGAATTCTTTAGCCGCCATTACAGCGAACTCTCCAGCAAAGCTACCTATCTCAACAAGCGTCTTCCGTTCACCGCCGAAGTCTTGTAAGAACTGTCGTGCAGCCTTACGGCCCTTCGTGCCCTTACGCATGTGTGCGTAGCTGGGCTTACTCGACTGTGACGTTCTCGGCTTTCGGGCGGTCATTCTTACCTTCACCTTCTTCGTAGGAGACTTTGAGACCCTCTTCCAGGCCGTCAAAGTCTGACTTCTCAGGCAAGGCCGAGCAATGGAAGAAGATGTCGGCTCCACCTGCAGCAGGCTTGATGAATCCGAATCCACGTTCCAGTACTAACTTCTTGATAACTCCGGTAGGCATCGTATCACTCTCCGTAAATCTAACTTGAAATAAAACGTCAGCTTAGCTGAGGATGGCGTAAAGGTCATCCTCGCGGACTAACACGAACTCTTCTTCGTCGACAGTGATGGTGTCGGTGTACTGTGAGTACACAACGATATCGCCGACTTTGGTTTGCATAGGGTATCGCGGGGCGCCCACGCGGTCTGGGGTCTCTTGCATGATCGGCCGGCCTGGGCCAACAGCCACGACTGTACCTTGCTGTGGTCGCTCTGTGGCACTATCCACGAGAGTGATGCCACCGGGAGACTGTGTCTCGCGGGCATCTGCCTTAATGACAATACGGTCATTGATTGGGTTAATTTTGGTTCGGGCCGCTGTGGTCATCTGTATCTCCGTCTTGGGGGTTAAGTCAATATCCTAGTTAATCTGAGCTGGTAGCACAACCCACTACAGCTTTCCACGTCTCAGCTCGCTCCACATCATCATCTCTGTGGACGGTGGAGGACTCGTAGACGTGTGTGTCAATTGTGGATGATAGTCGATGCCACGTGCCGGGTTGTATTCTGATAGCGTGGCCTGGCGCGAGCCGTATGGTGTCTGTAATCAACGCGTTACCTAGTCCCTGCACCTGGCGTACCGTGTTGATCTGCCCCGCCAGTAGCTCAACGAAGAGCACACCATCGTGGCAGGTGAGTACCTCGTCCTTGATAGGGTGCATGTGGATGCTACCGCTATGCCCTGCCTTGATGAACAAGACCTTCTGGCAGTAATTGGCCTCGGGATCATTGAAGATCCAATCCTCGTAGCCCCATGGCTTAGGGACGAAGGTCCGCTCGGCTGGATTGAGTACTTGGTATGCTTGCGTCATGACGTTGTCCTGTAGTGGCGAGGTCGTGGGTAATTAACTGGTGGTGGGACTTCCCATGGCTTTGGACGACCACACCAATGGACGACGTACGCCTCAGGGTGATCCTCACGGAACTCAGGCAGGAGGTTAGTTGTCCAGTCATACCGCTTACGTCGAGTTACATGTTGGATAGCTAATCCGTTAGCAGCCCAGTTGCATCGCCTGTCGGTAATAACACGAGGACCGACGTCTGGCTTCTGGCTCAACAGCGTTACAAGAGCATTCTGGTCACTGCAGCGGCAGTTTGCAAGTAGGGAGTCGCTCGCTATGAACCTCTCGCACATAGCTTGCCACTCTGTAAGCCAGGGGTCGCCGTGGTTGAAGCCCATGACGCCAGCACCGATATAGCTTACCTCAGGGAAATGCTCAGGAAGCTCCCCGCAGACCTCCACGACGTTTGGCGTGTAGATCTCTGCAGCACGTTTATGCGTCACGTAGTCCTCCTGTGCAACCCACGGGCCCTCAGCTAACAACTCAAACATCTCATGAAGCCCACGGATAGGTACAGCGTCGGCGTCGATCCACAGTGTGCGCTCAAAAGGACTAGCTAAGCACACTTGAGGCTTCCACCACGTACGCACATCCATCTTCGCGGGAGATCGCTTACCTATCTCCAAGACATCCACGTCATAACCGAACGGCCCGTCTAGCATCTCAGCCCCGTGGTACTCTAACCAGTGCCGCTGTGGCTTTAATAGCCCGTGGTCAGCGATAGCGATCGGGACGAATGCTTCTTTACACGCCAACGTAAGCTGGCGAAGTGTGGGCCAGAACACGTCTCTGGCCCCTGTGACTACACCCTGCGTCATATCTACTCCTACAATCGTTTCTTAGCGTTAGCCTCGATAAACATGTTCAATTGACTACGCATCACTTCTCTCCAAAGGAAGTATCAAAGTCATCACTGCCCTCCCAGTGCATGCAGAGCTCCTTGTAGTTTACGGCACGATGCGGCCACGTCATACCAGCCTTCTCTGTCGCGGGGGCGAACTTCACGGGGCTTGTTCAACGCTGTGCTCAGCATAGTCGAGCCACAGCGACCCAGGCCGATCAGGATAGCACGGGGCGGACCTTGCCTGATGATAGATAGTATTTCATCGAAGTTCATGTTATTTCCCGGTTAGCAGCTTAGATACTGCGAGTTGAGCTGTTACCAGGCGAACGGCATGCTCATTACAGTTGTTCATGTCGTCCAGCATCGATCGCTGTGCTTCCAGGTCCTCGTCTGCTTTTAGCTCTGCAACGAGCTTGTGGAGCTTCACTACTATATCCTCGGTGGTGCTGGTCAGCAGGAACTCCCCGAATCGCAGCCTGAGCTCGTCTTGCGGCTCGTCCAGGTCTTTAATGCGATCGTGGAACTCTTCCATGTCAGCAGCGGCGTCACGCAGCTCACAGCCGATCTGCTCAAGCTTGTGGATGTAGTGTGTGTTGTCCATCAGACGCCTCCAGGCTGGCGGTTATGTCGATAGGATAATTGAACTCCTCAAACCACTCCTCATAATGGTAAGCCATGTCCTGGGCGTCTTCCCAGGGCATATGCTTCAAGTGCCCACCGACGCCCACCCCAGTAGTGTGGGATCGTCCGAACAGGTAGCTCTGCGACGGCTCATAGTCGTGGTACAGCATGGGGGTGTACTCAAGCTGCATTGCTATCATCTCAAGCCTGCTGGGTGATATGGTGTGGTCAGGATCGATCGTCCTCGCTATACGGCGGAGCGTACCGATCTTGTCGATCATCATGTGCTCGAAACGGATAGCCATGTTTGCTCTGTCGCCCCAATAGCGGGAGGGATCGGCAAACAAGAGGTCCATACCGTCGTACACACCCTGGCAGAGGCCACGGCGTGCGTAAGAGGCGACTTCCAGTAGTCCAACGGCTACACCGCTGCAGAACGCGTCCCTGATGTCCCTCTCGCAGGTGATAACCATGCCATCCATGTCAGGGAGTGGTTCGTGAGCCTTGAGAATCTCTATCCCACAACCATCGATTGGCTGGTAGCTCTTGGCGTCGGAGGCGTTGACAGCTCGTTTACCGTACCGCCGCTCAGCTAACATACGACACGCGTTGAATGTCCAGGTCGAGCCTGAACGGGCCATAGCCCCTACAATGATACGCTTCATCAGTCACCTTTTTGTTCAGCTGATCAAAATGTCTTGATCACAGTATAAAGCCACGCAGCTCCGGGGTAAAGGAAGGAAACCCCCTGAGCTGCGTGGCGGGCTGCTGAACTAAGCACGTGAGAGTCGTCGAATCATTTCGTTACGCCTTGAGAATGTAGGGGCGCCGAACGGAACCTTCCAGCTGCCATCTGCCACAAACTGATCATTCTCTTGCAACTCACCAATGATCATCTGCCGCATATCACGTGGTAATTGATCAAGTACTTGATTAACCTGTTGCTCCGTTACCTGCTTCTTCGCCCACGCAGTAACCAACGCAGTCACATCCTCCTTGTGGTCGAGTACACCACGAGCACCACCCGCGTCCCCGTACGCCTCATTTACCCATGCTGTCTGTGGGTTACTGCTCACACTTTGCATTACCGCTACAGGATCCGAGGCTGTAGGTGTAGGTGTGGCTGCGGGTGCGGCAGGATCAGCAGCTGTTGGATCAGCAGCTGTTGGATCAGTAACAGCTGTTGGATCAGTAACAGCTGTTGGATCAGTAACAGCCGTTGGATCAGTAACAGCCGTTGGATCAGTAACAGCTGTTGGATCAGTAACAGCCGTTGGATCAGCGCCAGGAGGTGCCGCGGCCCCAGGAGGGGCTGTAGCACCAGCACCTGCAGCGACGGGGAAGCCGCCAGGACCTGTCTCTTCTTCCTCTTCCTCTTCGCCACCGAAGCCAAGCATTTTCATCACGTCAGGAATGTAATCCTTACCGAAGGCATAGCCAGCTCCGCCGATACCTACAGCAGCACCGAGTATTGTAGTCATAGCGTCACCACCCATCGCAGCGTTAGCGATAGCCATGGTCCCACCAAGCACACCCAGGATAAGCCCGAACTGCTGCCAGCCGTCCATGCCATTCCACATATCCAAGAGTTTGTCGAACATACCTGGCTGCTTTTCTAGCTTCTTTTTCTTAGCAGCAAGTGCCTCTGGAGAAACTGGAGCGCCAGGTGCTTGTGGTTGTTGCGGTCCGCCACCCATCGTGCCATCGCCGGGCTGCGGCGCCCCTACCGGATCATTCGCGAGCTCTTGCCTAGCCAGCTCACTGAGCATGGTATCGAAGCCCTGGGCCATCTCATTCTCATCGAAGTCACCGGCTTGATAGCCAGAGATAGTACGACCAAGAGACTGTTCAAACGACTCACCAGGACCCATTGTCGATCGAGCCTTGTTCACAGCGGTGCCCGCCACGACAGTACTCAATGCTTGCGGGATCTGCTCGGGCGGTACCTGTCCAGTCTCTATCTGGTTAACGTATCCCGAGATTGCCTCTGGTGCCATTGGCTGCTGCATGGCACTTGTGAAAGCATCGCCAGGCGTACCTTGTGGATCGAACCAGAGTTCTACAGGTGCGTCTGCTGGTGCTGGTGGTGCTGCTGCTGGTGCACCGCCTGGCCCTGCATCACCGGCCACACCTACATCGCCGGCTGGGCCTGCATCACCGGCTGTACCGGCTGGCCCTGCTGCACCTGCTGGGCCTTGTGCCCCTTGTGCTCCTTGTGCCCCGTAGGCCCCTGGAGGGTCCAAGTCAGACGGAAGCGTTCCAGGCGGTTGGGCTGGAAGAGCCTGTGCGTCTTGTCGCCCTTGCTCAAGCTCAGGATTCACACCAGGAAGAGCCTGTGCGTCTTGTCGCCCTTGCGCAAGCTCAGGACTCACACCAGGAGGATCCAAGTCAGATGGCTGCGTTCCAGGAGGCGGTGCCTGTGGCTGGGCTGGAGGTGCAGGTGGGCCGTCAAGCAATAACTCTACTTGCTGCCTACCGGCAATACTGTAAGCATCCTCCGGTTCAATGTGTGGATGTTGCTCAGTCAGGAACGCAGCACCCGCCTCAACCTTTTTTTGGAACGCTTGCCGTTCTGCTGGCCCCATCGTGTTAAACTTCTCCTCGAACCTATTCTGAAGAGTTGCCCATTCGTCAGGACTTGTCTGGTCCTGAGGGGCTTGAGGGTTTTGAGGTCCAGCTCGCCTCTCCTCCATCTCCTCCATGTGAGCCTTACTGCGTCCGGCAATCTGCTCACCAACCCCTACAATGCCAGCGGGTATGTACGGCTGATACTTACCAGCATTGCGTGCGAGCTGGTACCACGGCACACGCCCAGACACAGGCCCGCCGATACCGCCGATAGTTGTCGATAATCCTTTTGAACCACGTAAGGCAGCTAGTCCTTTACGGGGACCACCAAAGCTACCAAGATAAGGCGCAGTTACAGCCGCTGTTTCATATGTACCCTTAGCAATAGAGCCTGCGTTCCCGCCCTCCCCTGCCTTATCACTAGCAAAATCATCCAGGGCTGTACTGGTTTGGTTATTCCACAACTGGTGCCAGCCGCGGCGAGTCGCTTGTGCACCATTGCGGGCAAACTCATCAGCCGCAACACTGGCATTCTCGGTACTTCCGGGCATGTACGAGGGGAGCCAATCAGTATAAGCAGCAGGTATACCGTAAAGCGATCCACCTACATTTGCGAGCGCTCCGCCTACCATACCCACACCGCCCTTCATCACCTGGGCACCACCGCCAAGCCACCCATGCTTCTGTCTAGCATCCACGGACGCCTGTGTTGGATTCTCCCCATACTGTTCAACATCAAGCTGCCGCTGCGATGGAAAGTCAGCCTTACTCGCATCACCGGGCTTGATACCTTCGTACTTAGGCTTAGATTTAGGAATGAAAGCGGTACTGCGACCGCCAGACCTGCTGCCGCTAGACCTGCCGCCGTCAGGCATGGCATTGATCATCGCAGCAGCTTTGATCAAAGAAGCAGGGCAGCCTGTCGATACCTGGCGTGGTTGATCGACAGACTGACCCTGCGGAGCGATACGGTTATCCAGGCTAAAGCCTGCATCAATGAGTTGTTGGATATTCATAGTGTTCCTTATCGTCGCATTAGGTTTGCTAAGAGCAAAGCGTTAGTTGCACCACCACCGCCCTGCTGACCACCTTGCCATGGATTGCCTGGGCCGCCACCACCACCTGCTAGTGGGTCACTCAGGATATCACGACGTGTTACGCCATCACCGTGTCGATGCATTTGATCAATTACGTCCTCGTTTGCTGCCTGTCGGCCGAAGTACCCACCGACACCGCCAACGCCTGCACCAAGCAGACCACCTAGCCCAGCACCGATGCCTGCGCCCATACCTGCATCACCAATGCCGCCGAAGTCATTTGACATCCCGCCGGCCATGCCGCCATACACACCACCTAGCCCAGCACCGATACCGCCGCCGAGCAGTGCTGTGAGCAATGCGTACTTAGCAGGGTTGGCCATCATCTTGTCAGGCGTGTCGTTCATGCTTGAGAAGATCCTAGGGAACCATCGCTTCTCCCCTTTCTCTTTCATTTCTTCATCTTGCTCACTCAGCGGTTCACGCTCA
>Ga0098053_1000025_pt1 | contig 62093 bp, 82 predicted proteins | sample 15BtaG_FD_77068 | JGI IMG/M metagenome (GOLD analysis project Ga0098053, IMG submission 77068) | Marine viral communities from the Subarctic Pacific Ocean - 15B_ETSP_OMZ_AT15312_CsCl metaG | ecosystem: Environmental > Aquatic > Marine > Oceanic | place: Pacific Ocean | collected 2015-01-18 | reverse complement strand
GGTCTATCGGCGACCTGTCATTGATAGGCCGGACAGCGCAACCGGCTGGACAGCGCCAGGTACCCCCCTGGCATTTCCTCAATGATTTCAGGTACTTAGGTGGATACCCACCGATGGGGATCGAGCCCCTGTCAACAACTGAAAAACCCCCGCAATTCCAGGCACTTAGGTGCTCCGTCTAAGTCCCTCACACGAGTAGGGACTAGATTGAGTGGGCCGGTGGCAACGAACCGGCAGCGTTCCTTGAAAACCGAATGATGACCCCCCCGACAACGGGCACCCCACACGACGCTACGGCGACGCGTGTTCCCTCATGACCTACCGGGCGATGCCGGCCCCCGCGATGCGGACCGGCCCCGGAGGAGAGCAGCACGCAGACCGGAACCGGGGGACGGGACAAGCGAGTCCCCGACCCCTTGCAGAGCACGACAAGGCCGGCATACCGCGCACAAGCGGCTAGCCGATGAGTAAGGGCAGCGGAGGCTGCCGGAGCCACGACGGTGTGACACGGGGTAGACAGTGCCGAGGGAGTCATCGTGGATACAGGAGAGCAGGGCAGGGACCATGGACGGTCCCGTTGACCCCTGTTCAGCGCGCGACCCTCCGGCCGATCCGGGGGGCGCAAGCGGATGACGGCTTCGGCCGTTGCGTTTGAAACATCCGCCGCTGTAGGCCGCCCCAATCGCACGGGGCCGCGCAGTAGTTCACTGACAGTGACTGGCAGTCCTCAGGGCTGCCGACCGGACCCGGTTTCCTAACGGATCGGGGATGCAGTGTCCGCACGAAGGCAGCCGACGTTCGTCGGTCAAAGCACGTGCACAGCGAAGCAAGTCATGAATCGGTGTCGGCCCCGTTGGGTCGGCAGTGTGAAACCACGGGGCTTTGGTTCCGTGGACAACGACAGACGGAAGGGCAGTCGGTGATACATGCCGGCGCTGTGCGTGTGGTGCGCGGAGCCCTTCAGACTTCGATCCCCATCCATGGGGATCAGGGCGGCAGCCACGGTCCCGGGCTGCCGCAGCTAACAGGGACGCACCACGGAGGACTTATGTCCAACACCAACACCAACACCCCCAAGGCCAAGGTCACGGACCCGGGCAAGATGCTCTCCATGCTTCAGGCTTGGATCGTCATGATCCACGGCATGATCGTGAAGCTGCCCGAGTACACCAAGGCCAAGGCTAACCCCGCGTTCCTGACCGGCCTGTCGGCCGGCTACGAACAGTCGGGCGACAGCCTGTCGGTCCAGCGCATGACCCACGATGCCGATCATCCTTGGATGAATGGCGACGTGACGCGTGAGCGGTACTTCCTGGGTCTCTACCCGATGCATCGCGGTCACGCGTACATCGTTCAGAGCCTCGCCATGATCGCTCTGCACGGTGTCCGCACGTCCCTCGGTCTGACGACCGGTGGGAAGCGGGGCCGGGATTGGACGCAGGAGGAGTGCGTCGCCCTGGAAACGATCGGTTTCATCATCGGTCGTTACGCCAAGGACGACGAGGATCAGATTCGTGGCTTCGGCCCGATCGGGATCACTCCGGCGCTTGCCAAGACCCTGAAGCTGGACGCCCACGGCGCGAAGCTCGACGGGATCGTGGCTGGCGGCCGCGTCCGCTTCCCGGTCAAGGCTGGCAAGGACGGCGCCAAGGTCGAAATGACCGTCAAGCAGGCGACTGCTGCGGTCAAGAAGGCTCGCAAGGAACGCGCGGAGAAGCGCGCGACGAACGAGGCGACTCGCAAGGCCGACCCGTCCGTGTCCTACCAGTGCGGCTGCAAGGTGACGACGCTCCCGTCGCTGCCCTACAGCCTCTGGAGCCGGCTGTCGATCGAGTGCGTCTGCGGCCGGATCGCGGTCGTGAGCAACCTGGTCAAGGGTGCCAAGGGCGAGGCTGCGACGTTCACTGTCGTGTCCGTCATGCCCGAGGTCTCCGAAGACGTCGACTCGTCCGCTCTGGACGAGGCCGCCGCCAACCTCCCGCCGGTTGAAGCGGCTGCCTAGGGGGAAAGGGGGAACCATCCGCGCCGGGGGACTTCGGTCCCTCGGCCGGACCCAAGAGTCATCCGGTCCGCTGGATGGCTGCTGAGTCCGCTGGAGACTGACACCACGATCCCCATCCATGGGGATCACACCACGAGGTACACCACATGCCCGACATCATGTTCCCCTGGTCTTTCGGCCCCGCGACGTTCACCCCGGATCCCCCGGCCCGTGCGTCGTTCATTCTGGTCGTGCCCCACGTTCACGTGGATGCCGGCCTCGCCGTCCAGTTCCACGCCATCGCGTAGTCACCTGCCACCCTGCCCACGGGTCCGCTCGGGGGCAGGAGGGAGCGGACTGCTCCAGACCATGCAAACCAGCACGGTCTCACCACCACAGACACACGTCACCACCGAGTCCAGGGGGATCCGTCCCCCTGGCTCACCCCTGCCCCTGGGCACCCGCCTGCGCATGAAAGTCTGCGTGGGGTGGGCACAGATCCAGCGCAGGGGTGAGTCCATCCCGGACTCTCGATCCCCATGGATGGGGATCGGTTCCCGCCAGTTGGATCCCCATGGATGGGGATCGGCTGGCACCACCAACAGGATCCCCATCCATGGGGATCGGAGACACACCACATGGAACACACCGTCATCCTCCCGATCGTCCTGATCTGCATGTTTTTCGCCTCGGGCTTCGCCTCGATCGTTCACGGCTACGTGACGCGAAGCTCCGCGCCCGATCTCACGGCGGCGAACGAAGCGCCCCTGCTGATCCCCACCGATGGGGATCGGCTCGTGATCGACGTGGCGTACAGCGTGATCCAGACGCGGAAGCGTCCCCGGATCACCCGCCGGCCGCGCCTCGGCCGCAACCCGGGCATGACCCGGATCCGCACCGGGGGCCGCTCGTGACCTGGTTCGCCTGGGCCTGCGTCATGCTCGGACTCGGGCTGCCGTTCATTCGGCGGCGCGGGCCCCAGCTGGACGATCAGCAGCAGTGACCTGACACCCTGGGCAGGGGGGAGTGATCCCTCCTGCCCAGGCGTGAGGCCACAGCCTCTCGATCCCCACCCATGGGGATCGGATTTGGAGAGACACACCACATGACCGCACACCGAATAGTAACCATCGAGATCCCCCGGAACGCCAGCCGCGAACAGGAGGAGCAGATCATCGAAGATGCCCTGCATCCCTCCTACGTGGACGCCGAGATGTACAAGCAGGCCACGGCCTGCCTGGACCTCATGCCCCGTGGTGTCGCCGTGCAGCTGCCGTTGTTCGGTGACGTGCCCGAGGGTCAGTCGTGAGATCCACGCGGCGATGAACGACGACTGCAGGGTCCTGCACCGCTGAGTTCAACCCCTGCTCCCGGCTCACGTCGGGGGCAGGATTGAGGCCAGCGGCCTCCTGATCCCCACTGATGGGGATCAGCACCACGAAAGACACACCATGAATGACGAAATCCCTTACCCCGTGCTGGAGCGTGGCTCCTCGCAGGGCTCCGTGTCGGCCAAGTACCGACGCGACGAGTCCTCTGAGGTCAGCGTCAGCATCCCTGATCGGCGGCTTGGGCCGTACCTGCACCGCCTTGCCGAGGGCGGGATCCTGATCGACAAGGTCGGGATCCCGTTCCGCGTGATGGTGCAGCTGTCCTGGGTCTCCCCGCTGCTGTCCCTGAACCCGGACCGTTGCGACGACGTCGTCGGGCCTCTGCCTGCCGACTCGGTCGCGATGTTCGCCCAGGGCGCGCAGGGAGTCTTCCAGACGATGGCGAAGTACCAGCAGGCCAACCCCAGCTGGACCGGCTTGAGCATGGTCAGCCTGCTGGCCTACACGTCCTACTGGCGTGAGGCGGGTGCGTTGATCGGCGTCCGCGAAGGCGACAAGATCGTCTGCGAGGACGGCTCGACGTGGGACGTCTGGCCCGAGGACCACCCGGCCCTCTGGTCGTACGCCCACCCGCTGGACGTCCGGTCGGAGGCTGCGTGATGAACGACCGCTGAGTTCAACCCCTGCCCCCGGGCTTCCCTCGGGGGCAGTGTTGAGGCCAGCGCCTCCTGATCCCCACTGATGGGGATCGGAATCGTGAGACACCACATTGAGCAACACCACTATCACTGCGATGGACGTCGCCTTGGCGATCGTCCGCTCCAACTCCCTGGTCGGACGGAGCTACGGCTCCTTGCGGTCGGGCGCGTCGGAGACTGAGAAGGAGCGTGCTGAGAACCTGACCCGCGGGTGCTCCGGCATGTTCGGGGACTACGAACACGGCTACGTCGTCGAGGGCGACCCCTACGGCTGGTCTGAAGGGGCCCTGTTCACGATCCTCATGGAGCCCCGGACCCACGGGGACGACGACTGCATCACGCTGTCCATGTACGGGAGTTGGGAGGCCCCCTCGGTTCACGAGGTGAACCTGGGCTCCCTGCCGCTGTTCATCGAGCCGGTCAACGGCGGCGTCGCGGCGGTCCATCGCATCTGATCACCTTCCACCCTGCTCCCGGCCTTGCGGTCGGGGGCAGGCGGAAGCCGATCGGCTTCCCGATCCCCATCGGTGGGGATCGGCACCACAGTGAGACACACCATGAATGAACACAACGAACGGACGCGAGGGCACAAGCTCCTCCCGGCCGATCTCATCGCTGCGATGCCCGCCATGGGCAGCGGCGACGGGACCGGACCGACCGAGGACCGCCTTGTAGGCGTCAAGTACTTCTCCCCCTACAGCGGTGCCGTCTGGTACGCGCTGGAAGGGCAGGTGGTCGGCGACGACTACGAGTTCTTCGGATGGGCTGAGCTGCTCCCCGGATGCGGTGAGCTGGGCTACTTCATGCTCAGCGAGCTGGCCGGAGCCTCGGGCATGGGCGGCATGCTGCCCCTGGTCGAGCGCGACTGCTACGTCGGCACGTTGACCCGCACCCTGGGCCAGTTCCGGAAGGAGCGTGCGGCATGAGCGCGCATCACCAGATCCGGGGCGAGGGCATCAACGTCAAGCTCTACGTCGACACCCCGTTCGTCCAGGCTGCGGTCACCCACTTCGGTGGGGACCATGTGGGCTTCGGTGACTTTGTGATCTCGGTCAACGGCCACACGGTCGGACTCAACCGCTCCGGACGGGTGACCGTCGAGGAGTTCGAGGGTCGGGTCCATCGGGTCGATGCGTGCAGCGAGGACCTCAAGACGATCCTCGCGGCCATCGAGAGCGAGGAGATCACCTCCTGGGTTCGCATCGCGAGCCTGGAGGGTGAGGTCGAGGTCGACGGCAGCGGCGCCCCCCTCAAGGTCTACTGCGCTTCCACCCAGCCCAGCTGCTGGGTGCGTGACGACGCCGGGGAGGGCAGCTACGTCTCGTACTGGGACGTGAAGCGGGTGATGGCCGAGGAGGCGCTGGCCGCCGCGGTCACCCTGATCTTCCACACCGATCCAGGCCATGGCTGGGTGCAGGTCGACCGTCAGAAGCTCCGGGAGCTGGGGATCGAGGGTGAAATCACCTCGTGCAGCTACCAGAGCAGCGACGGCAAGACCTGCTACCTCGAGGAGGGCCTCGACGCTGGGACCCTGATCAGGGCCATCAAGGCCACCGGCACGGAGGTGCTCTTCGATGAAGAGGACAGCCCCCGGGACGAGAGCTTCGTCCGCAGCCTGCCCCGGTACCGGCCCTGATCTGATCACCTTCCACCCTGCTCCTGGGCTCACGCTCAGGGGCAGGCGGAAGCTGACCGGCTTCCGATCCCCACTGATGGGGATCGCACCACGATTGAGAAACACCCATGACGAAACGGAAACGCACCATCGGCCGCGCACCCCTCGTAGAGGGCAAGCGCGTCCAGCTCGGTGAAACGCTCGGCTTCAAGAGCGACATCGAGCAGGAGGCCGAGATCCTCAGCTACCCCAGCCGGGTCCACCCGCCGATCTCCGAGGCCGAGGGGTCCCGCTACCACGCGGACTACTCGCCGGACGACGAGGCCCTCATCCACTCCAGCTCGTGCTGGAGGGAGTGATGCGCCCGTGGACCGGCCGCTGCCAGCGGTGCTTCAAGAAGTCCTTCTCGTCCATCATGTCGATGTACAGCGAGGCGTTGATCTGCATGGACTGCGAGGAGAAGGAGCGCACGCGCTCTGACTACAAGCAGGCCGAGGCGGCCGACCTTCGGGCCTACGCCGATCGGATGGGGTCCTCGGGCTGCGCCGACCAGCAGGTCAAGACCGTCCGCGACGCTGCGGACAAGCTCGACAAGGGCTGATCACCTTCCACCCTGCTCCCGGCCTTGCGGTCGGGGGCAGGCGGAAGCCGATCGGCTTCCTGATCCCCACTGATGGGGATCGGCACCACAGTGAGACACACCATGAATGAACGAACCATCGGAGCCTTTGGGCTCACGCCGCTGCTGCCTGCCTACGGGCGGGACCACAGCAAGCTGTACACCGGGGACCTCGGTTACGAGGCCGCGGAGGAGGCTGATGCCCTTGCGCTGATCCAGATCCAGAAGGACATGGACAGCAACGAGGACTTCCGGTCGGCGGCGGGGCCGTACTGCAACCGCGAGGACCTCCTGCGGCTGCACGGTGAGGGCCGGATCCAGATCCGTTGGGGCGACCCGCGGACCGGATACCCCCGCACCGGCACGGTCATCGTCCGCAACGAGATCCCCGCTGCCGATCCCGGCGACGAGGGCACGGACCGGATCGACGAGCAGGCGTGGGCCGATGGGCTCAGCGACGACGAGTTGGAGGCGTACGTCTACGACAGCGTCGTGGACACCGCCGATGGCTGCCGGGTCGAGCCCGACGGGTCGTGCCCCCACGGGTACTCCTCGCCGCTCATCCTGCGAGGGCTGATCTGATGGCCGCCAAGCGATTGGAGATCTTCAAGATCTACGACGGCCGCGGGTGCAACTTCGTCGCCACCGAGGTCGAGGTCTACGTCGACCTCGGAAGCGGACACCGACGCAAGTCCGAGGCCATCGCCCGGGACTGCTTCCAGAAGCTGCTGGACGAGGCTGAGAACGACTGCGCCATCGAGTGGCACTGCATGGGCGACCACCACGTCATGGTGGACGGCAAGCTCTTCCAGCTGGAAGTCCACTACGACGTCAAGGAGGTGACCTGATGCTCGCCAAGCTGATGCAGGAGCACCAGTCCTACCTCCGCGTCGGGATCTACCTGCTGGTCTTCGATCCCCGTGATGGGGACGACGAGCCGTGGGACGTGACCGACGACGGGGGAGCCTTCGCCTACCGGTACCAGACGTTCGATCTCGCCATCGCGGGCATCGAACGCATGATCGCCATCGACGTCGAGCTCAAGGGCACTTGCGAGGAGGCGGCGCATCTGCGCGTCGCTTCCTCGACGCTGGACCCCCAGGCCGAGGCCCTGCGCAAGCTGCTGGAGGGGTACGGAACCACGGAGGACCAGTGCCAGGTCCTCCGTGATCCCTGGGATCTCCCCAAGGGCTACCTCTCGGTCGTCGTCATCAAGGACGGCGTCCGGAAGCTGACCTGCGGGATCTCCCCCGAAGGACACGTCAGCTCCTGACGAGTGATGACCTGAACCCCTGCTCATGGGCCGCGGCTCATGAGCAGGATTCAGTCCATCGCGACTGACGATCCCCACCCATGGGATCGGATTTGGAGAGACACCACATGAGCATGAGCAACACCAACACACCCCAGGGGGCGCTGAACGCGCTCCGGACTCACCTCGACCTGATCGGGGAGTTGATCGACCCCGTAGCGGGGCAGATCGCACTCCTGATCGAGAAGGCGGTGTGGGGCACCTGGGATGACGACCCCGACTTCCCGCCGGAGGACTGGCGATACGAAATCGCCAACGAAGACACCCGCCTCGGGTACCACGAGTGGTGCGCGCAGCAGCGAGAACTGGAGAACGAAGGAGCAGACGATGACCTGACCGCCGCCGCCACCAACCTCAACGCGCTGGCGGCCGCGCTCGACGCGCTTGAACTTGCCCTTGAACTGGGCTTCGAAGCCGCCGACCCGGATTGGACCGAGCGGGCTCGCAAGGGACTGTTGGCCAAGGCGCGGTCCGCCCTTGCCGACGCCTACGCCCTCCTCAACATCGCCTAGGTAGCCACGGCGCGCGCCCTGTGCAGCGCCTTGGATACCGTCCTCGCGTCCCGCTGCCCCTACCGGGCAAGCGAGCGTAAGACTCCCATCACCGGCCCCGGCAAGTTCGCGGACCGGTGCCGCGAGGTCCTCCTCAACCACGAGCTGGGGCACATCGACCGCTGATCACCTTCCACCCTGCTCCCGGCTCACGTCGGGGGCAGGCGGAAGCCGATCGGCTTCCTGATCCCCACTGATGGGGATCGGCACCACAGTGAGACACACCATGGAACTGAAGCTCCGGCAGAACCGGCCGGTGCTGCGGAACTGCTGCCACTTCAAACTGGCGGCGTTCAAGCACCTCGGCCTGCACGCACGGATCGGCCCCGAGTCGGTCACGCTCGACGCCTTCGAGATCACCCCCCACTACAAGGAGGTAACCCGAGTCGGCATCGTCCGGACCAACGTCCGGGTCACCGAGTGGCAGGTCACGGTGGCGAACCACATCCCCGCCGTGACTGGCGGCGGTCCCGACGCCTGGGAGCCCGAGGACGTTGACATCGTTGATGTGGGCACCTTCCGCAGCTGGGCCGACGCGCTCGTCCACATCGCCCAGATGATGGAGGCCGACCGGGTGAGCAACCTGCTCAACAACGACGCCGAGGCCGAGGCCGTCAAGCAGATGAACCAGATGGAGGCGATCCCGTGGTAGCCGCCGTGCCGACTCTCGAGGAGTTCGAGGCGCTCGAGCGGGAGATCGAGCTCATCAAGGGAGCGCTGTTCACGCTCAAGATGGGCCAGTGCTGCGGCTGCGATGAGTGGTTCAAGGACGCGCTCACCTCCCTCGGGGGGGAGCTGTGGTGCCCGAGCCACGTCTGGATGGGCTACGCCAAGTACCACGAGGCCGCAGACGCCAAAGTGCTGGCGGCTGCTATCGCCCGCGGACGGGTCAAGCTCCACCCCACGACCACCTCCGAGAGGCGGTGGGACGGCGAGGGAGAGCCCCCCCTCCATCGCCGGCTCCGCAGTTGGATGAACCTGGTGGACGTACCCGCCGAAGGTCAGCAACTGCTGCTCGACGCCGTCGACCGCGCGTACTCACGCTGATCACCTACCACCATGCCCACGGGAGGGATCTCGTGGGCATGAGGAAGCTGATCGGCTTCCTGATCCCCACTGATGGGGATCGGCACCACGAAAGACACACCACATGAAACGAGTACGGAAACTGACCTGGGGTCAGTGGGCGGCCGTCGCCACCCACGGCCTCGACGACCGGTTCCGCATCTCCCTGGCCATCGGCCGGCTGATGCGGAGCTCGTGGCGCGAGGGTGAAGACCCCCAGCACTGGGTTGCGCTGCTGGCTCAGCTGTACCCTCCCCGCCACATGAGCGAGAAGGAGGCAGCATGAGCAACGACGTCACCCTGTACAGCCCCACCGGATCCGAGATCCTCGGGACCCTTGAAAGTACCCGCGGGTGCTCCCCTACCAACTTCTCCCGCACCTCTGAAGGAGAGCTGCTCTGGGAGTATGCGGGGGAGACCAAGATGTTCTGGGACGATCAGATGACCGAGAGGTTTCCGGACGGCAAGGACAAGTGGCTGGACGAGGACGGCTGCGAATGGCACTGGGATCAGCTGACCGAGGATGGGCCCCGGTTCATCCTCGAGCGCGACCGGCTCAAGGACACCGAGACCGGGATCTCGTACAGGTTCCGATACGCATCGGCGTCCGTGGCCGCGCTGCGGTTGAACCGCTTGGTCCACCAGGCCAAGGAGTACAAGGCCCAGGACAATCCCGCCTTCCGGTGGGAGGTCACCGACCAGCTGGTCCGGGACGTGGTTCAGGACGAGGATCTGCGGGCCAATCTGGCAAAGCGGTCTCGCCTCTACCTGCTGCGGGAGGACGGCAATGGCTGATCTGACCCTCCGTGAACTGTCCGACCAGTTGCGCGACTACATGGACGGCGACGACGCGGCCACGCTGGCTCAGAGCGTCGATCTGGAGCTGTGGACGTCCCAGGGCGGCTACACCCACACCGACGACGGGCCATCCAAGCCGTGCCACGTCTTCACCGTTCACTTGCGGAACGAGGACGGCGAGGTGACGTCCTTCGACGTCACCGTCAGCGAACGCTGATCGATTGATGTTGTACCGGCGGGGCTCCTCCTCGCCGGTACACATGAGCCGATCGGCTCTGCCTCAAGCGTATACGGCGCTTGAATACACCACGACCAAGGAGCACCATGGACACCAAGACAAGCACACCCCCCAAGGGGGTGTACTGCAATACCGCCTGCATTGAGAAGGGCGCGATGCACGAGGGTGACGACACGACCTGTCCAGGCTGCGGGCTCAACCCGTACAACGCCTGGCGCCGTTCGTTCTTCGCCGCCCTCAAGGCACGCGGCCTCTTCGTGCGGGACTACGACGGGAAGTGCTTCGAGCGCCTGCCCGACATGGCCGAGGGTCTCCATTGGGAGATCAGCGCCATCGGACAGGGGCTGGAGGAGTGGCTGGAGCTCCCCCTGCGGGAGTTCCTCAACGCCTACGCCGAAGCGCGTCCCGGCAAGCGGAAGTTCAAGGACAACAGCCATGCAGCGACGGACTCCACCACCCCGCCCCCCTGATCGCGTGCCGGTCGTCATCGAGGCGACCACCGCCCGCGACGGCCACCAGCACGTCTACGTCCGTACGGCCGTGGCGTGCTTGTCGTACGAGGGTCGATGGCACTTCCCCAACCTGGGGGAGTACATCGTCCGCTCCGTGCGGCCTGGACGAACGGACCACTGCTGAGATCCCGGGGCTTCGGTCCCGGGATCCGAGGAGCAGTCCGCTCCCTGATCCCCACTGATGGGGATCGGCACCACGATTGAGACACACCATGGGTTACTACATGAGCCAAGGCGATACCGTCTTCAAGATCCGCAAAGAGCGGTTCAACGAGGCCGGCGCTGCCATCGCCGCCCTCAACGGGGGCTCCTGGGTCCCCGAGGGCCACCCGCACGACCTCGTGAGCGCTCTGGAGGCTTGGCGCTGGTCGGCGGAGGTTCACTCCGACAACGGCGACCTCATCGGCCTCCGCTTCGAGGGGGAGAAGCTGGGGGACGAGGACCGTCTGTTCAATGCGCTTGCGCCGTTCGTCGAGGAGGGCAGTTACCTCTGCATGACCGGCGAGGACGGCACGCATTGGCGATGGCGCTTCCACCTCGGGCAGTTGCGCGAGGACACCGGGACGATCCACTACGAGTGAGGCGCACATTGCCGTCGTGCTCAGGGCCTCCGGGTCCTGGGCACCCGGGAGCGTGTGCTCCAACCCCACGGCGGGGCTAGCCGTACACACCACCGATTGAGAAACACACCATGAACAATGAAAAGACCTACACGGTCACCTATCGGGTCGATGCCCCGAAGGAGACGCGGGAGGATGGCCGCATCAAGCTCATCCTCTGCCACGGCCCGGGGATGCTGCGGAACCTGCTCCATCGGGGCGGGATCCCGTTCAACCCCGAGACCACGGAGATGGCCTCCAAGCTGTACGCGTTGGCGGAAATGCTGCCGACGCTGCCGGCGGGCCACCTCCTGGCCATCGTCAAGGGCGATCTCGACGTGGACTTCAGCAAGTTCCCCGAGTCCGTCTCCATCCGCGGCAAGCACTACGTGCCTCACCATGTCGCCATGCCCCTCTTCGTGGAGGTGTGGGAGATGTTGGAGCAGCGGATCCCCGAGGGGTTCGAGCTGCCCTCCGCGCTGGAGAGCAAGGTCCGGGAGGTGTTGGGATGACCTGCCACCTCACCGAAGCGTTGGCTCGGATCATCACGGCCCGGGACGAGATCGCAGAGGGCGGTGACGCCCCCTTCGGTCCCGACCAGGCCTTCGACGACTGGGCCGCTGACGTCGCCTCGGAGGCGCTCGCCGCCAACGAGCTGACCGTGATGGACGCTGACGACACGTTCGTCTACCTGGGCCGCGTTGGGACCTCCAGCTGGGAGGCCAAGGTCCGGGTCGATGAGCTGGAGCAGCACCTTGAGCGGGCGGGGCTGGAGTTCGGCCTTGAGGACTCGGCGACCGACATGCAAGTCACCGGGAAGGTCGAGATGATCGGCGGTCAGCTGTTCCTGTCGCTCGACGGCTACGGCGCCGCTGGGATGACCAACGGCCCGCCGGTCCTGGTGGTCGATCTGTTCGACGGCCTCACGGTCCAGGTCTGGGCCGACATCAACCAGGAGGACTACACGCACCGCATCGATCTGAAGCGGGCGCTGGAATCCAACTGGGACGAGAACGTCGACCAGCCCATCGTGATCCACTACTTCCCGGAGGAGCCGTCGTGGCCGACGTCTGCGAAGCGCGAGCTGTGGCAGGAGAAGGTCTGCATCTGGCCGTTCGCCACCCTGGTGGACGGGCGGCTGCTGCTCCAGACGTTCGCCACCCTGGTGGACGGGCGGCTGCTGATCGCGGACACCGGCATGATCGGGCAGACCTTCCTCTCCCTGGATGCGACCGCGCCCGGGCTGGAGGACGCCGAGGCGTACCGCCAGTGGCACAAGGCCGCCATCGATCAGGGCTGGGACGGGAACTTCCTGTGCTCGTCCAGCTGCGACTTCCCCGATGAGTACGGGGCGCCCGAGGGCTGGACCCTGATCGGCTTCCTCGAGCCGCTGCTCAACGCGAAGGAGCCGTCATGACCCAGCTCATCGCCGCGCTCTGACCCGCTAGCAACCTGCAACCCTGCTCACGGGGACTCCTCGTGGGCAGGCTGGAGCTTGCTGGCTCCCTGGTCCCCACCAATGGGGATCAGCACCACATGAGAGACACACCATGAAGAACAAGAACAAGTCCCTGACGGGCGACGTCACCCGACCGCGAACGGTCGAGGTGGTGTTCGACCTGGGCAGGGGCAACGCCAACGTCTACCTCGGGGCGGGTGAGAACCCGACCGAGGAGCAGCTGAAGCACGCCCTGCTGTCGGCCTTCGCCGACTCCATTGCGGAGAACGGCCTGGGCATGGAGCCCAGCGACATCGACGGCCCGATCACGATCGAGTACGACGACGCCCCCTACGGCCTTGAGATGCCCTGCTACTTCTGCGGAACGCAGCTGACGCACGTCGACGAGGGTGGAGACGGGTGGATCGCCCTGGACTCGTCCCGCGAGAGTGGGGGACAGGACGTCCTGTACTGCAACGGGGGCTGCCCCGTTGACGGCGGGGTCGGTCCTGGTCCCAGCGACAAGCAGGTCGGACAGGTGCGGCTTCCGCCGCGCGTCTGGCGCTGCACGTGCGAGTCCGACTTCATCGAGAACGTCGGTCCCGAGTGCGCCCTGTGCGGCGCTGAGGCCAACGTGGCCGAGATGGACTACCGGCTCTGGTCGCAGGGGTGGAGCAACCCCGAGGCCGACGCCATCGTGGTTCGGATCGAGGCGTCCGCTGTCGTCACCATCGACGTTGACGAGATGGCTCGGGTGATGGGTTGGCGGCGCCTCCCGCAGATCCTGTGGGGGCTCTGGCAGGGGGCGCACGGCGACACCGATCCGCTTGAGCTGATCGACGGCGTCGAGGTGCTGGAGCTCATCGAACGCAAGGGAGGTGAGTGATGCCCAAGTGGATCGTCACGTTCAAGCGCTTGCGCGTCGAGGTCGGGGAGATGGAGGTCGATGCGGCTGACCCCGTGGCGGCCGTCAAGCTCGCCACCAAGGTCCATGAAGAGGCTGAGGATGACGACTGCCTGGAGTGGGTCGACTCGAAGATCTCCGGCGACGGAGCCGTCCCGGTCGGGGTCATCCTGCTCGGCGCGTTCGACAAGGAGTGACGCAGCCGCGCCTTCCTCTCGAGTCAGGGCACATGAGGAGCTACGGGCACAGCCCGTACGTTCCGACCGTTGCCGACTACCCCCGCCCGTTGATTCGGGCGGGGGTTCCTGATCCGACTGGGAAGTTCAGCCTGTGGGCCCGCACCATGGGGTACCCGGGGCTGGTCAGTGCGAACCGCTTGTGGGTCAAGACCCGCAAAGAGCCGGGGTGGGTTTCCCACGACCGGGTCCTTGCGGCGACCTACGGGGGCGACGTTGCTCTGGACTGCGGGGGCTTCACGCTCGGGGGGAAGTTCCCCTGGACCGTGGAGGACTACGTCTGGCTGGCTGGCCAGGTCCCTTGGGCCTGGTGGGCGCAGATGGACGTGCCCTGCGAACCGGAGCAGTCCTCGCCGCCGTGGCCCAACATCGAGCGGACCGTGCAGCTGTTGGGCGAGTGCCGTGCAGTGGCCGCGGACTACCGGTACGAGGGTTGGCACATCGCTGATCCGATGCCGGTGATCCAGGGCTGGAGCATGAGCCAGTACCTGACGTGTATGGACATGATGACCAAGGAGCTCGAGGGCGAGTGGCCGCGGCTGATCGGCATTGGCTCGGTCTGCCGGCGGCACCGGACCCGCGAGATCGTTCACATCGTGACCGCGCTGATGGGGTACCTGCCGGACCACGTCTCGGTGCATCTGTTCGGAGTCAAGGGGGAGGCCTTGGACGCGCTCAAGCAGCACGACCGGGTCGCCTCGATGGACTCCCAGGCCTGGGACCTGGACGCTCGGTATTGCACCAACTGGGGGGAGTGCCGGCCCGAGAGCGGGCACAACCCCTGGCAGCACCGGGCCGCTCACCTGGAGCGTTGGTATGAGCGAAACCGTGCCCGATAGCGAGGAGAAGTAAGATGGAAGACGGAAAGCCGAAGGTCTGGACGGTGGCGACGGTTGAGGTTCTCTCGACCTGCGACGCCTGCGGTGAGACCGAGATGATCGACATGCAGATCGGGCTCACAAAGAAGGAGGGACTCAAGGAGGCTCGGATCCTTGGGTGGAGGATGGTCAAGGGCTGCTGGGTTTGCCCCGAGTGTGAGGACCCGCGATGACCTAGGTAGCTACGGCGCGCTGCCGGACGGCCGGTTGGTCAGGGTGGAGATCCTTCCGCCCATCGGCCAGCTGGAACTGTTCGATCACCTGCAACCCTGCCCAGGGGCTCACGTTCCTGGGCAGGCTGGAGTTGATCGCTCAACGATCAGCTTCCCGGTCCCCACTGATGGGGATCGGAGAAGTGAGACACCACATGGAAAAACACACACTGAAAACCACGAGGGCGGGAGCCGATGCCGACGTCGAACACCCCACCGCCCCCTACACCATCCGCCGCCTTGGTCAGACCGCCTGGGCCACCGTCCCCACCCTGGCCGAGGCACTGACTGAGCGGGACACCGCGGACCGGATCTGCCAGCGCGGCCACCTGATCATCGACGCCTGCGGCGAGTTGGTCTGGCTGCGCCAGCAGCTGGAGCGGGAGTGACCACCATCGCTGACCTGTTCTGCTGCGCGGGGTTCTTCTCCGCTGCGGCACGGCAGGCGGGCATGGAGGTCAAGTACGGCGTGAACCACTGGCCCCTGGCCTGTGCGATTTGGGCGATGAACTTCCCCAACGCTGTGTCCGAGTGCATGGACATTCGGCTGCTGGACATGAGCCAGATCCCGAAGGTCGACGGCCTCATCGCGAGTCCGTCGTGCAAGGGGTACACGAGGGCCCGTGGCAAGGGGAGCAAGCTGCACGACAAGCTGCGCTTCACGATGATGAACGTCATCGAAGCGCTGGAGGTGGTGCAGCCTCAGTTCGCCCTGCTGGAGAACGTGCCGGAGGTTCGCAACTGGATCCTCTGGGACACGTGGGTCCACGGCTGCAACGCCCTGGGTTACGCCGTGGCCCCGCACGTCGTGGACTCCGCTGACTTCGGGGTGCCTCAGAACCGGGTCCGGACCTTCATCGTCCTGACCCGGAGCAAGGCTCCGCTGTGGTTGGAGACGCCCAAGATGGATCACGTGCCGTTCCGGTCGGTCGTCGACTGGGATTCGGACGGGTGGTTCGACCTGGGCAGCAAGGTCTACAGCAAGCGGGTCATGGGCCAGATCGTCGACGGCCGGGTGAAGGGTTGGGATCAGTTCCTGGCCCCGTACTACAGCAGCGGAAGCGGCCTCATCGCTCGGGACATCGACCGGCCCATCGGGACCATCACCCCGGTGGACGGTTGGCGTGTCGTCGACGGGAACCGCAGCCGCATGCTCAACATCGGTGAGTACCGCAAGGGCATGGGTGCCCCGGACTCGCACATGCTCCCCAGCACGAAGCGAGAAGCTCTGGGGTTCCTGGGCGAGGCCATCACCCCCGCTGTGGGCAAGTGGTTCCTCGAGGAGTTGGAGCTGGTGGCATGACCACGTCATACGACCGCTTCGATGGAGCTCGGGCCATCCACTCCAACACCAAGCGGGAGACCGACGAGGCGCGCACAAAGTACGGCACGCTGCGCGGCGCCCAGGACGACGTCGAGAAGTTCGACAAGTTCGTCCGGGTGCTGGCTCGTGCCGCCTCGTGGGAGCTGAGCCCCCGCCTTCGTGACTGGGTCAAGTGGGCTGAACAAGCCGACTCGTCCCTCCGCATGGGCCTGAAGGTGGAGAACGTGATCGCCGCGATCACCGTCACCATCTAGCCCACCCCCAACAACCCAACGACCTGACGGTCTGCTGACAAGCAGGCGGATGCACCCGTGCGTTCGCCTGCTTTCAGGAGTTCGTCGGGGTGCGTTCTGCACCTCGAGCTCCACCACCACAAACATGGAGAAAGACCATGAACCACACCACACGAATTCGGTTCCTGTTCCTCGTCAGCCTGATCCTCGCTGGGGCGATCGTCCCCGAGGTGTCCGGCTTCGGGTCGCAGGGACCGACTGCGAACAAGAAGCTGACTGCCAAGCTGCGGGCCTTCGGGACGCGCCTGTTCACCACCTATCGCAAGGTGGGTGACACATGTCCTGGGGACTGCGCGTTCCTGGGTAACGGTTGCTACGGCGAAGAGGGGAACGACAGGATCCACAGCGAGCGGGCCGGAGGCATGACCTTCGATCCGTTCGAGTGGATCCTCGGGCTCCCTTTCTCGACGCGACGGCGCCCGACGCGCTTCCGCGCTGACATCGCGGGAGACGCGGCGGATGAGCAGGGGGCGCTGTACCTCGCCTCCCTCGTAGCCGGTGCCATCAAGCGGCCCGACCTGCGGGGGTGGAAGTACACCCACCTCCCGTTCACGACGCTGGCCCGATCGGCTCGGGACTGCGCGCCTGACAACTTCACGCTGCTCGCCTCGGTGACCAAGCTCTCGGACGTTCTTCGGGCCGTCCGCGAGGACTGGTCCTACGTGGCGTACAGCGTGGCGGTTGATGAGGGGTTCTTCACCCCCCGGCAGGCCGCGGTCGTCAAGCAGGGCGTCGAGGCCAACCTGGCTCGCCAGGGCATCGACGCCGATGCGGCTCCGTGCCCTGCCACGATTGCTGAGCGGCTGCGTGAAGAGCCTCGGGTCGGCTGTGCCGACTGCGCGCTCTGTTTCGGCCGGACTGGGAAACGCAAGGTCGTTGCGCCTCGGGCCAAGCCCCTGGTCGTGATCTTCCCGACCCATGGCCAGAGCCGAGCTCGGGCCGCGGCGGCGATCCGATGAGCGGCCTCACGGTTCCGTGCGAGTGCCCCAAGCTGGGTGGGTTCAAGCAGATCGACGCCGTCACCCTGCTCGAGAGGGCAGAGGTGGAGCTTCCCTGCGAGAACAAGTCCTGCAACGAGGGCGCGGCCGACTGCCCCAACTGCAAGGCGACGGGCAAGACCGACTGCCGGGTCTGCAAAGGCACCGCCCGAGTCCTGGTGGAAGCCGGGACTGAGGTGATTGCCTACGCCGATCCCACCGGCTGCTGCACCATCGAGGTGCGGGAGCCGGTGGTCCTGCTGGAGGATGCCGAGCTCAACGAGGACCTCGAGTCCTTCGTGCGGGTTCGGCACCTGGACGGCCGGGAAGGCAGTGCTCTGCTCCACCAGCTGGAGCTGGCCGAGGCCGCTTGCTGTCCGTCGTGCGGCGCGGGCGGGTGGTTCCAGTGTTGCCGGTGCGATGGCCGCGGAGAGATCCGCTGCACTACGTGCTGGGGCAGTGGGGTCTCCTATGGCCGTTGCGACGGGATCCCCATGGGTGGGGAGTGCGGCGGGAAGTGGGGCGGTTACGACCGCATCCACTCCCCTTCTTCCGCGCGCTCAGCCCTGGTCAAGTTCGTCCTGGGACCCAACGGCTCGCGACACCACCAGTCTTGTTTCGACAAGGCGGTGTGTCCGGACTGCAAGGGCACCAAGATGAAGCTCGACATGGATCGGGTGGAGGCTTTCCGGCGGCGGGCGGCCGCCGCCAGGAGGGCTTCCTGATGGCTGTCTCAAGCAAGTCGCAGCAAGACGCGGCAAATGACGATGGGATGGGCCAAATGAAGCCCAAAGCTATCGCCTACCTGCGAGAGTCACGTCACAAAAGGGGGGGTGGCGTCTCGATCGACCATCAACGAGATGAGTGCAGCCGTGCTGCAAGAGAGCTAGGCCTGACGGAGATCCTCACCTTCGAGGATCGGGGGAAGTCAGGCGGGCTCGAACCAGCAGAGCGGCCAGGACTCATCGATGCGCTCTCCCGGCTGACACCGGGGGACGTCCTCATCGTCTACGACTTCTCTCGGCTGGCCAGGTCCCCGGCAATCTTCGTGGGCCTGGAGCAGCTGATCGTCACGACGAATGAGTGTCGGCTGATCTCAGCCACTGAACCCGGAGGCAACGACGGGTCCCCGGAGGGCGAGCTGATCCGCTGGATGCAGGTCGGCTTCGCCGCCTACTTCAGGACAGTGGCCAAGACCCGCGCGAAGGCTACGAAGGCCAGGATGAGACGTCAGAAGCTGTACACCGGGGGCAAGAAGCCGGCCGGCAAGACAGTCCAAGGCGGCAAGGTCGTCTGGACCCACGAGGGACTGTTCGCAGCCCGACGGATTCAGGAGCTCTGGGGGGGGCGCAAGACCGAGAAGGGGCAGCAAGGCGCGATCGGCCTGGAGAGGATCATCGAGATCCTCAACAAGGAAGGGATCGCTCCGCTCGGGGAGGCCAAGGCCTGGTACCCGACGACAGTCGGGCGCTTCGCGGAGGTCGACCCCGACGAGCACGACCTAATGGAAGGCGAAGAGGAAGACGAGTAGGTCAACCGGTGGTGGGGGAGTTCCGCTCCTCCACCACCACCCACTTCAGATCGGTAGTGGCGGCCAGGAGGGTGTTCTCCGCAGAGCGGAGCAGACCCTCGTGTTCGCCGCCAGCGCGACGCACACCACGAACCAGCGCCAGCGCATCGGCCAGATGCGCCACGGCCTGCTCCAAAGCACCAGCACTCTCAGCCGCGAAGCGGGACCGCAGCTCCTGACAGCGAGCACGGTCCTCCGCGGTCAACCAGTCCAGGGGGTCGACCCCCACCAGCTCCCGATAGACCACCGCCGCACGAAGGGTCGGACGGCCCACCGTGGCATGGCGGCTGATCATCGGCTGCGACAGCCCCGGGACCAGCCGCGCTAGCTCGCGCTGGGTGGGGGTATCGGTGAGGGCCAGCCACTCTCGCAGCTGTCGGGAGCCTCGGGATGACGACGTCATGTCGATCATGGGATGCGCATACTCCAGTGATTCTTGGTGAGAATCGGGGGTGTTTTCGTAAGTCCTGCCGGGGTCGTTTGTGTCTTGGCAGTATCTTTTCCTTATCAAATGCTTGTGGCGGTTATCAGCGACCAGATAGTACCTCATCACCTCGCCGCTGGAGAGCGAGGCCTGGGGAGGCTGAATGACACCGCGCGATGCGCTGATGGATCTCCATCTGCACAACTGGATCCTCGCTGAGCCCATCAAGGGATCGGCCCCGTCGGTCCGCCTTTGCGACCTGCTGCTGAAGGCCCGCGAGCTCCTCCTCAAGGAGGGGTTCACGATGGCCCGCATCGACTCCTGCGAGGAGCCGGTGCGCCTGCTCCTGAAGACGGACGCCTACCTGCGGCCCGACGGGGTCGCCGTCGGTGGCGCCGGCCACAGCGGATACGTCGTGGCCGAGTCCGAGGGCGCGCTGCGCATCGAGCTGTTCGGTGACGTCTCCAATGACTGAAGCCCTTCGGGACGCGGCCTGGTGCGGCCGTGCCGCGATCGACCAGTACCGCGAGTGCGCCGTCGCCTTCTGCGAGGGCGAGACCGGACGCACCAACCTGACCGAAGCCAGGCGAGAGCTGCTGCTGAACCTGATCCGTCTGCAGAAGACGGTCGAGGAGTTTCTTGATGATGGATCCGATGACCGATAGCCCCCTCCCGATCCCCATCAGTGGGGGCCTCGCGGGGGCGCTGGCCAAGGCCCAGGCCGAGCTGGTCAACCCCGACCTGGACGGCCAGAACCCTCACTTCAGGAGCAAGTTCGCCACGCTCGGAGCCTGCCTCCGGGCCGTGCGGCCGGTGCTGGGCAAGCATGGCGTGGCCATCATCCAGAAGCCGTCCTTTGCTGACGGGCTGGTAACGGTTGAGACCGTCCTGGCCTACGGCAACGAGCAGATCAGCAGCTCGTTGAGCTGCAAGGCCGGGAGCCGGCCCCAGGAGGTGGGATCCGGAATTTCTTACCTTCGCCGTTATGCCCTGTGCGCCATGGTCGGGATCGTCGGTGACGATGACGATGACGGCAACGCCGCCCAGGGCCGGCCGGTCACCACCGCGAGCCCCGCCCGGGAGGTTTCCCAGGCGAAGCCGGATCATCCCTACCCCTGGACCGCGAAGCTCCGCGGCCTCCTCAAGGAGACGGGCTGCGCCGACCAGGCCGATGGCGACGCCGTCATCGCGGACCTGATGCGGAAGCCCGATGGGACCCCCGTCTACGGGGGCTGGACCTCCGTCAGCGGCAACGAGGCCGACTGCCAACTTCTGGCTGAAGAGCTGCGGACGCGATTGGACGCGGCCGTGGATTCCGACGCCGTTCTCGAGGCGGCGAGGGCCGCCGCAATGGAGCAGAGCTAGTGGCGTACAGCGCGAACAAGATCGTCATCCTCGGCCGAGTCGGCCAGGACCCTGAGATGCGAGCCACCAAGAGCGGCAAGGCGGTGTGCAAGCTGCGCGTCGCGACCGACTCCGGGTGGGGCGACAACAAGGAGACCGACTGGCACTCCATCGTCCTGTGGGACAAGTTGGCCGAGATCACCGGTCGGATCGTCAACCGCGGCGATCAGGTCTACATCGAGGGCCAGCTCCGCTACCGCACCTGGGAGACCCGGGACGGCGGCAAGCGCACCGACGCCGAGATCCACGCCCGCGAGGCCGTGTTCCTCCCCAAGGGGAAGGTCGGCCAGCAGCAGCGCCCGTCCGATGACGGGGGGTGGGGCGAGCCCAACAACAGCCCCGAGCCCAAGTTCGACAAGAACGAAACGATCCCCTTCTAGCCATGAAGGAGACCCACACCACGAGCTGGGACCTCGTCGAGGCCACGCACAAGCTGCTGTACCTGGGCGAGCTCTGGGAGGCCTCCCTCGAGGAGGAGCGTCCTGGGATCGAGGAGCAGATCCACGAGCTGATGGACCTGATCGAGGGCGAGGGCCCCGATCGGTTGGACGCTCTGCGGGCCGTCGCCCAGCGCCTCAAGTACGAGGAGGCCTTGCTCAAGGATGAGCGGGACCTGCTGAACAACAAGATCCGCGCCGCCTCCAAGGGCCAGACCCGGGTCCGGGACTTCATGTTCGGGATCTACAAGGGGCTGTCCGCGATCAGCGGAGACGAGCGGATCCGCACGCCACGACACACCTACTGGATCGGGACCAGCTCCTCGATCCAGGGACCCGAAGACGACCTGAACGCGTGGCGGGATCAGGGCTGGCTGGAGACGGTTCCCCGCAAGGACAAGGCCGCGGCCAAGGCCGTACTCAAGAGCGTCCCCCAGGAGGACTGGCCCCTGGGCTTCCGCCTCGTCCAGAAGAACTCCATCCGATGGCGCTGAGCGACACCACCTGTGGGCTCTGCGGAGTCCGCACCGACCTGTGCAACTGCGAGTGCAAAGCCTGCTGGACGCACGGTCGGCTGACTGAGACCGGCTACTGCAAGGGGTGCCGGCTCATCCAACGCCACAACCCCGACGTCGCCAGAGCCATGCGGCCCAAGCCGCCCGTCCCTGACTGGGAATCCGACCACGAGACGTGGGCCTACGAGAACCCGAGAGACTGATGCCGACCTGGAGCTGCTTCATTCCTGGCGCCCCCGTGGGCAAGGGCCGACCTCGCGTCACCGCTCGTAACGGTGCCGTGCGGGCGTACACGCCCAAGAAGACGGCGACCTGGGAGGCCGATGCCGCCTGGACCATCCGCTCCAGCTGGGCCGCCGCCCCGCCGGAGGCTCCCCCCATGCCGCATCAGCAGCTGGCGGTGCGGGTCGACGTGCTGTTCAGCCGTCCGGGTCGGCTCATCTGGAAGCGGCGGGAGATGGTGCGCCTGCCTCACCGCGGGCGGCCGGACGCCGACAATCTATTGAAAGCCGCGTGCGACGCGCTGGAGAAGTCCGGCGTGATCAGCGACGACAAGCTGATTTGGGACGCCCGCGTCACCAAGCAGTACGCCGCTGGCGGCGAGGGCCCCGGGGTCTACGTCCACCTGGAGTGGGAGCTGTGATCCGCGTCGCTGACATTGCGTTCGTCGTGGCCGAGCTCATCGAGGAGGGCACGCTGGATGCCGACCTTCTGGACGAGATCAGCGTGCGGCGGCTGCCTCTGGGCGTCGCCATGGATCTGGCCTCCATCGTCACCACGGACGGAACCCCGACCCGGTTCGGGATCACCCGCACCTTCTGCCGCCTGGACGAGGGCCACACCAGGCTCGCCATCCTCGCTAGCTACAACGAGCTGCTGCGCCGGCTCGAGCTCGCGGGGTCGGCATGAGGGCGCGAGACAAGCTCCGGCGCTGGCTCTGCGACCACGACGTCGACCAGAAGACCCTGGCCGAGGCCATCGGCGTGACCCCCAGCGCGGTCAACCAGCTCCTGCGGCCGATCTCCGCGAACCCGGAGGGTCCGAAGCTGCGGACCGCCGTCCTGATCGCCACCTACACCGACAACGCCGTGCCCATCGAGGCCTGGCTGCGCGAGGACGACCCGTGAACCTCACAGCTGGTCCCCATCAAAGGGGATGCCCCCGCTGTGGACAGCGGCTTGATGCCGCCGAGGGGGACGTCTGTCTGTGCCGGCTCTGCGCCGCATGCCTCAGACCGAAGCTTCCCGACGAGCTGGACGACAACAACCTGTGCTGGGTCTGCGCGAGCGACCCCCCGAGATGGAGGATTCAAGGTGAGTGCTGAAGCCCGACAACTGTCCCAGGACCTGATGATTTGGGCCCAGGCCGAGGTCAAGGAGGCCGTCTCGATGGCTTGGTACGCGGTGGATGAAGACCTCATCAACCACGACCAGCTGCTGGAGTACGCCCAGATGGTCCTCGAGCGCACCATCTGGCTCCAGGGCCAGGCCGAGCGCGGGATGCTGGGCTGATGGGCCGAAACAAGGACCTCACCGTCATCTGGCGCAACCTGACCTCCGATGAGGTCATCCGGCCCCCGGGCTGGAACGTCATCGACCACGACAAGTACCTCACGGTCTTGGACCCCAGCTGGACGCCCCGACTGCGCGTCTTCAACCGCAACGAGGTCCGGGTCATCGACAGCGCCGAGAACGCCGACGTCGTCGCCCCCAGCAAGAAGGCCTGGGGCGAGGAGGTCGCTGCGCAAATCATCGCGCTGATGCACCGGCTGGATGGACCGGAGGAGAGTAACAATGACCAGTGATACTATTACCCCACTGATGTCAACCGACGACGTCTGCACGTGCCTCGGCGTGAGCCGGGAGACGATCAGGCAGATGCGGTTGGCGACCCCCGAGGACTACACGGATAAGCCGTGGATGAACCTCGGAACCACGAACGGGCCCAACTACAAGTGGCGGATCGACCGCCTCTACGAGTGGGCCGAAAGGACACACCAATGGCGAAACAGAAAGGAAGAGCCGTAGCGCCTGATCCGTACCTTGCCCTCGGGCAGGACGAACTTCGGGCGATCTGGCGTGCTGAAGGCTTCGGTCGCATCACGCTGTACAAGAAGGAAACCGGCGCCCCCTTCAAGCTGACCTGGACCCGACCGAAGGTCGAGGGCAAGAAGCGCAGCCAGCAGTCCACAACCTGTGACTCCTTCACGGAGGCGCGGCGCAAGGGCTCCGAGATCATCGGCTCCATACGAGACGGCGGGCACTGGTTTGACGGCGTCGGCCTGGACCGACAGCTACGACACCTCGCAGCGGAGTGGCACGAGGACCTCGTCCAGGGCACCGACGCCCGCACCCCAAGCCAGTACAAGATCTACCTGCGCCAGTACCTCGATGTAGTCGAGGGTGCGCTGGGACGTGCCGCCCAAGTCGAGGACTTGACCTGGGCCAACCTCAAGCTCCTGGTCAACTGGTCGAGGGGCCGGGGCATCACCAAGAACAGCACCCGAAACAAGACCGGCGCGGTGCGGTCGTTCCACCAGTGGGTCATCGACAAGTACCCCCACCTGGATGCGCCCCCTGTGCCCTCCACGCCCAAGATGAAGGTCCGGCACGGGGAGGGGAGGGTCGAGGCTCCGATCTTGACCTTCGAGCAGATCGACAAGCTGTTCCCCGAGCTCCAGCCAGACCGCTACATCACCCATACCATCGCCTACAGGGTCGCCCTGCTGATGCGCTACACCGGACTCCGGTGGGAGCACTGCGTGGCCATCCGGTGGGGCGACGTGCGGTGGGGCGAGTACCAGATTGGCCCCGTCTACGGGAAGAGCCAGCTGGAGAAGGAAAACCCCAGGTTCATCCCGCTCAGCCCCCACTTGGAGGAGGAGCTCAAGACCTGGAAGAAGCATGGGTCGATGTTCCTCGTCGCCGCACCCACCAAGGGGCGGCACACCCCCGGCGGCTGCCGTACCAAGAAGACCGCGAGCAGAGAGGGTCACAAGCTCACCGAGAACCAGCGAACCCCGGTCAACAAGGCCATGCGGCAGGCCTGGATTCGGGCCGGGGTCGAGCCGGTCTTCACGGAGAATCGGATCTTCCACTGCATCCGCCGTGCTTGGCGGTCGCGGATGGAGGAGCTGGGGTGCGACCCGCGGGCCCTGGAGTGGTGCGAAGGCAGGCGGCAGAGCCGGCTCTTCTCGGAGGCTGAGCTCTGCTACTGGAACCCCTGGGTGGCCTCCCCCGAGGCCATCGCCAACATCATCCGGACCGTTCCCCGTATCGATCCAGAGGCTGTTGTACCGAATAGCGGTGTCCAGGTTGTGTCCATGCTCCTTCGCAAGTCGAGCTAACACACCGTAAGCAAAGGGGTTTTCCCCGTTCGATCCATGTGGCAGTGGATGCAGATCTCGCCCGTCCTGGCATCCGCCGGGTCGGGCGTTTTCGTCGTTCTTACGCATACTTAGGCCTGCACCCCTTGGGCCATCTTGGCGTGTCTGGTTGTGTCTGGTTGTGCCCTGCTAGACCCCCCCTGTGTCCTATGTGTGTCGCTTGTATCAATTGACTCAGTCCATTATCGTTGCCCCTATCAATCACGTGAATCACACCACGGGGGAACCATGATGGAGCTTTCCACCACGCTCTGGGCCATCTCGAAGGCGATGCTCGGATGCAGCCAGAACGAACTTGCCCGACTGCTGGGCATGTCGTCCGGTGCCGCGAGCCGCGTGGCGCAGGGTCAGACCTCGATCTCGGTCGAGCAGGTCCTCCAGCTGGCCGAGACTGTCGGCCTGGATGCGTGGGAGCTGGTCTGGCTGGGGCAGAACCGGGACGAGCTCGCCGCGGCCCAGCCGGAGCCCGAGCCGGAGCCCGAGCCGGAGCCGGTGCCGGTGCCGCGCCGCCGGGTGGTCGAGCCGGAGCCGGTGCCGGAACCGGCGCTCGACGACCGCCTGCATGTCGCCCTGGTCGGGGGCGCAGAGAACAACGAGGCCCTGGCCCGCCTCGCCCGGGATCTGCCGGACTACCGGTTCACCTGGATCCCCAGCACCCGCGGACGGGGCACCAAGAGCAACTCGTCCGGCTTCCTCAAGAAGGTCGCCGGCACCAAGGCCGACGCGCTGCTGACCCTGGCGCGGTTCGGTGGCGGCTCGGTCCATCAGGTCCCCCGCGTGGCCCGGGAGATCGGCCTGCCCCACACCGTGGTCCCCGGCGGCTACGGCACCTCGAGCATCAAGGCTGCACTCAGCCGCCTGGGCCTCTAGCCCAGCTGTATCATTGCCCCAGGAGACACCGATATGAGCCGTCATACCCTTCAGAATCAGCTGCACGCCAACCGCACCGCCCCCCCGGCCTTGACCGACGAGGAGCGCCGGGTCATCACGATCCTGAGTCGGGCCTCGGTGCCGCGGCGTGACGTTGCCCTCCTGGCTGTGCAGGCCCACGCCAAGCTGGTCGCCGTCGAGCCGGATGGGCCGTCGCTGATGGAGCTGACCCTCCGCGGCCAGGTGGCCGACCTGGAGAAGCGGATCGACAAGGCCCTCGGAATCGCGGCTGAGCAGTCGCGCTTGGGCGGGTACGCCAAGGAGATGGTCTCAACCCTCGAGGGTTGAGCTACTCCTGACGCCGGCCAACGAACCGGCTGACCGCAGCCCCCACCCCGCCAGCCATCACGCCGATCACCGTCACGATGATGTCGCGGTTCTCCTGGGGGATCTTCACCTGGGTCAAGAACACCACGACCGAGACCATGAGCAGCAGGTACAGGCCTGAGCCGGCCCAGCAGCGCAGGTCCTTGTCGGTCACTTCGCCAGGACGATCGCCAACACCGCCGCCATGGTGGCCCCGATCCCAGCCCCCATCCCCACCGCGAACCAGCGGCCCTGCGCCTTGCGCGCCTCCGCTAGCTGCAGCTCCCGGGCGGCGACGATCGCCTCGGCCTCTTCCCGGTCGAGCGCACGACCGCGATACGCCAGGTCCAGCGCTTCGATGACAACGTCACGCTGCTCCGCGGAGGTGACCAGGGCATCCAGCTCCTCAGGGGCGAGGAGCATGCCGGTGAACGGGGCCTCCCGGCCCTCGACAAGGATCTCGGGCTCCGGCGCATCGTCGGGAATCTCCGGGGCCTCGGGCACCTGGACCCGGGCGAAGTCCGTGGACCAGATGGGCCCCTTGTGGGCGACGTGACCGCAGCCCGTGCCGAGGAACAAGACGAGAAGGAGAACGTACAGTTTCTGAACACTCATGCGGCACCGTCCCCATCGTCGCCGCGCCTGGAGGCCAGCCGCTCCTGCAGCGCCTCAAGGTCCGGGTCGGTGTCGGTCGAGACCGTCTTGTCGATGCGCTCCTGCAGCACCACAACCTCGGCCTTCTCCTCCTTGTCCCGCTTCTTCGCGGACCGCTTGCTCTTGCTGACGGTGCGCGACGCGGCGTAGACCGCCCCGGCTCCAGCTGCGGCGGCCTCGGCCTGGCGGCCCAGGATGAACAAGGTCACGGCGATACCCACCCCGACGCATCCAAGCAGCAGGGCGAGCATCCAGGGCGTAGCTGAGCTGATGGGGTCCTTGCTCATGGGTCCAACTTCCTGGGGCTCTTGCCGCTGATGATCTGGGCCACCCGCTCCGGCAGGGCCTTCTTGATGGCCGAATGGAGGGGGATGGCGAGGGAACCAAAGGCGAGCCCCAGCAGGGGGCCCATCGCCCAGGGCACCAGCTCCGGCCAGATAGGGCCCACGCCCATGAGCCCCCCGCTCACGACGGCGCCGCTCTGGGTCATGATCTTGAAGAGCTCGACTTCCTCGGGGTACAGCTTTCGGCCGGCCTTGCGGGCCTTCATCCGAGCCCAGAGCCGGAGCACCGGCTTGAGCACCTGGCCCACCAGCCCGTAGCTGGCCATCGCGATGACGCAGCCCACGGCGGCGGTGACGTAGTAGTCGTTCATTGCTAGCCTCCTATCAGGAGGCGCCCCACCCATCGCGCTTTCGACCCACGAAACGGTCAGGGCCGCGCCGGTCCTGGCCGTTTCTGCTTGGCGCTGTCGTCGTCATCCCCGAGTCATCGTCATCGCCGCTGTCGTCGTCATCGCCGCTGTCGTCGTCGTCGTCGTCGGGGCGCAGCAGCAGCGCCTCGGCGCGCTCTGCTGCGGTCATTGGCGAGTAGGGGTCCAGCTGCCCCCACCACTCGATCGAGGGGCACTCTCGGCAGTCGTGGGCGTGCAGGGTGCCGTCGCCGTGCAGGGTGCAGAGGTAGTTCTCGCAGCAGGGGCAGGGGGTCCAGGGGGCGGGGTACATCAGCGGGGCTCCCGCCCCCGGGCCGGCGATGGCGCTGTCGTCGTCGCTCTCGAGAGCCAGCACCCGTCGGCATGGTCGATCCGCTCAGCAAAACGCTCGTGTACGATTGCACCGTAAGTCATTGGATTACCTCAACAAACTCAAAATGCATGCCATCGCGGCGGCTGTTGTAGTGGCCGCCCCAGTACAGGCCGAACCGCGAGGCGATGGGCACCAGGGGCCGAACCGTTCCGGGGTCCTTGGCCAGGGCCGGGGTGCGACCCAGCCCGTTCCACTGCATGTTGAGATCGAACGCGACGCCGTAAGCGTGATTGCTCAGAGAGTCACGGCCGCGGATGCGGCGGGGGACGAAGCTCCCGCCCCAGCTCTTGAGCAGCCCCTTGAGCCCCGCGTCCTCGACGGCCTGGAAGAAGCCGAGGAGCTGGTCGGCCACGAGCCGATGGATGGTGACCTTGCCGCCGAACTCGCTGCCGTAGGTGTCCAGGCCCTCCAGCTGGGGGACCTGGACGCGGACGAGCTGGGCGGCGCGGAAGTTGTTGGTGATCTCGATGGCCGAGTCGGACCCCGCCACCGGGATCCACTCCAGCGGACCGAACTGAGCCTCCCGCTGGACGGCTCCCAAGTAGGCGAGGTCCTTCTCACCGTCGCCGTCGTAGTCGGCCGAGGGCCAGTCCGGGTTCTCCCGGTGCTCGTTGGCCTCGCGGACGAGCTCGAGGTAGTCCAGCTGCTCGAACGGCATCAGAGGATCCCCGCCTTCTGCAGCACCGGGATGATGAACACGGCGACGACCAGGCCGACGCCGGCGGCGCGGGCCATGCGGGCCCCCAGGTGCTTGACCTCCTTGCTCAGCTCCTTGAAGTCGGTCCGCAGCTCCTCGCGCAGCTCCTTGACGCCGATCTCCATGGTGGAGACGCGGGTCTCCAGCACCGCGACGGCGACGTCGGGCTGCGGGGCCTGCATGGGCTGGCTGAGCGAGGGGGTGGCGTCCATCAGAGCGCGGCCCACTCACCGTTACGGTACTCACAGGTGCCCAGGGGCTCGCCCTCGGGGCTGTAGAGCGTGTACTTGCGGTAGGCCCCGCCCTGCTCCTCCAAGCCCGAGATCTTGAGAACCTCCTCGGCCGTCAGGGAGAGCACCGCGAGCATGGCGTCGAGGTCTTCGGGCGTCATGCGAGGTCGTCCGAGGAGTAGTAAGCGCCCGCGACCTTGTAGATGCGGAGCGTTCCCGTGGTGCCGTTTCCACCGAACAGGAAGCCGAGCCGAACAGAGCCCCCGGCATGGTCCCACTCGTTCTCCTCGATCTCCGTCCAGGCGTCGCCGTCGTCGAGCTTCTCCGCAAACGTGACGTCGTGGTCGGTGCGGGAAATGCGCCCCCACCGCTGCGTCGCCCACGCCTTGTCGCTGCCCTGCTGTGTCGTGAGCCGCCCGTTGCGCGCGGTCGCGTAGGCGTTCCACCGACCGTTCGTGGTGCTCCACTGGAAGTTGTTGAGGATCCCGTGGGTCTGCGTTCCCGTCGTCGCGGGACTCCATGCGCCAACATTGAAGTTCACGTCATTCGCACCGACGGCGGTGGCTGAGAACTTGACGTCCAAGGTGAGGTCGCCCACGGCGAGGTCCGGGAGGTAGATCTGCGGGCACGTGTTCAGCGTCGCATGAGCCACGCCCACCCGCTGATCCCCAGCCAGGGAGATGATCCATTCGACGTGGCCCGTGTCGTATTCGATGAGCGAGGTGAAGTCGCTCCAGCCGGCCACCGACCAGCCGTCGAAGATCCCGCCCGTTCCCGAGAGCACCCCGCCGGACTCGGTGTAGGTGACGTTCACCGACGGCGTGAGGTCCAGGGACGTCTGGGACGTGCCGGAGGCGCCGCCGGCCCCGCCAGCGGGGAGTGGAAACTGCCGAGTGGCCGTCGCCATCAGGCAATGCCCTGAAGGTCGGCGTTGACGGTGAAGGTGTGGGTCGTCGGGGCCCCGACGGTGGATTCGCCCGTGACGAGCAGGGCCCCGTCCAGCGGCGCAGGGATCCCGATCTGGTCGTACGCCTCCTCGTCGTTGCCCGTCCACGTGACGTCGAACTCGTGGCAGAGGTTCGTCGGGGCTGCCGCCGTGCCGCCCCGGTACACCCGGAACGTGTCGGTGCTGGCGCCACCCGCCGTCTTGCGGACCCGGAGCCCGTAGTACGCCATCTTGTTGTTGGTGATCGCGTCGGTTCCCAGGAGCAGGGGCTGCGCTGGGAGGAGCTCGGTCGCAGCGGTGAAGGAGCCGGTGAGGCTCAGATCGTCCGAGCTGCGATAAACGGGCTTGCTGGTGTAGGCCATGGGGGCCTCCGCTCCCCAGCCCCTTGTCCTTGCGCCCAGCGGATTACGGGCGGTCGGTGGGTCTACGGGGGTGCTCCAGCAATAGAAAGACGCCGCGAAAAAGGGTACTGCGACGCCTATGCGAATCAGCTAGCGGAAACCTTCCGCCTCGCGGGCGTCCCGCATCCGGCGGCGGGGATTGGGGCGGGGCGGCTGGGTGGGGTCCTGCAGCTCCTTGGGCAGCACCGTGATCTCAAACCCGTCCACCTCCTTGCTCAACCACTTGCGCTGCTCCTGCTCCCACCGCAGGAAGACCCGGGCCTTGGCGAGCGCCAGATCAGGCTCCCCCGTGTCCGGGTCCACGGCTGTCTCGAGGTCGTAGACCTTGATTCCAGAGGACACTCCCAGCCGCCGCTGCGTGGGGGTCTGAACGTCCACATCCGAACTGGCCGACTGAACACCGGACCGGGCCTCGGTCAGAAGCGCCTTGTTCAGCTCTGAAACGAGCCGCCAGCCCGGGAAGCTCTTGAGCAGGAACATGCGGTGCGCCCCGAGCTTCGCCGCGTCCTCGCTGTCCTTCTCGCCGTCGCCGTTGAAGTCGCCCACTTCGACCCGCTTGTTTCCGAACTGGTCGGTGAACTCGTAGTAGCCCACGTACTCCTTGAACAGGTCGGGCAGGTGCTTCAGATCCCGGGCGTTGCGGATCTCCCCGATCTCCTTGTCGTAGTACAGGTGGTGCTCCGAGAGGTACTGCAGAGCCACCATGACGGAGGGACTGAGGCGGCTGGCCAGGCCGGGGTGGCGCGTGAGCACGTTGCCGGTGTCCATTCCGGTCGTGCGGAAGAGATCGACGAAGTCTTCGATCGGAAGGCCCAGGCCCGCAGCCAGCTTCGCGGGCCCCACGGACATGACGAACCGCCACCGCAGATGGTGGGGCACCAGCGCGATGTCCTCAGGCTCCAAGGCGTCCTTCATCGAGGCGTTGAGCATCCGGCTCATCAGGGCGTATCGACCCGGCTTGTTCTTGAGCAGATAGGCCTGCAGCTGGACGTTGCGGGAGCTCCAAACCCAAAACGGAAATACGCGTTTTGCGACGTAGCGCTCGAAGGGCGTGAGGTCGCCGTAATCGAAGAGGGCGCGGTTGACCTGAGCCACTGAGGCGTCGACCCCGATCCCAGACTCCATCCCGGTGATGAAGTTGGCGATGCGGGCTTGGTTCTCGACCTGGCGGTTGAGGTGGCCGGCGGCGATGACGGCGCCCTCGAGCATCATCTGCGTCCCACCCGTCGCGCCCGCGGCCACTGCTCCCGCAGCAGCGCCCGACACCGGGCTGAACGTCTTGACGGCGACGGCGGTCCCCACCGTAGAGCCCGACGCAGCTCCGAGCCGACTGGCCCGCTTGGCGGGACCCTTCAAGGTGAGGAGCCCCTCCTTGCGAGCCTGCCGGACGGACATGCCCCCCGGCTTGTCCAGTCCAACGTCGTCCAGCCACTGGTCGAACGCGGCTCCCCAGGTCTTCTTGTCCTTGAGCTTGCCGATGTTGCCCCGGAGGTATTCGCCAGCGGCGCGGCGGTCGCCCGCCTTGAGCGCCGCCATGGCCTCGGTGATCCCCGCCTCCTTGGCGAGAACCTTCGTAGCCGACCGCGAGTACACGTCGAATCCCGCCGACAGCGCCGTTCCGCCGAGCGAGCCCATCAGGAACCCAACCAAGGCGTTGCGGCTGCCGGACAGCGGATCGTCCTCGTCTCCCGACTTCTGGCCGAGGATCGTTCCGGCTCCCGCCCCAAGCGCAGCGGCCTTCGCCGCGCGCGGGACGTTCACCCGCGAGGCCGTGTCCAGCGTGTCGATGTCAGCCATCACGATGTTGTCGGTGAGAACTCCCCGATCACGCATCAGCTGGCGCCACTCCTTGGCGGTCAGCTCCTGCCGGCCGAAGCGGATCACCTGATGGTCCGGGGCCATCATCAGACCCATCGCCTTGGGAATGCTGTTGATGCTCTCGCGACCGCCCACGAGCAGGCTCTGCAGCACATTCGACGAGGCGTTGCGCCCCACAAAGGCCCAGTGGAGCACGGTGACCATCGTCTTGAAGAAGGTGGTCATATCGTCGAAGCCGTCGATCTGCCCGTGGAGGCCGCGGAAGTAGCCCTTCCCCTCCTCCTCCAACAGCGAAACGATGGCGGTCGGCAGATAGACGTCCCGTTGGACGATGAGCTCAGCCTCGTCCGCGATGCGGTTGTCGATCGGGACTCCATTGCGCCGCAGGAAGTCCATCAGCGCCGACTTGCGACCAGGGCCCGGGGGCATCCCGACGAGGAGCTTCTGGATCTCGTCGCGGTACTTGTTCCAGCCGTCCCACACCCGCTCGTGACCCATGACGCTCTTGAGGCGCTCCACCCCGCTCAGGCGTCGGAAGCCCTGCTCCGCGGCCATCGTGTCCACATCCACCAGGGTGTACTTGCGGTGGTCCCGGGGAACCATCCGCTCCCCCGGCTTCAGCTTGGCCGGATCCCGGATGGAGTCGCCCGCCAGCCGACTGAAGTAGTCGCCCTGGGGGAACGCGGCCTCCATCCGCTTGAGGAACGCGCGGTTGGTGACCGTGCCGGCCACCTGGTTGCCGTACTCCAGCATGATCGTCGCGAGGTCCCGCTCAAACCACTGGATCTGATCGAGGCCGTTGGCCTTGATGACATCGGCCAGCTGGGCGTCGGTGGGCTTGCTGATGCCCTGGGCCGACTCAAGGATCATCGCGCCGATCTCGCGCCGAACCCGCTCGTTGTTCTCGGCCAGGGTTCCCGTGTGGCCGCGGTGCATCGTGGCCCGGATCCGCGTGTCGAGCTCGGCCCCCCGGTACTTCGTCTTCAGCTGCCCCATCTTGAGCTGCGCCTGCTCCGAGAGCATGTGGTGGACGTACCCGCCGACCCGCATCCGCTCGAAGAAGACCTCCTTGGTCCACCAGTCGGGCAAGGCCCCGGACTTCTTGAGCTCGTCGTACATGCCGTCAAAGAACTGGCGGGCCTGGTCCACGATGGGGCGCAGCTCGTCGGGCACCTTGGCGTCCGTGCCGACAGCGCGCGCAGCCGTACGGACGTCGGACACCGAGGCGGCGGCGTAGGCGTCCAGAAGCTCGTCCTCGGCCTTGAACGCATCCACCCGCGCCAGCACGTCGTCGATCTCCTGGCCGACCTTCCGCAGCGCCTCCAGTTCGTAGCGGTCTCCAACGCCAGGGAAGTTGGCGTCCATGTCGGAGGTCAGCTCGCGGATGACGTTGCGGACCTCCTGGGCCTTGCTGGCCTGACGATCGAGCAGCTCGAGGTAGCTCTCCTGCAGCGCCTCGCCCACGGCCTGCGGGTTGTAGGTGTCGGACTTGAGAAGCTCGGCGTTGGTCTTCCCCTGGACCCCCTTGGCAGCGATATCGCTGGCCCAAGCGTCAAGAGGTCGTCCAGCGGCAGCAGCGGGGATCTCACCGTTGGGAAAGCGCGGAACCCCCTTGGGGGCGGCCTTGCCCGGGACCTTCTCCATCTTGATGCCGCCGCCGCTGGCGCGCTGCATCCGGTGCAGCCCACGGGTGCCCTGCGCCTTGCTCAAAGGGGCCCCACCCTCGGCCAGAGGCCGCAGCTGGTCGTACGCCTGGTCGGGGTCGAAGAGTCGGCCAAAGACCTCCTCGAGGTCCTTGTTGGGCTCGGCGAGGCCGCGGACCATGGCCGCTGAGTACAAGCTCTTGAGCCAGTGCCCGAAGTTGATGAACAGATCCTTCAACCCCTCGATGGGGACCTTGCCCTCGCGGAGCCAGCGCACGAAGCCATCGGCAAACATCTCCTCGGCCTCGCGGCTCCACTTGCCGTCCTCGATCGCCTTCTTGCCCAGTTTGTCCGTGACCCACTTGTCCGCAAGGCGCTGATCCCCGACGCCGAGATCGCGGCGGAAGACGTGGCCCAGCTCGTGGGCCAGGGTGGAGACGTCCTTGGAGCCCTTGAACGCCGCGATGACCGCCTTGCCGTCCTGGTCGGCCACGAAGGCCACAGCGCCACGGGCCTCGCCCTTGGGACCCTTCTGGAACAGCGCCTGCCCCTCCATGACGGCGGCGCGGAGCTCCGGCGTGATGGGCATGGCATGCCCATCAATCGGCACCTCGATGCCAAGCTCCGCGAGCCGGTCGGGGCGGGTGACCCGTGACCGAATCTCGCCAATCACCATTTCGCTGGCGCGTGGGGCTCGCCGTCGGGCGGCGTCAAGGAGGAGGGCAAGGGTGATCTCGCCCTCGAGCCCCGTCTCTTGGGCCATTTTCGCGAGGCGATATTCGTCCCCCATGAGCTGCAGTACCTGATGGAGATCAGATCGCTGGCCCTGGCTCCAGACCGGCTGCGCCGAGAGGGTCTGCTTCAGGGCCCGGAGCTGCTGGGGCACCTCCGTCGCCGCCTCAACTGCTGTCGCCTGGATTCGGGCCGGGGTCGCCCCGTACTTCTTGTAGAGCTTCTTGGCGGCACCGGGCAGGACCTTGTCGTAGTGCTGACGCAGGCCCGCAGCTCCCGCGCCTTCTTGCACCCAGGGGTAGCGATCGATCTGCTGCTTCCCCGTGGTCCAGGCGATCTGGTCGTACCCCTCCTCCGCAGCGAGCCGAACCATCCGCTTCAGCGCGAGCTGGTGCCACGTCCCCTTCCACGGCGCATCGGGCACGGGTCGGCCAGCCAGCGGGGTGCCGTCCAGCGCCTGCTCCGCGATCTGCTCCATGAGCGCCAGGTCAGAAGGGGCCTTCCCGGCCTTCCCGGCCTTCAGTCCAGCCAGCCACTCCTCCAGCCCCTCCTGGGTCTCCCCAGGCTTGAGGTACCCCTGCCGCTGACCAGCCTGGTGCCAGTCGCTCTGCAGCTCCTCGATGAACAGGGTCCGCTTGCCGTCGATCACGCGGTCGTTGAAGCGCATGTTGACCACGACGTTGGGGTGGTTCGGCCAGTAGTGCGTCGCGTCGAAGCGCTGTCCCCAGTTGTCCTTGTAGGACAGGGTCAGCTCTCGGTAGTTGGTCCCGCCGGGGAGCTCGAGAACCTCGTCGAAGTAGTCCTCCCGGCCCCAATTCGTCTGGGCCATGTCCGACCGACGCATCATCTCGCCCGTGTCGGGCGGCTCGATCAGCTCCAGCAGATCGTCCTTGGTCCACTTGACGGGACCCATCATCGCCGCGTCCTCGGGCGAGAGCTTCCCGATGTAGCTGTCGATCAGCGAGGTGTCGAGCTCCTCCTGCTTGAGGCCGGCGCCACGCTGCTTCTTGAGGTACTGCCGCCACTGGGCCGGCGATCCCGATTCAAACGGCGCGTTCTGGATCGCTTCGGGAAGGACGCGACGAAAGCCGGTGAGCGGGACCTCCACCAACTGACGGGCGAACCCGTCCAAATGAGCGAGGAGCATCACATCGCTGGGGCGTCTATGAGCAGCCAGGGACTCCTCCAAGTACCTGACCTGCTCGGCGAAACCCAGGCGCGTGACGTTCTCGCGGAGCCACTCGTCGTCGGCCTCGAGAAGAACCTCGTCTCCCGCACGAAAGGCCGACTCGTTCCGGCGCAGAACGTCGAGGCTGTGGCGAAGATGGACGCCGGAGCGCCTCCACGCATTCAGGAGGTCTTCGACCTGGGTGCCTTCGACCTGGAACCCGCGGCGGCTCAGCCAGTTCCGCCAGGCCGTGAGGGTCATCCGTCGACCCTCACCCGTGAACTCGGCACGAACCATGTCGGCCATCTTCCCGTAGAGCCACGGTCCCACCTGGTCCTCGTGGAACAGGACCATCGTCTCGCGGCCCACCTCGTCCGCGAACTGGTCGTAGGCCTCGAACTCCGCGATCTTGCTGAACCGCGTCCAGAAGTACTCATCGACCCGGCCGCCGGTCACCGCAGCCCAGGTGCGGGCGCGGGCGTCCAACAGCTCGATGTACGCCTGGGCGGTGGACTTCTTCGGAGTCCCAGGCGGAAGGCGCTTGTGGTCGCGCGCCCACTTCTTGGCCTCCTCGATCCGGTTGGGGAGGCGCAACTGAACGGTGCGCCGCTCCTCCTTGAGGACGGTCTTGTGGCTGCCGGCGAGCCCGATGTCGATGCCCTCGATCCGGCCGGTACTGGCGACCTGCTGCTCCCACTTCTTCAGACGCTTGGTGCGGTCCTTCAGTTCGCGGCGCAGCTTCTTGACGTAGGCGTCGTCGATGGGCGCGTATCCCCCCTCGACAGCCTTGAACCCCTCCCGCTCCATCTTGCGAGGGGACCGCTCAAGATTGGCCGCGAAGCGGGCGTCGTCACCGTCGAAGTTGCCGCGAAGTCGCGCAACGGCATCATCGGCCGTGGGAACCCGACCAAGATCACCAACGCCTTCGCCGTACAGCTGACGGACCCCGCCCTCGATCGAGTCGCGATGGTGAGTCAAGTCCGCGTCGGACACGTCGTCGGCCCGGTCGAAGAACCGGGCCAGGGCGGGGTCACCTTCTGCCTCTCCGAGCTCGGCGGCAGCGTCAGCGATCTTGCGGCGCTGCTCCATCAAATCGGCCTCGGACGCTCCCTTGGCCACCAGTTGGTCGAAGTCTGCGAGGGCCACGTGCAGGGTGCCCCGTGCGCCAACCCTGGTCTTGGTCGGCTTCCACTCGACGGCCTTGTCCATGCGCTTGGACAGCTCGTCGAGAAGCTCCATGGCCAGATCGGACTTGGGCAGCCGCTTGCGCCCCATGGACTCCAGAAGGTCGGCCACGAGCTCGCGCTGGGCCTTGCTGTCGGTGCCCTGGATCAGGTTGCTCACCGCAGCCGAGACGCGGCTTCGCAGCGCCTCCTCGCTGAAGCGGGAGCGGTCCCGCAGCGACTTCATGTGCTCCCACTCGTGCCGGCCGATCAGGTCGACGGCATCCAGCGGCTTGAGGACATCCTTGCCCTTCTCGTTCTTGTGCCAAACCGCGTACGGACGCCCCTTGCCGACCGTTCGACGCAGACGCTCGACGCGTCCGATGGCCCAGTTGGGGAGCAGCCGGCCTCCCCCGGGGAGCTCGGCCATGACCGCCGACTCCACCGCCTTGCCCAGCGTGCTGGTAGGTGCATGGACCGAGGTGTCCTTGCTCAGCCAGGGCTTCTTGGCAGGGGCCTGGATGGTGGCGAGCCGGATCGCCTGATCGGACGTGTCGATCACAAGATCGCCCTCGTCGTCGATCTTGACGAGGCGACGGAGGTTGATGTCGTGGACGCGCTTGCCCGACTCCTCGGCCAGGGTGCCAGCCCGTGCCGTCGCGGAGTCCAAGGCGATCTCCAGCTCCCGGGCCAGCTCGAGCACGTGGGTGCGCTCCTCGGGGGCCTCGGGCATGCGGAGAGTCCAATGAGCCCCCTCCTCGCCCTTCTCAGCAGTCCGGATCAGGCCGACAGCTTCGAGCGCGTCGCTGACCGTGCCGCCGCGGTGGGTCGTATAGCGTCGCGCTCCGTCCTCGGTCATCACCCCAGCTGCCGTCTTGACCGTCGCCCCGCCGCCGCCGCCGTAGTAGTCAGCTCCGTACAGGGCGATGTTGGTCGGCGTCCGCCCCGACGTGGAGCCCTCCACCATGACCCGCTCGACCCGAGTGGGCCGCAGCATGGTCCGCTCGCGCGCCGCCCCCTCCCACAGGTCGCGGAGCTCGGCCCCGCCCTCCTTGAGGGCCGGGATCGGGTTCTTGATGAGGCCCTGATCCTCCTTGCCGACCACCACGTTCCAGGCCGTACGGAACATGACCCCGGGCGTCTTCATCGCCGCCTCGGCCGTCGCCGGGTTGAACGTCTCCTCACCAATCTGGGAAGTCAGCAGGCGGGCCTCGGCGCGCTGGGCATCGAGGTACTCACCACCACCCCAGGTCTCCTCGATCTTCTTCTGGCGGTCCGAAGGGCTGATCTCAGCCAGGTCGATGACCCCCTGCGGGAGCATCCCGTCCGGGGCCAGGAACTTCAGGAGCTTGGCCCCCTTGATGTGGCTGTCGACATGGAGCTGGGCCTCCTTCTCCATGAGCGGCTCGACCACACCGCGGCGGAACACGGTGCCGATGTCGTCGGGGGCGTCGCCGTAGAAGTCGGGACGGCCGGTGCCGGCCCAGGGGTCGGCCTCGTTGGGCAGGAAGTACTTGGCTGTGACCGCGAGGAAGCCCTCGATCTCCTCTCGGGGCACCCCGGTGTTCAGCTGCTCGATGATGTAGCGATACTCCTCCTTGAGGGGGTCCTGGTCGGTGAACTCGTCGAGGAACGCGTAGCGCTCCTGAGGCGTCGCCTCGGCAAGGGAGCGAATGTCCGCAGTTGCGTGGGCGATGGCCGCGATGGGGCGGGCAACCGTCGCCATCCGCTTGTTCACGAACCCGATCATCGTGGCGCCGAATTCGATGCGGTCGAAGGTCTTGGCCAGGGGGAGCTGCTCCCCGGGGCGCAGGGGGCGCTGGGCCAGCATCGACGGCGGCAGCTCGCCGTACTTGTCGATGTACTCGTCCCGGATCGCGATCCGATCACGGACCAGGAGCATCCCCTTTCCGGGGCCCTCAGTCAGCGTGTGGACCCGCAGCCAGTCCCGGGCCTGGGCGTCCTCCATGTCGTCGGTTACCGCATCCTTCCACTTGGCGTAGTCGGTGCGGTTGTCTTTGGCCTCCATCCGCTCCAGGGCCTGGTAGTGGCTGGTGTGGGCGGCGATGAGCGGATTGAAATGCTCCCACTCCGGCTCCGGCTCCGGCTCTTCGGGCGTCAGCTCAACCGGCGTGACCTCGGGCTCACCGGCAAGGGTGTCGAAGCGGCTGGGCTCGTCGTCGACCAACTGATCGAAGCGAGACGACTCCGCGGACGAGTCGTCGTCGTCAGCAAGCTGGTCGAAGCGGGACGGCTCGGGAGCGGGCTCAGGAACCTCCTCGATCTCGTCTGCCAGTTCGTCGAACCGGGACATGGATCTAGTCGCTCACGGTGATGTGACGGCCCTCGATCAGGGGCGTCTTGCCGGCCTTCTTCCAGACGCCGGCACCCTGGTCAACCCACCCATCGGCCTTGAGTTCCCCCCGCGTCGCAGGCATCAGGGTCCGGCCCCCGCGACCGCCTCCAGTCGGCTGGCGGGACCCCTGCGACCGGCCGCGAAGCTCCGCGACGTCGACCCCCATGTACTTGGCCATGATGAGGTCCTCGAGGTCCTCCTCAGGGGCCTCAAAGAGCTCCACAATGCGCGACGGGTCGCGGCCGCCCATCTTGTAGTGCTCGGTCACGGCCGTGGTGATGTCCTCTGCGCCCCGGCCCTCAAAGCCGGCCCGGGCGACGGCGACCTCGATGACGGGACGCAGGGCCTCGCCAGCAGCCGCGGTGCGACCGGCCTCCCAGTCGCGAGCGGCTTGATCGCGGGCGTCGCGGCGATCCTCGCGGTACCGGAGCTGGGCCTCGTCGGAGAGAATGTCCGCGGTCTGGCGCTCGTCGAGGCCTCTCTCCCGGAGCTCGGCGCGGCGGTTCCGCCCCTCCTCGGTGGCCTTGAACACCTCCTCGACATGGAGGATCTGCGCGGTCTGACGACTGTCCTTGCCCTCCTCGGTCAGCTGCTGACGTCGGTCGCGTGCCTCAAGGTCCTTACCCTGACGACGGTCCTTGCCGGCCTCCGTCGTATCCAGGCGGGCGTCCTTTCGGTCCTCCTTGAACTGCAGCTGAGCCTCATCGGCCAGGATCCCAGTGACCTGGCGATCCCCCTTGCCCTGTTCAGTCACCCCAAGGCGGCGGTCCTTGCCGCCCTCCTTGGCGCCGAGGCGGCGGTCCTTGCCGCCCTCCTTGGCGCCGAGGCGGCGGTCCTTGCCCTCCTCCTGGGTGTCCAGCTGGTCCTGTCGGAACTGCAGCTTGTCGTACTCCAGCTTGAGGCGCTCCGGCGTCCAGGATCCAGTTCGGCTCGGAGGCGGGGGCTTCGGGGGCTCGATCGCCTTGCGGTACGTGGCCTCATCGGTCGCAACACCAGCGGCACGGGTGCGGGCCCCGCCGGCCTCGGCAAGGGCGGACCGTCGGATGAGCTCAGACACGTCGTCCTCGGCCTGCTTGCGGCGATCGAGGTACGGCTGCTCGTACTCCATGGTCCACGGAACCCCGGCCTTCTCGAAGGCGTCGCGGCGGGCCTGAAGGTCCTCGGTGATCTGGTCCACCTCATCCAGCCGCTCGCGCACGATGTCCGCGTTGCCCTCGAGCTCCGCGGCCACCAGTGCATCCTCGCGCAGCTGCTCGCGACGGCGCCGCTCGCCATGGGGCATCCAGGAGCGCTTGGTCGCACCCTTGTCCGTGATGCGGGTCCGCTGGGTCTGGCCGAGGTTGTCGGCCACTCGCTGGGCCTTGTCCATGCCGTGCGTGAGGGCGACGCGGCCGAGGATGCGCTTGTGCTCCGGGGACCACTCCTGGCCGTCCTGGCGGGGGGCCTGGAGCGCGATGGTCTCGCCGGCCTCCTCGATCTGAATGTCGAGCTCCTCAGCCTGGGCACCGGCTCGGGCCTCGGCCTGGAGGCCGGCGGCACGGTCCCACCACGACTTGTAGTCGAGGAAGCGCTGCTGCTTCTCTTCGGTGGTTCCGGGCTGACCCCGAAGCCACACCGCGAACTGGGAGGGGAGCGCCCCCCGCGCCTCGGGCTCAGGGCCCTCGCCGGGGCCGGCATCGATCTTGTCGGCCTGACCCTGAAGGAAACCGCCCATCGCAGCGCGGGACTTCTGCAGTCCGCGCTGACCAAGCTCGGCCTCGTTGGCGTCGATCAGCTCGCGGTGGCGGATCGCGTCCTGGTCGGACATGACGGTCGTCGGGTCGGCATTGTCGACGTACTGGTCCTGCAGCACGCCCTGGACGATCTCGTTCTGCATCTGCAGCCCGAGCGCCTTCTCCTCTTCCTGCTTCATCCACGCCGCAATCGCGGCCTGCTGCTCGGGGCTCACCCGCAGGCCGGCCGGTGCTGGCGCGGTCGGGTCCATCTCGAACTGGTCGGCGTAGTCGAGGATGCGCTCCCGATCCGACCGGTTCTGGTCCCAGGTGTCCATCATCCCGCCCAGAGACGTCTCGTGGGCAGCGCGCGGGTCCATCCCCAGTCCCGGACCCCCGACAGCGCTGCCGCCAGCGGCGCGGGTTGCTGCGGACCCACCGCCCCCACCGTCAGCAGGAGCGGGGCTGCCCAGTCCGACCATTTCCTCTACGGAGCGGTCGTCCAGAAGCCGCTGCTCCTCCCGAGCCTGGGCCTCCATCATGCGGATGCGCTGCTCGCGGAGCAGGGCGCTGTTGACCAGCTGGTCGCCCAGCTGGACGCCTTCGACCATGCCTCGGAACCCACCACCCTCGGCCTGGGCCTGGAGAGCGGGGGTGTAGTTGGCGCCGCTGGGGAGGTAGACGGGCATTGGGCTAGCCGTAATAGAAGGAGGAGTTGCGGTTGCGGCCGTAGGCGTCCTGGCCCTCGGCCTGCTCACGGAGCAGGCGGGCCAGCGGAGAGTTCAGGCCGCCGCTCTGACCGGTCAGCGCCTGCTGGGTCGTACCCTCGTAGCCGCCGAGCTCCAGGTTGTCGGTCTTGACGTTGGCGCGTCCTGTCTGGATCTGACGCTGGCGAGCTGCCGTCTGTTCACGGGACTTGGCCGGGGCCAAGGCACCCGTCAGCGCGCCGGCCCCGGCGAGGGCCCCGCCGATCACCTGCGTGATCCCGTAGGGGCTGGGAATTGCGGCGAGGACCCCGCCCGCCGTGCTGAGCCCGCCGCCAACACCGGTTCCGACGTTTTCGTTGACCGTTCCCCGGCGGCCGATCTCAAACCCGGCCGTGTCGTAGATCCGGTCGAGGGCAGCGAGACGGGCAGGGTTCTGGATCTCCTGCTGGAAGCCCGCCTTGCGCTGGGCGATGGCGTCGCTGAGAGCCTTGGCTGAGCTCCCCGTGAGGGCGTTACCCAGAGCGTTCTCGTACCGACTCCCGCCGAGGCCCAGCTTGGCGAGCTGCTGGCGGTTGCGGATCCCAGCGGCGGCGCGGCTCGAGGCGAAGGTGTTCTGGATCCCGGACCGCTGGGCACCGAACTGGGCCTGCTCACGGGGCTTGATGAACCAGTCGTAGTAGTCCTGGGCGTCGGCCACGACGCCGCGGTCGCCGGCCAGCTGGTTGATGCGGGCGTCGATCTCCTCATCGGAGAGTCCCTCATCACGCCAGGTGTTCCACTGCTGAGCTCCAATGGAGGAGCCCACGTCGTAGCTCTTGGGGTCGTAACCGACAGAATCGGGCATCTAGAAGACCTCCGTAGTGCCGGCGGCGACGTTCGCGCCCTTGCGCCAGGGGGGAGTCTGTCGAGCGAGGCCGAGACCCATGTTGAGCTGGTTGTAACCCACCATGCCTAGGAGGCGAGCAACGTCAGCGTCCTTCTGGCGCAGCGCGTTTTCGTACTCGAACCGAGCAGCCTGCCGCTCCTGCATGAACTTGGCCCGAGCCAGGTCCTCTTCGGTCATGCGCTGGCCCTCAAACCGACCCACGAGGGATGAGAGCTGACCCGCGAGACCTGCCTGACCAAGGGTCCGGTTCTGCAGCCCCGCTCCCGAGAGGAGCCGCCCGCCCTGGGCCATGGCCGGGGCACCGCCCTCGGCGCGCTCCAGGGGACGGCGGGCCGCGTCGAGGAACGCAGACTGGCGCTGCCGGAACTCCGGTTCGTAGCGGTCGAACCGTTCCGAATCCGAGTCGTACAGACCCGGCTGCTTCTTCTGGGCTCGATCTCGGATCAGATTCGGCATGAGGCCATCCTACTGATGATCGTGTGTGTTGGGTTCACTGATAGGACGCCAGGATGACGACCTGCCGAATGGTCGAGCGAAACTGAGTCGACTGCGGGTACGTCAGCGCTGCTGAGCCGGTGTGAGTGATATCACTGCTCGAAAAGTCGAGCTCCACCCACGCGCTGAACAGACCTGCTGGAACGTTGGAGATCGTGCCCTGAAGTGGGATCCCGATCCCCAGGCGCTGCGGGCTGCCGCCGGGGGAGGCGACGCGATGATGTCGGCTGACGCGGCACACCGTAGTCTGAGTGCCGGCCGAGTCCAACGCGTAGAGCGTGGCGTCGCACTCGTAGTTGATCTCGGAGATCGTGAGGCCGGTCTCGTCCGCGATCCAGCTGTCGATCGCGAGGTGATAGGTCACGTTCGCGGAGACATGGACGTCGGGGGTGCCGTGGAGCAGGTAGGCCGAGGCCGAGGCGTGAGCCGGCGTGTAGATGTTGGTCCGCTCCCCGTAGACCGCATCCTTCAGAGCGGCAGAGCCGGCCCCACTGTCGTGGAACCAAACCGATAGCGTCCCCGTCTCGGTGCTCCCCTGGGCCCGTGTCGTCGTGAGCGCCTCGGGCGTGAACGCCCGGTACGTCAGCTTCGACTTGGTCGACAGGTTGTTGGTGTCGTCGATGTTGTCGTTGATCGCCGTGGCCAGATCGACAAAGCCGCCGTCGACAACCTCAGGGTCGAACGGGTCGGTGTCGACGGGCGCGGGGGGGGAGTAGGCGGCCATCGGTCACCTCAAGGGGCTGAAGACGTCGAATCGAGCCATTCGAGACGTCCAGTTGGTGGCGAGCGCGCCCAGGCCGAAGACGTCCAACTCGATGGACGAGCTGGTGGGCGTGATGGTGGCAGCGAACTGCACGGGCACACGTTCCGTGGCGTTCAGCTGCGAGACGATGGTCCGTCGCTCAGTGTTGGGCGAGCCGGACGGGTCCGAGCGCAGCCGGAGCTCGCAAACGGCCCCGGCCCCCGTGAAGTCGAGATCCACGGTCACGAGGACGAACAGGGGGACGTTGGCGTGGCAGGTGATGGTCGCGGGGCCTGCGATCACCTGGCCCAGGATCACGCCGGGGTAGTCGGTGTCGTCGAGCTCGAAGTCGACGTACTTGTAGGCCCCGGTCAGGTGCCGGTAGTCCACGGAGCTCGTCACGATCTGTTCGTCGAGCACGTCCACCGTGAGCGTGTCCAGATCCGCGAAGTTCGCGGTGACCTCGCTGGCGTCCAAGGCGTCACCGGGGATGATCCGGTTGAGGCTCATCGGGGGAGCCCAAAGGCGATGAGTTGCGGGGCCAAGAGTGGCAGCGACGCCCCCTGGATGGTCCCGCCCCGGCCCAGAAACTCACGGACCTGCAGGCGTACGGCGTGGTCACCGGGGGCGAGCTTCACCGCCGTACTCACGTGCAGGTGGGTGTTGGGGGCGACCCCGGTCGACATGGGGGAGGTCGACCACGCGACCATTCCGCCGTCGACCAGCATCCGGATCGCCGGGTTGTAGGTCACCGCCGTAGCGCCCTGGTAGGTGCAGTCCCCGAAGATCCGCAGCCACATCGTGGAGCTGGTGGTGAACGCGAGTTCGAGAGGAACCCCGGAAGTCGTCTCGACGGTGGTCCAGATCTGGTTGGTGGTACTCACGGTGGTGTTCACCGAGCCGGTCACCTGGAGCAGGGTGGTGCTGTCGTGGGTGAACAGCGTGGAGTCGTTCTCAAGCTCCGGATCGGTGACCGACACGGCCGGGACCTCGGCGTCCTTGATGTTGTTCTGGTCCAACTCATGGAGAGCCCGCTCGGCGCGGTTGAACTCACGCATGAGCTGATCCGCGTCAGCGACCAGGTCGTCCATAAAGATGTTGCGGGGGACGTAGTGCATTACTGCCCCTCGAAAGTGCGGAGCGCCCGTCGGAGCTCGGGCTCGTCCAGAGACGCGATCTTCCGGCCGCCGACCTCACGGAGGGCCCGGTTGATGGCTCGGACTGGATCCACGCGAATCGAGCGCGTCGAGGGCTGGTAGACGTTCGCGCTCTGGATGGCGTCGGCCAACCGGTTCAGGAGGCGGCTACTCAAGATCCAGGCCCTCGTTGCGGACGCCGTGCTCCGCGAAGTGCAGCAGGAACCCGACGAGCTTCCAGGGGGTGTCCCCCCGGGCCGTCTCGAAACCGAACCGGATGCTCTTGGCGTTCAGGGCGTTGAGATCCAGCCGCTTGGAGCGCACCCGGGGGCCGTCCCACTCACGGGTGCTGGAGTCCCAGTTGCCCTCGTCCCAGATGGTGGCGTCAGGGTCGGCCAGGTTGAACGTGGTGGAGCTGCTGTTGGTCCGGTCATCCCAGTCCGCGGCCCAGTCGACCGTCATCGTGATGTCGCCCGTCTGCACGTACCAGACGTCGAGCCGATAGAAGGTCTTGTCGCTGTTGGGGTCCCCGAGCTCCAGCCACTCGGTCTCAAACCGGCCGTCGAAGTCGTCGTCGACGAGCTTGTAGCTGCTGGCCCACTGGCCCAGCACATCGCGGGCCGACCCGCTGTGGGTGTGGCGGCAGCCCACGATGGTCTCGTGCTTGTATGAGACCGCGGAGTAGACGTTGAAGTCGGTCAGCCGGGTGAACGCGCCCGTGTCGACGTGGATGGCCCAAACCTCGTTGTTGGTGCTGCCCTCGGAGACCACCGAGAGCATGACCCGGCGCTCCTCGGCATCGACCCAGGCAACGGCGTCCTCGAGGTAGGCCTGGGGCAGTTGCTTGATCCAGCGGTCCAGCTCAATCGAGATAGGGCGCACGTGGCTTCCGTCGTACGCGTAGAGGCCATTCTCTCCCAGCCAGTAGGTCCGGGACTCGAAGGTCGCGACGGCGCGATCACTCACGCATCCGATCGAGTTGCTGATCAGGGTCGGGCCGACGGGGTTGTCGTTCTTGTCGTGCGTGAGCTCCCAAACGGAGCGCCGCTTGAAGACCAGGGCGTAGTCAGCGGCGGCGACACCACCCGTGAGAATGTCCCCGTCGTGGCTGCTCACGTCGAGCAGGTTCACCAGCGGCACCGCCTCCTTGCCGCCGTTCTCGCGGCTGTAGAACAGCGTGGACTGGGATGAGGGTGATCCGCCGTAGTAGGTCCGGCCCCGGTATGGGAAGGCCCACTTGCAAAGCGGCGGGGGGGTGTTGGTCCCAACGTCGGAGAGCAGATCGGTCGACTCCTCCCCTGGCTTGTGCCAGTCGTGGAAGGTGTCGCTCTGCAGGCCGGGGATCTCGGTGATCAGCTTGTAGGTCTGCCCCCCGTCGGTGGACCGGTACAGGAGTCGCGAAATCAGATCGTCCTGGCCGGGGACCTGGGCCAGGCTGAAGACGAAGACGTTGTAGCCGTCGCCCGAGGTCACGTCGTCGTCGTCCACGGAGTCGGACGCGGATGAGGGCTCCGACTCCTGGCCCTTGTCGTTGAGCCAGGTGAGCTTGTACTTGAACGAGTAGTCGCTGCCTTCGATGATCGCGAGGGACCGCCAGTTGTTGCTGCCCCCCTCGCCGGTGCCGACGATCGTGGCCCCCGGGGGGGCGGGCGGCGCGACGATCCCCAAGGGTGTGAGCTTGTGTCCATCCCACTTCAGGTTTCCGTCGCGGCCGTTGAGTAGGAGAAGGACGTCGTTGACCTGCACGAATCGGGTCGCGTCGCGAGGTCTTTGAGCGTTGTATCGGTCGGAGACCAGCGCGGTGTAGGAGTTGCCCTCCACGATGTAGATGGCCCCGTTGTACTCAACGAGAATGTCGGTCCGGCCGTTCCAGTGGAACTGCCCCAAGCCAACCAGGGGGTCGCCGCCGGAGTTGGGAGTCGGCAGTCGGTGGATCCCGTACGACTTCGCGATCTCGCCACGCAGCGTGAACAGCGCACCCTTGATGTCTGTCGCGGAGCCCTCGGCCTGCCAAACCTTGCTGTTGATCCCAGCAAGGTTGATGGGGCGGAACTCGAGCTTTCGGCCCTGAGCCCGTGCCATCAGTCCGTGAACTCCCAGCGGTTCGCACTCACGCCTGCGGAGATCCGCGCCCGGGGCGAGCTGGCGATGGGCGTGAGCGTGGCCTGTGAGCTGCGGTCACGGGCGACCATCTTGTTGATCCCCATCTCGAAGCGCTGACGAGCAGAGCCGGCGCGACCCTGCTCGTCGTGCGCTTCCAGCATCAGGGCCTCGGCCCCGTCCAGAATCACAGTGTGGAAGACCTCGTCGAACAGCGGCCGGTCCTCGTCATCGTCCATCTCCCAAGCCTGGGCCTGGTACAGGACGCTGACTTGGTACGTCCCGCTGGGGGCGGGGTACAGCTGGAGGTACTGGGTGTTGGCGCTGTCGACGGCGCGGGGGCCCAGCTCCTGGTCGTCGAACGAGTCCTGCAGCACGCCCGTCTCCGACGAGCTCGAGGCGAGCAGGTAGGGGACGCTGCCGCCGACCTTGCTGCGGTACAGCCGCCAGTAGAAGTCGGACCGGGCGGTGCCGCCCTCCCCGGTGGTCGGCGTGAACGAGTAGACCAGGGAGCCGGCCACGCTCACGGACCGTGAGGGGCTCAGCGCCGACTCGGCTCCGGTGAAGGGATCCCAGAAGGTGGTCCAGTACAAGTAGGTGCCGGTGAGGGGGCCGGCAGAGCCGCTGGTCGTCGGGACCGGGGGTGCGTAGGCCGGCACCGGCAGGGGCGCACGCGAGATGGTGCTGAAGTGCGTGGGCTGGCCCGCAGCCGTGAGCGTACGACGGTGCATGAGCGCGGGCTCGGTCGGCATGAGCTCGAGGCTGTTGCCGTCCTGGTTCAGCCGGACGTCGACCACGGTGTCGCAGCTGCGGGGCAGCGCGATCTCGTCGTACAGGATGGAGACGGCCGGGGTGCCCGTGGTCGTGCCGATGTACGGGGCGTCGAGCATCCACTGGGGACCCGTGAGCACGTTCTTGATTCGGTAGAGCTCGCCGTCGATCAGGATGCGCTTGCCGAAGGTGGCGTCCGGGACCGTGCCGCCGATTACCTGCTGGTAGGCCCCCGCGGTGGGGGCGCTCAGGGTGACGGCTGTGTTGGTCGCGGTCGTACCCCACCGATGCTCACGCCGGAGCCAACCCCACGACCGCCGTGAGCAGACGTCGAGGTAGGCCTGGTTGATGAACCGGTTGAGGTTCGCCGTGCTGTAGGAGCTGTCGCTCCGTCGCAGCTGAAGGTGCGACCGCAGATCCGTGAGTCTCATTGGTCACACCTCCAGCTGTAGGCGGAAGGCCCCTAGGGCGAGCAGAGTGGAGGAGCCACCCCAGGGACCTCCGGGTGGGGGTCTAGGCCTTGCGGCGGTAACGGACCTGGACGCGGAGCTCATCCAAGTTCGACGCGGACGCCCCCTTGGTGAACGTGATCGCAATCCCCTGGCCGTCCGAGATCAGCTGATTCTGATCGGGCGAGACGGTGTAGGGGACCAGGGCGCTGATGCCGTTGGTCACGGTGTTGGGCGGGGTGGCGAACAGCGAGGTGGACCCCGTCCCATCCGCGCCCTTGTCCTGTACGTCGATCGTCCAGATGTTCGTGGCGTGAGCATCGGCATCCGACTCCGAGAGCACCGTGATGCTCTCGATGTAGATGTCGCTGTCTTCCGCTCCGAGCAGGAAGTTGTCCGACGACGTGGCGGAGATCGATCCGACGTAGACGACCGCATCTGTCGAGACGGAGAACCCGTGAGGGCTCGCCTCCTTCAAGACACGGCTGACGTGCGGTGCGAGGGAAGCCATTCAGTACTCCTAGATCTGCGGCAGACCGTTGAAGAAGACGCTGAACAGCTGCGTGGACGCACCCGTTCGCGACGCCGTCGCCGGAGCAGCAGCCGTGTTGGCCTCGATCGCGATGGCCTTGCAGGCCTTCATGTCCACGAGGTCGACGACCGCCGCGCCGCGGATGACCCGGTACCCGATGGAGGTCTGGATCGAGCCGTTGTCCGCGTGGGAGACGCTGAACGTGACGCCGGTGCGGATCCGAACGGCCCCGGTGGTGTCGGTGGTCGCAGCCGCAGCCGCGTTGGACGCCTGAATCACCCAGGGGGTGACCGCGGCGGCCAGCGCGTCGGGGCCGTGACCGGCACCCGTGATCTCGACTGCGCCGGAAGCGCCGATCGCGGTGACCGCGACGGTGTACCGGTACGACCACATGTCACCATCGGCCACGTCGATCGCGGTCGACACCCCGACGGAGACGTCGTTGAACTGGGCCGTGATCAGCGCCGTGTCGGTGGAGTTGCTGTCGGCGATGTAGCCGGTGGCCCACACGTCGATCAGGTCCCCCGCCGCCAGGGTGCTGGCGTCGATGCTCACGGTCTGATCGTGGTAGTCGATCGTGGTGCTGGTGTTCCCAGCCTCCGCGCTCGCCGTCACGTTCAGATCCTGAAGCACCGGAGCGGTGACCAGATCCGGCTCAGCGTCCTTGGCCTGCAGGTAGTACTGGGCGTCGACCAGATACAGGTGGTCCTGAATCACGACGTCGTCGGTACCACCGTCGACCAGAGCGTCGACGACACCGAGGAGCCGCACGCGGACTTCCTCCTGGTCGACGAAGCTCAGCTTGCGCTCGGTCCCCAGCACGACGCCGCAGGGCATCATCAGGGTCTCGGGCGAGCTCGAGTCGAGCACCGGCATGACCGCGTTGGCCCCATCGAGGTTGGCGATGGTTTCGGCTTCGATCTGAACGATGTCGCCGCGGTACAGGACCCCGCCGGTGTTGTTCTTGACCGTTGCGTCGAGCTCCATCGGGGAGGAGCCAATGTTGTAGAAGCTCATGTCGTTCTCCCTTCTAGAACTGGACGGTGCCGCTGAAGTCGGTGCAGCCCTGACGGGCCTGCGACGAGTTCGTGAGCATCGAGGTGAAGAAGCAGTGGGCGAGGAGCGTGTCGCTGTCCGGCGGGTACCGGAACGGCGTCATGCGGAAGTCGTCCTTGCGGAGGACAGCGAGCTGGAGCCCGATGCCCGTGGCCGCACCCTTGACCGCCGGGTTCTTGCCCGGGGTCTTGAAGTATTCGGCCTTCAGGTTGAAGTCGTTGACCTGGCGTCGGCCGGTCGTGGTCAGGAAGTACGTCTGGCCAGCGCCCGCGGACTCGAGCTCATCGACCGGAACCACGGCACAGTGGTTGAAGACGAGGTTGTCGAAGCCCTGCTCCCAGAGCTTGATGTCCTTGCGCTCCTGGTTGGGAGCCACCAGCCGCTTGAAGAAGCGGTACACGGCGGGGTCGCAGAGCATGATGTCCGGGTGGGTGCCCTTCTTGGAGCAGTCCATGTAGACCCGCTCCCACTGATCGAGACCGTCGGTCCCGAACGCGGTCATGGACTGGTACTGCTCCTGCCAGTTGCTGTAGACCGACTTGTCGATCCCGCCGACGGTGTCACCGGCGGTGAACGTCGAGCTGAACTGGAACATGGCGGCGTCGCCGCTGGCCGCGGACTGCAGGCCCGTGAGCTCGAGGGCGGTCTTGGACGAGGCCCAGAGCTGACGCTCGATCTCGTTGATCATCGAGATCTTGGAGATCGCCATCTTGGTCTTGAGCAGATCGAGGATCTGCTGCTGGCCCTGGTTCTGGCCCAGCTCGGTCTCGTCGAAGACCGTGGAGCTGCGGATCTTGAACCACGTCGGGTACCGGGCGATGTCCGGTCCGTCCTCGGGGCTCGTGGAGAAGGTGCTGTACAGACCGATCGATCCGACGTTTGCCGATTCCTCAAGCACGACCGGCATCCGAACTTCGGTGCCGCCGCTGTAGGTCACAGCGCCCTGGCGGTACATGTGCCAGAGCAAGACGTTGGACCGCACGATTTCCATCGCCAGCTGGGGGCGGTGGATCGCTGCGGTAGTGCTGTACAGCCGATCAAAGGTAATTGTCGGCGCGTTGGCGGGCATGGGGGCCTAGTCCTCTAGTCTAGAAGTCCGGCGTAGCGCCCTGCTGCTTCAGAGCGAGTCGGAAGGCGTCCTCCAAGCTCGCGGGAGCTTGGGATCCGACAACCGTCCCGTTTCGGGCGGCTACAGGTGCGGCTTGCTGCCGGCTGCGGTTCTTGTGGGAGGCCGCCTGACGCTTGGCGTCCAGATCGGCCTGTGCGACTCGAGTCGCGAGTCGAACCGCGAGGTGGGGGTTCGCCTGGCTCAACTGACTCAGCTCCTGGTCCCCGTCGATCACCTGCCCTACGGCCCCGGCAAGCTGGTTGTGATCCAGCTCGGGGCTCGCCTCCATGAACTCCTGATACGCCGCCACGACCGACTGCTGAGACAGCACCGGCTTGAGGCGGTCAGGAAGATCACGGAGGCCCAACTGGTCCAGCTGCGCGTCAAGCCGCTGCTTCACCTGCTGCTGAACGTAGGCCTCGACGTATCCCTGGGGGTCCTTCTCGGGATCCGGCAGGGGGGTCTCCTCGACGGCCGGCTTCACCTGCTGCTGGGTCAGGGTCGCGGTCTTCAGCTGGAGGAGCTCGGCCTGAAGGGCTGAGATCTCCTTGCGCTGCGTCGCGAGGTCCTGGGTCTTGCGGGTGTAGTCGGCCTGCCGGAGGTACCCCTTGCGGAGCTCGTCAGGGTCGCTGGGGATGCCGTCGTCTTCGGTGGTCTGGGACTGATCTGTCTGATCGGCCTGGGTATGAACGTCCTCACTCGACGTATCGATGGTCGCGTCATCACCGGTACTCACGGTCTGGTCATCCAGAGTCGTGAACGGATCGAACGCGGTGCCGTCGTTGTCTGCCATGGACTTGCTGCCCTCCTCACGCTTTGCACTCGCGTGATGGATCGAAGTCTGATCACAGCGTATTGGAGATATCAAGCGCTTTGATACATGCTGCGTTCAATTGATACGCGAGTCCGAGGAACTGATCGAATGACGCGACGCAAGCGAATCCCCACAGACCAAATCGTCGACTGGCTGGCGAGACTGAAGGCCGCGGAGGAGATTCTCGAGAAGAATCACCTCCCAATGTGGCGCGATGTCCTCTCCGATTACCGGGGCTCAGGGCCTGGTGACGAGGGCCTCTGGGGGGTCGAATCGAACGAGTTTGTGCCGTTCAATTTCCTCCTGGCCACGAGCAACGCCATCCTCCCAAGTCTGCTGTCGGGCAATCCGTACGTTCACGTTCGCCCGAAGCGGCCTCAGGACAAGAGCAGCTCCAAGATCGCGGAGTCCGCGCTCAACTACGTCTGGCAGTGCATCGGTGCGACCGCGTCGACCCGCCGGGTGGCCCTGGACTGCCTGCTGTTTGGGGTCGGGATCGGGAAGGTCGGCTACGACCCCTCCGGCGCGTTCACCCCCGAGGAGGACTTCAACAAGGGCCCCGAGGACGCCGCTCCCGAGGACGACGGGATGGAGTCCCACGAGCGGATGGCTCTGGACATGGCCCTGGCCGATGCCGGCCTGTACGGCTCGGAGGAGCCGTCCGACAAGCCGACCCTGACCCGGGTGGCTCCGTGGTCCCTGCTGCTGCCCAGCGGGTACTTGAACATGGAGGACTGTCCCTGGGTCGCCGAGCGGCTGCTGGTCCGTCTGGACGAGCTGCGGACGGACAAGCGGTTCCGGATCCCCAAGGAGGCTCGGGCCAACTGCTTCCTGCAGTCGGAGATCCCCGCGAAGCTCACGGGGGAGGAGCTCGAGGAGGACATGCCCTCGGAGGTCGCGCCTGAGTACGTCGTGATCTACGAAGTCCGCTACTGGGGCCAGGTCAAGGGCGGCACCCGCCGGCGGATCCTCTGGCTGCTCCCGGACCCGGGCACGGGGGACGCGCGCGACAGCGTGATCCGCCACGTCGACGACCCCCTGGAGATGCGGGGCTACCCCTACAAGGTGATGCGGTTCGTGGACGACCCGCAGGACTTCTGGTGTACCCACACCGCCGATCTGGCCTCGATCCAGCCGATCGCCCGCCAGCTCAACCGTGAGTGGGAGGACATCTTGTCCATCCACCACATCAACGCCCAGCTGGCCGGCAAGTTCCTGGCGACCCCGGGAGCCCTGGAGGACGGTCGGCTCTCGACGTTGTTCAACTCGCCGCTGCGGGGGGCCTGCCAGGAGGTCAACGCCAGCACCGGCCGGGTGGGCGACGCCATCGTCCCGGTGCCCCAGGCCCCCATCCCCGGGGACACCTCGATGGTGATCCAGGGGCTGCAGAAGCTGCTGTACGAGATCTCCGGCGTGGACGTCTACCAGCGCGGCGGGGTCGGCCGGAAGGGGACGACCGCCACGGAGGCCGCGATCACCTCGCAGGGCTTCCAGGGCCGGAGCGGTCTGCGGACCGAGGCGGTGGAGAACTTCATCGAGGGGATCTGCGAGATGATCCTGGCGATCATCCGCCAGTACTGGGATGAGACCCGGTACATCCGGATCATCGGCGAGGACGGGGAGGACGACTTCGTCTCCTTCACCGCCGCCGACATTCAGGGCATGTACGACGTGGAGCTCGAGGCGGGATCCTCGATGCCCCAGGACCCCGCCGCGGAGCAGCAGGCCTTCATCGGTCTGCTCCAGACGATCGGGGCCGTCGCCCAGACCCTGGCCCCCCTCATCCAGGCCGGAGCCATGCCGCCGGACACCATGAGCGGCTTCATCGAGAAGTCGTTCGAGGTCTGGCGGCAGGACAAGACCGCGCTCATCGGACCGCTCTCGCAGATGCAGGGCGCGGCCATGGGCATGGGCCCCGGTGGCGGCGGGGGTGGCGCTCCTGTCGGCCCCGAATCCGTCGAAAGCAACGGGATGAACCCGGAAACCGGCGAGTCTCTTGCCGGCCTCACCCCCCAGGCGGCGTCCATGCTCGGTCGTTACGGCCTGGGCTAGGAACACGATGCCCTTCTACAGCTTCAACTGCGCCAGCGAACTCTGCGGCGAGCAGTTCTCCCTCTTCCTCCGCGTCAACCACTACGGCCTGCTCAAGGGTGAGGGGTTCCGCGCGATCCTCTGCTCCATCTGCGGCCGTCACGGTGCCGTGCGCGCCTTCCCCAAGGGCGAGCTGCCCGTGATGAAGCGGACCGGGGGCACCTGGCCCAAGGAGTCGCCGCCGGAGCTCCGCGGCAAGCACTACGCCGACGAGTACGAGCGCAAGTCGATGGAGAAGGCTCTGGACCGCTACGCGGGCGAGGGCACCGCCATCATCCCCACGGACCGCGACGCCCAGCTCAAGCCCGGGGTGAAGTCCGACATGGTGAAGCGGGCCAAGGATCCCCAGAAGATCCCCACCAGTGGGGATCGGAAGCCCAAGACCAACGCCGACAAGATCGCCTCGCTGCTGAGAACGAACGGGGCCATGCGCGCGGGCCAGGTGGCTGAGCGCACCAAGATCCCGATCAACTCCGTCCGCAAGGTGATGCAGGTCGACGAGCGCATCGCCCGCGTCAGCCGTGGGGTCTATGCCTTCGCCCAGTCCTAGCTGGGAGGCCTTCGCGGACCAGCTGCCGGACCTCCCGCCGGTCACCACCCCCCGAGCTCGAGGGACCTACAACAAGTCGGAGCTGTCGGCCTCCGAGAAGCGGACCAACCCCAAGCCGGTCACGTTCGCCTCCGAGAGCGAGCGCTACGACTGGGAACGCAACCAGTACCGCTGGTACCGCGACAAGCTCGACAACTGGCTCAACGCCGATGAGGTCTGGACCTGGGGGCCTCCCGCGCCCCCGTGGGCTCGGCTCTTCCGCCACGAGGAGGCGGTGCCGGCGATGAAGATGGCCAACGCCGCCGGGTACTGGCCGGCGGGGCATGCCCTGGATCGGGTGCTGGGCCTGCGGGCCACGGAGGAGACCCGGGGGATCGTCAACTCCCTGGCCGACCGGCATCCCCAGTTCATCGACGCGATCGTGATCTGGCCCAACCTCGTCTACGCGGGGCGGGTCAAGCACAGCCGGTTCTACAACCTCGACCGGATCGCCGGCCTGTTCAGGCTGGTGCTCCGGGAGGAGGGCACCATCAGCCTGGACTGCCCCGGGTACCGGTGGCAGCGCCGCCGGCTCCCCGCACTGCCGGGTCAGATCCGCGTCTGGAAGCGGGCCTGCGAGAGGATCGAGAGGGCCGCTCGTGCGCTCTGACGCTCCCGATCCTGGGTTTGCCGAGGGGGAGCTGACCTCCGGCGCACACGACAACTTCGTCGACTTCGCTGCGAACCACCTGAAGATCCAGACCAAGAGCGGCGAGATGGTGCCGTTCGTCCTGAACCGGAGCCAGCAGCTCCGGGAGCAGCTCTTCTGCGAGATCGAGGCGGCGGGGCTGCCCATCCGAATCTGGGAGGCCAAGGCCCGCCAGCTGGGCTGCTCCACCCACATTCAGGGCCGGCAGTTCTGGAAGACCGTCACCAACTACGACGAGTCGGCCCTGGTCGCGGCCCATGCGGACGCGGCCTCCCGCGCGATCTTCACCAAGTGCAAGACGTTCTACGACTACATGCCGGAGGAGCTCCGGCCCCAGCAGAAGTACAACAACCGGACGGAGCTGGACCTCCGAGCCCCACGTGGACCCGGAGGCCTTCGCTCCAGCTTCGAGGTCATGACAGCCAGGTCGGTGGAGGACGCTCGAGGGCGAACCTCCCGCCAGCTGCACGTTTCCGAAGTGGCCTTCTTCAAGGCCCCAGAGAAGTACTTCCTCGCCACCCTGCAGACGGTGCCGGACGAGCCCGGGACCATGGTCTACGTCGAGAGCACGTGCAACGGCTCGGGCGACTTCCACCACGAGATGTACCTGGCCGCGCGCTGCTGGTGGGACGAGCCGCCGCCGTGGCAGAAGCTCAAGCGCACCCATCCCGGGAACCCCGACAGCGGCTGGATCGCGTTCTTCTCGCCGTGGTTCCTGATGGACTCGTACCGGTCGGCCCTGCGGACCGGACGCGAGGAGTTCACCAAGAGTCTGGACGTCGATGAGCAGGAGCTGCTCCGGGAGTTCGACGGCTACATCACCCTGGAGCATCTCCAGTGGCGCCGGCAGACCATCGCGACCAAGTGCGGCGGCTCGGTCGACCAGTTCCACCAGGAGTACCCCAGCTCCGACGAGGAGGCCTTCGCCGCCACGGGGTCCCCGGTGTTCGACCGGGAGGATCTCGAGGTCCAGATCAAGCTGCACGGATGCCACTGCGACATGTGCCGCACGGTCACCGATCGGGTCGACGAGGCCAACGACTGCCCCGACCACCAGTGGTTCGAGCTCAGCGACATGACCGGCTCGGTAAGGGGCGAGCGGACGTGGAACTTCTACAAGCCCCTGCTGGCCCCTGCGCCGGCCGGACACGGCCGCATGAGTCAGTGGGAGGCCCCCGTCCCCGGAGAGCGTTACGTGGTGGCTGCGGACGTATCCAAGGGCACCATCGGCGGGGACTGGGACCACCTGACGGTGATGCGGATCCGGGACCGGACCCAGGTCGCGGAGTGGCGGGGGAAGATCGAGCTCCACGAGCTGTGCGACATCTGCCTGCTCCTGGCCATCTACTACAACCAGGCCGTGCTGGCCCCGGAGGTCACCGGGATCGGGGCGGGGCTGATCGCCATGCTGGAGCGGACCCGGTACCCGATGCTGTACCGCCGCACCGTCATGGACGCGGTGGGGGGCCCCACCGTCATGCTCGGCTGGGACACCTCCAAGAAGACCAAGCCCGCGATGGTGGGTCTGATGCAGCGGGCCCTAGCGGATCGCTTCGTCGTGCTCCGGTCCCGGGTCGTGCTCGAGGAGATGTGGATCTACCGCAAGAAGCTGCTGTTCAGCCCCGACGGCCACGAGAGCAACGACGCGGCGATGGCAGCCCCGGTGGGGCGGCACGACGACGCGGTGATCTCGGCGTTGATCGCGGGGGCCGTGAGCCACTACTCCCCCGGGGGCCGTCCAGCTGTGCAGCGCCGCAAGGACATCAAGGAGCTGTTCGACAGCAGCACGTACACCGAGGAGGACTGGGAGCGCATGGAGGCGCGGAACCAGAACCAGGGGCGTGGGTCGACGGGCTGGATGCTGAACCGGGCCCTGCGCAAGCTCTAGTCGCGCTGGGCCGCGCGCCAGCTGGACGACTAGGACTCCCGCCCCTTGATCGCAGCCGTGCGCTGCACCTCCTCGGCCGCATCCTGCACAGCCTGCTCCGCGCTCGTGGCTCGGCCGGTCATGTCCAACAGCCGCTGAGCTAGCGCCTGATTCGCCTTGTTGATGTTGGCGACGTTGGCGCGCTCAGCGGCCAGATCGGCGCGCAGGTCCTCCAGCTGCTGGCACTGGGCGGCGTGGTCCTTGAGGATCAGGTTGTGGCTGACCTCCAGGGCCTCGCGGTAGCTGATCGCGGTGTCGAGCTTCAGCAGCGCCTGGGCGCACTGCGAGGACATGTCCAGCAGGTCGGCCTGGGCCTGATCGGCTTCAGCGCGGGCCAGGGTCTGGGCGCACTGCGAGGACATGTCCAGCAGGTAGGCGAGGGTGCCCTTGGCGGGGATCTCGTATCCCCCCGAGCCCTCCAGCAGGGCGCTGATCTGCTCGACCTGGGCGGCGTTGTACCTCTGGAGGGCTCGCGCAGCCTGGAGCGCTGCCCCACGGTCGGGCGCGTCGGACAGGTCGATGTCCTCGTCCCGCGTCGCCAGGAGGAGCTCCAGCGCCTCCTGATCCCCCTCGTTGACGGCTGCGGACAGCGCGTTCAGGCGCTCGACCGTGATCACCGTCACGCCCGTGTCCTTGCACAGCTTCGTCAGGTACTCGATCAGCTCGTCCTGTTCCATCTCAGTCATCTTCCACCGCCGACTCAAACCCAAGGGTCGCGAGCTGCTCCCTGAGGCGGTCGGCTTGTTCCTCGTTCAGGGCGGGATGCTGCGCCTCGTCCAGGGCGGCGCGGAGGCGGGCGACAGCTTCGGGGAAGCCCTCGCCCTCGCGCATGTACCCGAAGAGGACGCCCAGCAGCTTCCCAAAGGCCCCCGACACCACAGCGCGTTCCATGGTGCGGGGAGGTCCGATAACGGGCGTTATGTCGTCAGGGGTCGGATCCGTGGGGCGATCGACCACCATCGCAAGTGCGAGGAGGGGATCGTGCTCATCGCTGATCCCGGGGATGATCCGCAACGATGCGCCGTACGAGGTGATGAGGGCCGGGTCGGCAGCGTACGCCATGTAGTCGCGCCCGGGGCCCCACCGGAGAATCCAAGCGGGCCCTTCGCGGAACCAGCGGAGAGAGAGGTCAGTCATTGGGGAGGGGCTCCAGCGGTCATGTTCACGTAGTGGATGAACGGCACCACCTCGGGTACCTCGTCGGTCTCGGTCAGAACGTACTCAGCCACCGGCCTGCAGCACCTTGGACAGGGCCTCATCTCCGATCTTGCTGGCGATGGAGTTCAGCGAGGGCGTGGGGGTGGAGCGGGGGGCTCGGCTGCTCCCGTTGCTCTTGACCGACTCGACCTGGCCCGACGGCTGGTGGAACCACTTCAGCTGGGGGCTCTCCCCGACGATCCGGCTGAACCGCGAGGGGCTCATCTTCAGGCCGCGCGCGTGGCATTCGTTGAGGAACTCCTCCCGGCTGATGGGGCGGTCCATGCCGGCGGCGGTGGCCTCCAGGCGCTTGCGCCCGTTGGCTCCCGGGGCGAGCTTGAGTTCGCTGCGGTCGTGGGCGTACAACACCCCGCCGGTCTTGGTCACCTTCCACTTGTCGGCTCCCGCCTCCTCGGTCAGCTCCGCGGTCTTGGCCGCGTTCAGGGTGGCCAGGACGCGCTTGCGGGTGGAGCCGGGGATCTGAGCCACCAGCTGGTCGGCCGAGACGGGTCCCTTGAGCAGCAGTCGGATCACGCGCTCCCGGGACAGCTTCTGAATCGCCGCGGTCTCAGCCTTGGCGACAGGCTCGATGAGCCCCGCCTCGCGGTTGACCCAGCGGAGCCGGTCGCTCAGATCGACCACGTCGGAGAACCGCTTGGCGCTGATCTTGGTGGCCTCGGTGTACTGGCTCTTGAACACCGATCGGCCGTAGGCCTCCACCGTCGCTTCGAGCCGATCCTGGTGACGGGCGAACTCACCCTCGGGGATCACCAGGGTGGGCTGCCTGAGGTACTGACGCCCCCACTTGGTCATGCGCCACAGCTGGTCGGACTTGCCCTGAGCGATGAGCCCCGCCTTGGAGAGGCTGGCGACGTAGCCCCGGGCCTCCCCGACAGTGCAGCCCATCTCCGCATGGAAGGCCGCGAGCGTGGCCGGCTCGTGCTTCTTGAGGGCGCGCAGCACCGCCAGTCGCGTGGGGGCCGGCTTCTTGGGCTTGGGAGGAGCTGCAGGTTCCGGCGCAGGCGCGGGGACCGCGGCGGGAGCCGGAGCTGCGGCGGCGGCGGCGGCGGGATCCTCCTTGAGCCACTTCGCCCTCTGGCCGGGACCGGACTTGCCGATCCGCTTGACCACGTCCTTGGCCAGGGTCCGCATGACGTTGTTGGCGGCCTTGGTGGTGATCCCGAACTGCTTGCGCAGCTCCGGGGTACCAAACTGGGTCCCCGGCTCCATCTGAGCGATCCAGTCCATCACGCTCCCCTTGAGTCCGGTGTTGGCTCCCGGGGGCAGTGGGGCGGCGCCGACCGGCTCCGGCTCAGGAGCGACGCGGGCCTCGGCCTCGACTTTGGCGGGGGGCAGCTCCGGGGCCCCGTAGATCTCGGCAGTCTCTGGACTCCAGGTCAGCTCGAGGGTTCCCCCGAAGCCTTTGGCCATGGATGCGAGCGCCTTCCCTTTGACGGATCCGTGCTTCTTGAGAGCCCGAATGTCGTCATTCCCCAACTCGATCCTGAACATAACCACTCCGATTCGTTATTCTGCCGACGAGGGGTTCATGTGGTGTGTCCCCTCGTGGTGGCCCTCGGTCGGCTTAATTGTCGGCCGGGGGTTCCGCGTTCTGGTCCCTAACAATGCCCTATCAGGACTTGGTATACACTCAGCGAATCACCAAGTCGCGGAGTGGAGCTCACTTTGAAGAACCTGAAGTACGGATCGACCTCCCACCGCCTGCTGGCCCGCCTGGTCTTGGGCGGTCCTCAGACTCGGCACGAGCTGCTGGAGGGGGTTCCCCAGGACGACCGCGCCGCGTGGGCCAACCGTCTGGGCGTGACCGTGGTCAAGCTGGCCAAGGAGGGCTGGCTGATCGATCGCCTCATCACGGAGGCGGATGAGCTAGCGGAGCGGGGCAAGTCCGGCGCGGGCCGCGCGATCAAGGAGTACGCGATCACGGCCCAGGGTCGGGAGGCCTTGCGGGCCCTGCTGGCGTGAGCCGCGGATGGGGCTACGACCCCACCACGGGCCGCAAGATCGGCGTGTGGTTTGGCTCGGAGCTGGGGGAGCTGTACCGGTGCGGCCGGTGCCGGATCTTCTGGGCGCCGGCGGGGATGGCCCAGAACCTGTCGTACTGCCGGCACTGCCTGCGTCGCATGAGCTACCCCGAGCCCCTCAGTTCCCGGATGCCCGCGCTGCCCCTGCGGGAGCTCATCGAGCGGATGGAGGTCCGTCTGTCGGGCGCGTGGGTGGAGATGATCAAGACCGCGGAGCTCATCCGCTGGGCTGAGCACGACGAGCCGGGGGGCCCCATGCCGGACGTGCTGGGGGATCGCTCCCTCCCGTACGAGGCCACGAGCTGGCGCACCGAGGATCTGACGGCCTGGCCGCTGGACCGTCCCCGTCTGGATCCGGCGGCTCGCCCCGAGGCGATGTGGCGCGGGCTGTGGATGGATCCCCGGGGAGGTCTGGGGCCGGTCTTCCCCCTCGAGGGTGATGGGGAGCTGCTGGCGGGCGTCCCGGCCCCACCGCCCCCTGCGCTGAAGCTCCCGTCGTCCAGGGCCCCCATCAAGCATCTGCAGCGCACCGAGGAGGACAAGCCCCACTGGGAGTACTTCGGGGCCCAGCTGCGCGGGGTCCGGGAGCTGTCGGGGGCCGGGGGCCGGGAGGTCTCGGATGCCCTGCGGATCGCCCCGGACTCGTACGCCTCGATGGAGCGGGGGAGGATGCGCCCCGTCACGGTCTTGCAGCTGATCACGTCGATGGGCTGGGACCTGGCCGAGGTGCTGGCGTTGTGGCGGCTCGAGTCCCTGTAACTCCCCCCTGGATCCGGAGTACCTGGACCCAGATCTCCAGCTGCTCCGCAAGCTCCAGGCTCGGAGCTCCCAGCAGCCCTGACGCCAGCATTGGCGCGGAAGTACCACTGGAGCAATCTCGGCGAGGATCAACGCGTACTATTTAAAGGGGTTGCCTAGGGCAAGGTCCCTAGCAACCCCTTCTCCCACTGCAGCCCCGGACAGAGTGGAGATCCCCTTGGTACCCACCGATCGGTAGTGGGGATCTGGATCCACCCACCGCCCGTCCGCCTCCCCTAGGGTGAGGGCCATCTGCAGATCGGTCAACGAGGCCTCGAGGTTCTTCGCCGGGATGAGGGTGGGGGCGCTGATTCGTTTGCGCATCCCCCCAGCTGGAGCTGCCGATCCCGGCAGGGGTGCCTGCGTCGTCGGACGCCTAAGAACAGAATCTTCAGGGGTTTGGAGCTCCACAGGCCTGTGGGACCGGTGGGGAGAGGACGTGGAGCTGAAGAACCTTTTCAATTCTGTTCTTAGGCGTCCGTAGAAGAGCAGAGCCCTGACGGGAGCGCCAAGCCCCTGGGGTCGATCCCTACCTCTACGGGCGCGACGAAGGGATGGGTGTGTCCCGATCGTCTGGCTGAAGGGCCATATAAAAGACCGGTCATCGGACCCCCCCGGGGGGGTGGGTGAGAGGTTGACACGCGGCTTCCTCAAAAAAGATTCGGGTCGACGTACAGCGTTCACGGTCTATCGGCGACCTGTCATTGATAGGCCGGACAGCGCGACCGGCTGGACAGCGCCAGGTACCCCCCTGGCATTTCCTCAATGATTTCAGGTACTTAGGTGGATACCCACCGATGGGGATCGGACCCCTGTCAACAACTGAAAAACCCCCGCAATTCCAGGC
>Ga0098053_1000010_pt1 | contig 85787 bp, 81 predicted proteins | sample 15BtaG_FD_77068 | JGI IMG/M metagenome (GOLD analysis project Ga0098053, IMG submission 77068) | Marine viral communities from the Subarctic Pacific Ocean - 15B_ETSP_OMZ_AT15312_CsCl metaG | ecosystem: Environmental > Aquatic > Marine > Oceanic | place: Pacific Ocean | collected 2015-01-18 | reverse complement strand
TTTCATTTGGTTACGTTAGTGTTAAAAAGAACAAGAAGCTACATAGCTTCCTGTTCTTCTTTCCAATCAATCAGTTCTTGAGGCAAATTGGAGTGTTGTCCCTTTCCGTAGCGTTTCTTGTGAAATCCTACAACTACAGTGTCTTTAATAAAGAATGTAGTAAGTGACTCGTTGTCGTCTAAGGTAGCGATGGTGTTACCCATGATCTCTACCCATGTTGTAATGGCTGTTCTCTTGTCCATGATAGTTGTGCTTTAATTAGTAGCAAAGAATAACAAGGATGTTTGATAATTGCATTTCTGTTCCGTAGGGTTTTGTTTAAGTACACCTACGTTTCCGTAGATGTACAAGTGAATAAAAAAAAAGAGTAGCACAACGTGCCAGGTAAGAGGCTATCACCTCCCTTACCCGACACGCTTGTACCCCAACAGCCCAGGCTAAACTACTTCCTGGGCACCATAGGATGAGCCGTGCGTGTGGAACTCCCTAAGGCTCAACACACGCAACGACTTCTCAATGCTTACACACTGTCCCCAGACTCGCTTGAAGAAGGCTTAGGCTTGCTGTTCCAATCCGAAGATCGTAACATGCACACCGTGTTGAGCTTATAGCCCAATGCCTGCTCTTTCGAGTCAAAGAACTGTGGTACACATCGACCTACTTCAGCTAATGAGTCAGTGTTGAACTCCATACCCAACTCCTTAGCCATCTTCTCAGATGCCTTAGAGGCTTTGTATGTATCAACATCTACAAAGAGCACACGAATGTACACTCTGCCGTTGCTTAGCTCGAAGAGTTCAGGTGCACTAACCTGTTCCCAATCGTTGCTAAGAAACGCAAGACTGATAGCTGCTACAGACGACTGTTCCATACAGTACTGTTGCAATGTCCCAAGCACAGTTGCTTTTCGATGCTAAGTGCACCTGGCGGGGGACGTTTCCCACCAAAGTTTAGTAGGGGAGTTTGATTTATGTAGGATCAACGAATCGACCACACAAAGATTTTTTTTTGATAAAAAAATTTTATAATAATTATTTTCCGTAGATTTGTAATCCACCGATAAAACGGGATACGCTGACACGAGAATCAAGGATATGACTCAGCGCCACTACGTCTTAGGCTGTATAATATTAGATACAGCAACGATAGACAACTATCAACATTTACGATACAAAAGCGTATGCGCTACCTGAGATATATCTCTCAGGTGTATGGGACCTTGCAACAGCACAAAAAAATTTCGGGGAGGGGGATTTGGTGCTGTGCGAAAGAAAATAAACTCCCTGAACTTAGGGCAAGGGGGAGGAGGAAGTAAACGGAATGGTTTACATTCACTGGAATAAGTCCACCTACTGGTTTACATTACTATAGGTGCCCGTGCTTGATCGTGTACACGAATGTCCAGTTTATTACTTAAAATACTGGACAAATATTACGGTTTCATAATAATTGTATATATTTGTGCTATAACATACAGAAAATGGAATGCTTATTAATATTATCACTTGCAATCGTCTCAAATGAAACCGAAATTAAATAATGTTAAATATTACACGCCTTTAGATGAAAGGCTTACAATAAAACCATCTAAAATAGAAGGCTTAGGATTATTTACCGAGGAAGAACTTCCTGTAGGAGAAAATCTAGGAATAAGTCATGTATATGATGAAAGATTTAAAAATAAGTTTATTAGAACTCCTCTTGGAGGATTTATAAACCATTCTGATACTCCTAATCTTAAAGCATATTTAACTACAGATTTTAGATATATTAAAACTATTCGTCACATTAAAGTAGGTGAAGAATTAACTCTTAATTACAGTTTATACAATGTTAAGTAAAGAATTGTTCAATGGGAGAATTACTATTGACGGTACTACTGGCGGTGATGCAGAAGTGGAATAATAATACCGTAGAGAATCAACATCGCTTTATACAGATGATGTTGGATGAGGGAAGAAAAGAACAAGCTGTGTCTATGTATCAAGTATTTAAAGGCGCAGGAGAAATTTTAGAAAATGAAAAGATTAAAGAAAGAAACACTTAAGAAGAAGGACTTCCTACCGAAGTACCTGAAACTTGTGAATGTGATTCTCCCTGATCCTCTCACACAGCGTGAAATGGACATCCTAGCGGCCTTTATGGAATTGGAGGGAGATCTGGCACGAGATGATAGATTTGGGACCCAGGCGAGAAGCTTTGTGCGTAAGAAATTCGGATTCAAGAGTTATTCCAATCTGGATAATTATATAAAATACTTCAAGCGTAAAGGAGTTCTTCTCAATGATCCGAAGACTGGTCAGTTGAAACTGAACCCTAAGATAAACGTACCAGAAGGAAAAGGTCAGGTCGAACTCGTATTTCAATTCAATATAACGGGATAATGGCGGGTAAGAAGGACAAGACTATGGAAGAGGGCTATGATAAAATAGCCAAGGACCTGGGAATACCTAGACCTCTTGTAGAATATGTTGTGCGGCACCAGTTTAATTATGTAAGCAGCATTATGACCGATGGTTTGCTGGATAATGTTTTATTACATAACTTTGGCACGTTCAGAGCAAAGAAAGCAAGACTGGATAGTCTTATACGATCACTGATAAAAAATATAAGAAGTGGCAAACTGGACAGAGAAAAAGGAACAATTGAAATAACAAGATTATGGAAAGCAAGGCAGAGAAAATAGATAAGGCCCTCGAACACTACAGTAAAGAGAAAGCTATACTTCAAGGGGAACTGGAAGGACTTGCAACTAATCTGGTGGAAGAGAAGTATCGAACACCTCTCTCACACAACCATCTAGCAATAGAAATGCTAGCTGTATCTAGAAAACTAGGTAACAGAGAAAGAATTATTGAACAATTAACTAAATTAAAATAATGGACGAATACCAAGCTCAGAGTAACGGACAACCAAGTGGGGTTCCGATGATGACAGCCGAACAGATCGAGGCTCATGAATTTAATAAACGAGCAGCTCTCATAGAGCTCGAAGTAAAGAAGGCACATACTCTAATGGGAGCACTTGCTATCGGAGGAGATAATGTAACTCCTTTATTTACTGCCAAGCAGCGTAAAGAGGTAGAAGATCTTTTAATGACCGCACTGAAAGCAACAGCTAATGGATGATGATAACTCCGCCGCTAGATCACTAAAGATCACATTCTGTAAAACATGTAAGACCTGTCCCTCTATTTCTATCCATAAAGACCTCGATGAGGTAGTTCTGGGTGGAAAAGAAGAAGGTTTCACTGTCTGGAAGAAGGGACACTTCAAAGATATGGTAGAAGATATTAAAAATGGAAAATTCGATGAATACATCTAATATGAATAAAGATATTAAAATGATCACAAATAGAAGAAGTATGGAAGAATGGGATAAAGCGCTGAAAGAAGTAGGCACCCAATGGATAAATCCATCCGCCGAGGCAGAAAAGAGAATAGCTGAGATCAAGGATCGAGAGAAGCAAATAACAGCTACACTGTTCAGACTTCTTAAGCTTGGCCATATTTCTTCCGAAGAGGCATTAATGCTTGCAGACCGAGAGGTAATAGATCCTGCGGAACCTCTGTATCCACATAGAATGGAGATGATAGATATGTCTACTTATGATCAGTCACTTGTACAGTGGGATGGTACAAGCGTTAGTACACTTATACCATAATGGGAGATCTAAAAAACATGAAAGACGGTTGGAGTAACTACATCAAAGCATGTAGATCTGCCGCCCAGGTACCTAAAGAACTTTTAGAACTAGCAGAAGCTAGAGCAGAAGTATGTAAAACATGTCCTCTTTTAGAAAAGTCGGGACTGTTTAAATTCGTTAATAGATTAATACCTGGCGCTAAACCTGGAGATCCAGATAAAGTTGTGAGAACACGATTTAAGGTTTCAGAAGAAACTGCTAAAAGCGCTGAAGAATTATACGAAGGATATAAATGTGGAGAATGCGGATGTGCATTCCCTGCAAATACTTTCGCTCCAGATAAAGAATGCCCTAAGGGTAAGTGGTAATAATAAAACATGAACATGAAGAAAAAAAGTGTAAAGGATATAGAGATGGTAGCTAATAATCTTTTAGTAGATATCGTCTTGCCCAGTACGACAACAGACTCTGGAATTGAAATTTCCGAAAAGGACGCGCTGGAGATGAATGCAGTGGTATATGCTACTGTATTGCATAAAGGACCTTTAGTAGAGGATTTTAATATAGGAGATGAAATTATGATCCCTCCTCATGGGGGAACTCCTGTAGCTATAGGTAAGAAAGTATATCATGTATTCAGAGAGACCAGTCTTTTTGGAAAGTTTAAGTAATGACACTATTCGATTTTAAAGATCGTAACGTAATTATAAAACCTGAAGCTCTGCTAGTACCAGAGTTTCAGGCTTTATGGAAACGAGATAAAACAAAAGAAAAGCTCCGTGCAACACGAGAGCTTTCTTATATATATTTTATCGCAGATTACAGATCCCCTTATAGAACTTCACTGACGCCTAACAGTTTGGAAAGTACTGTAGCCAGTGACTTTATGAAGGATCCTAAATTTAAGCCCGATCCTTTAATGGGAGAAGCTTTAAAGAAATATCAACTTCTACAACGTACTCCTACAATGGGACTACTCGCTTCAGCAGTTACAACTGTACATAAGCTTACAGACTACTTAGAAGCTGTAGATCTTAATGAGAGAGATAAGAATGACAAGCCTATATATAAACCATCTGATGTAACAAACGCATTAAAGTCTATAGGTGGGATAGTGGACTCTCTTAACATGGTAAGAGATAGTATAGAAAAGGAAATAACAAAGGCTACCAGCATAAGGGGCCAAAGACGAAAAGGGAACCGCGAGGATCCAAGACTTAAGAACTGATATGAAATACACTAAATATTTAATAGAAAAAGCAGTTAAGAACCTCGGGTATAAATGGTTCGAAAATGGAGATTACAATATGAATATTGTAGGAATACGAAACTCAGAAACTGGGGATTCCATTACAAATAAGTTTGATGATCTGGTGACATTGAGTTTCAAGACCGAAGAACAATGGCATTATTACGAATATCCTGCAACAACAGACCCTGGACTCCATTGGGCAGAAAATCTATTAAACCCTGACGGCGTAGCGATTCTCGTCCCAGGACAGTATAGAGGTTCCCATGCTATAGGGCAACATCAAGGTAAATATACTGCTTTAAGACAAGTAGGAAAACTGAAGGTATATAGAGATAAGGATCTAGATGATGAATATGATCTAAATACGGATAGTATACAGGATAAAAGCACATTCGGTATAAATATTCACAGAGCAAATAAATGGGGAACCAGCTCTCAGATAGATAGGTGGTCCGCAGGCTGCCAGGTATTGGCAAACAACGAAGATTTTAAACACTTCATGGAGTTAGTTAATAGAAGCTCAGGTATATGGGGTAATAAATTTACATATACACTTATAGAAAGTAAGGACATATGAACAGTAGAGAAGAAGATGGCTATATTAAGGCAAAGAAGAAAAGAAAGGGCATACACTCTAAGACTCGTACGTCTATAAGTGTAAAGTCTAAAAACTATAAAAAACCATACAATGGACAAGGAAAATAGTGAACTATATAAGATAGAAGCTGATAATAGAAGTATGCACGAAGCGATGGATAACGCATATCGGCTGCTTACTGGAAGACTTACTGTAGAGGAACTGGAAGATAACGAAGATGGATTCTGGTTACCAGATATGCATGATACTAAGGAACCTATACAGAAAGTTATAGATTACTACGCTGGTTTAGAGGAGTTTGAGAAATGTGGGCAACTAAAAATAGCCCAGGAAGATCTTAGAATATCAAGCGTATTGGAATTTATGCTTAGGAACTCTGAATGAGTGATAAGAAGATAATATGTGCGGAGAAATGGAGTCTACTTGACCCTAAACTGGAAAGTCCTGTAAGACACACGGGTCAGGAGTACCTAAAATTTATAAATACAGAGTTATTCAGCCTTGATGCGAAACATTTTTTGCGTCATGGCTATTACACAGGTGCCCCTGATGGGACCAGTGAATATATAGAATATTGGGATGAGCAAGAAACTAGGTGTAGGAATGGGCATACTATTGGTGGTGTCCGAATTACTGGTGAGCATTATGCTTATCTTAATTTCGGTAGGATACTTGCTACTATTAACGATGGGAAAAGAGATCGTAAGATCGATACATTCCCTAAGTTCTTGGATATGGACTACTATTGGTACCATGAGCTGGAAGCTGCGGAGCTTGCTGGCGAGGGAATGATAGTTGTAAAAGCAAGACGTAAAGGATTTTCTTATAAGAATGCATTCGGTATGGCGTGGAAGTATCATTACTTTCCGTTCTCTGTATCAATACTCGCCGCATATGAAAAAACATTCTGGGCCAATACAATGGAAATGGCCAAGAATATGATAAATTTCATTAATGAGAATACTGATTGGGTAAAAGGAACACTTACAGATCGCCAGGATCACATCAAAGCTGGATATGTAGAGAAGGATCCTTATTCTGGTGTAAATATAGATAAAGGGTACAAATCCGAGATTCTTGCCTTGTCATTTAAAGATGCACCACAGAAATCTGTAGGACGTACAGCAGAACGCATGCTTTTTGAGGAAGCAGGAGATTGGCCTGGACTTATGCAGGCATATCAGAGATCCTACCCACTCTTTAAGGATGGTAATATCATGATCGGTATTCCTATACTATATGGAACAGGAGGTAATAGTAAGAATGGAACAAATGCTGACTTCGAGGCTATGTTCTATAACCCGAGTTCCTACGGACTCCGTAGTTATGAGAATATATACGATGAGTCTGCTGTTGGAGAGGCGGGATGGTTTGTAGATGACGCCTGGTTCAGGGAACCTTTTATAGATAAAGCGGGTAATGCTATGCGTGCCGAGGCCATATCGGATATAGATCTGGAACGGGAATCAAAGAAAAAAGCAGATCCGAAAGCCTATAATATGATGGTGACCCAGCACCCTCATACTCCTAAGGAAGCTTTCCTTAGAAATGAAGGAGCTGTATTTCCTGCAATAGAGTTATACAACGTACTGGCGAAGTTAAAATCTGATAACAGATATAAGAAATTAGCAACACCTGGGACCCTTTTTGAAAAAGAAGGAGAGGTTCGTTTCCGTCCAGATCTTGAAAAGAAGTTATATCCGATGGATAAATTTCCACACAGAGCCAATGACCCTCAGGATGGATGTGTAGTTGTGTACCAACATCCACCTGAAGAGATTCCACATGGTCTCTTCAAAATAGGACTGGATCCCGTGGCATTTGATAAATCAGGAAGTAAATCACTTAACTCTGCGTATGTATATAAAACATATCAGAAATTCGACTACGGATACGATGAGATCGTAGCAGAGTATGTAGGAAGACCAGATAGTATTGAGATCTATAACAGGAACCTTGAATTATTATCTGAATATTATGGAGGTTGTGAGATAATGTACGAGAATGATCGTGGAGAAGTATTAAGTTACTTTAAACGGGTAGGTAAACTCCATCTATTGGCAGATCAACCAGATAACGTTATATCTAAGGTTATAACCAATTCTACAGTATCACGTATAAAGGGATGTCATATGAATGATAAGCTTAAAGATGCAGGGGAGAAGTTCATACTTAGATGGCTGTGGACCAAAAGAGGAGAGAATGTAGACGGTACACCTATATATAATATGGACCTGATACCATCCCCAGCGTTATTAGAAGAGCTCATACTATATCATCGAGAAGGTAACTTTGACAGGGTGATGTCTTTTATGCAACTTATGTTTTGCGTAGAAGAAGAATATGGACGAGAAATAAAGAAAGAGCCATATAGAAATGCTGCTTCTGAGTTTCTAGTAAACAACATGAACAATATGTTTGCGCGAAAATAAGTACTTTCGTAACATTCGTAATTTAGGTAAATAATATATAATCGACATGGGACAGTATTCCTTTCCGCAACAACGCCTGACACTGGCAGCAAAAAGAAAGAATAAGAACAAGTGGGGAAAATCCATGTTGGACGATATTCAAGGATACGGATCTACCAGCTTTGATGGTAGAACAGATCTATCGAGGAAGAAAGCAAACTACAATTTATTTAACGGACAACTGGACAGAGATGACTTCGAGTATGTCTGTAAACCGTATGGGAAAGATTTAGCTGGAGAAATGCCAGCAGAGATGAGGCACTATGATATAATGTCTCCTAAACTGCGTGTATTATTCGGCGAAGAGATAAAACGTCCTTTTAATTTTCGAGTAATTGCTACGAATCCTGATGCTATTACAGAAAGAGAAGAAGAAAAGAAAAGTCTTCTGCAAAGTTTTTTAAAGGAAGGCATTCAGAGAAAAGTACAGGAAGAATTTCAAAAGCAGGGAATAGGTTCTACACCACCAGAATCTATGGATCCCGAGCAGGCCCAGGCTGAACAACAGAAAGCCCAGGAAATAGAACAAGCAATGACGCCGCCTCAGATAGAGGAATACATGAAGCGTACATACCAGACCTCTAGAGAAATAATGGGTAACCAGATACTAGCATATCTGAAAAAGTCTAAACACCTTCGTGAAAAATTCAATAAGGGGTGGAAACATGCACTTATAGCAGGAGAAGAGATATATTGGAATGGAATTGTAAATGGGGAACCTGATATAAGGGTAGTAAATCCTCTTTACTTTGATTACGATAAGGATCCAGATTTAGATTATATACAAAAAGGCCAATGGGCCAAGTACTCTATGCGAATGACACCAGGGTCAGTGGTGGATACGTTTGGAGAGTATATGACTGAAACAGAAATAAAGGATCTCTATTCCGATTCGTCCGTGATCGGAAAGTCTCATCCTCTAGGTTCTCCCGAATTCTCCTACACGGACGGAGATGATCTATTCAATTCCAGCACTCCATTAGACTGGGACGATGATGACTCTTCCACCGATGGGTCGCGGTACATAACTGTGACCCATTGTGAGTGGCGGTCTCTACGTAAGATAGGATTCTTGAAATTCTTGGATGAGGAAATGCAAGAACAGGAACTTATAGTAGATGAGACGTATAAATTAGATAAGGAAAGTGGAGATCTTGAAGTACGATGGGAATGGATTCCAGAGATATGGGAAGGTACTAAGGTAGCAGATGATGTGTACCTGAACATACGTGCAAAACCTAATCAGTTTAAAGATCTAGATGATCTGTATTCCTGTAAACTCGGGTACACGGGTATAGCGTATAATAACCTGAACTCGGCTCCAGTATCTATGATAGATAGGATGAAGCCGTATCAATATCTATATAATATCATAATGTATAGACTGGAACTCGATCTTGCCAACGATAAGGGTAAGAAATTCCTAGTAGATATTAATCAGATCCCTACATCTATGGGAGTTGATATGAAGACATGGATGTATTATATGGACGCAATGGGAATAGCGTTTATTAACCCTAACGAAGAGGGGGCAAGAAACAAACCAAGTAATTTCAATCAATGGCAGGCTATCGATCTGTCTCAGGCACAAGCTATTCAGCAGAAAATAGGACTGTTGGAATACTTAGAGCAACAGTGCTCAGAAGTGTCTGGAGTTACCAAGCAACGTGAAGGCCAAGTAGGACCTAATGAATTGGTTGGTAACACACAACAAGCAGTGGTACAATCTTCACATATTACAGAAGATTGGTTCTATGCACATAATCAACTTAAAGGAAATGTCCTTGAATCTCTTATTGATACAGCTAAAGTAGCCTGGGGAGAATCAGAACCTAAGAAACTTCAGTATATATTAGATGATATGACACTCCAGGTCCTTAAAGTGGATCCTGTAATGTTAACTGAGTCTTCTTTTGGTCTATTTACTTCAGATTCAGCTAAAGATCAAGAGTTATTCATGACAATGAAACAACTCGCACATGCAGCACTACAGAACCAAACAGCAGAATTGTCCGACATTGTTAAAATGCTTACAAGCGAATCAAGTGGAGAGATCAGAACGCTACTCGAAAAAGCAGAAGATACCCGTAAAGCAAGAGAGTCAGAAATGGCGCAACAGGGACAACAGGCACAAATGGCTAAGATCGAAGCTGATAATAAGTTGGCGAAAGATAAGATGGAGCTTGAAAAGTACAAGATCGATGAAGACAATGCCACTAAGATAGAAGTAGCAGAGATCAATTCGTTCAAGAATCAAATGGACCAGGACATAAACGATAATAATGTCCCAGATCAACTTGAAATAGACAAACTACGAGTACAAGAGGAGCAAGCTAAACGAAAGCTTGACCAGGAAGACAAGAAGATAGATCTTAAAAAAGATGAGATAAAGGCTAAGAAAGACGAAGCTACAAAGGCACGAGCACACGAAAGAGCAGAAAAAGCTAAGGATCGTGCGAGCCAAAGAAGTAAGAAATCAGAGAAATAATGTTAGAAATTGCCCTGTTTTTGTTAATACTTAAGTGGGTGCAGAAAAAGCGAAGGAAACCTGGCGACAAAAAGAAAGCAAAGAAAAAAGATTGAAGTAACAAAATGGTGTGAAGTCGCACCTATTCAATGTAACTGCCCTAAGGGTATATGTGTCTATAAATCTGATGGCAAAAAAGAAAAAAGATCCACCTAAGAAGAAGTACGCAATAGCGCCGATTGAGAAGGAGCAGTCTCTTTTTGAGAAATTGTGGGCAGGGCTTGAGGACTCTTCTGTTGGTAAGTTTGTAGATGCAAAAGGATTGCGAAAAGAAGTTCAGCATTTTCTTCCCAGTGGAGGACTTAGTTTTGATGAGCAATCTGGAAGAGATAATCTGGGATGGTTACCTGTAGCGGGAGAAGCAGCCGATGCTGCTAGTACGATAGAGGCTCTTCGTAAAGGTGAGTATACAGATGCCGCATTGTACGGAACAGGACTAATGATTCCTTTCGTACCAGGTGGAAAAATAAAAAATGCAGTAAAGCCTTATATCAAACCTTATGTTGATACTGTAAAACCTTATATAAGTAATGCAAAAAGTTATATAAAAAAAGGTATAGATGCTACTGAGGAAGTTGCAGAGGATACTCTAAAAAGATTAAAAAAGCACGGGGAGTCAGTAAATGATGGAAATCGATTTACAGAAGCTATGTTTTATGATCCTTCTACTAAAAACTTAAGACCAGAGGTTGTAGAAAAGATGCTAAAGGCTGAAAACCCAGCAATTACACAATTAGAAATAGAAGAATATCTTGGCTTTATACGGGATAACCCTGAGTATACTCAAATTAATCCTTTTAGAGACGGTACAAGCCTTGCAATTAGTGATAATCCCTTGTATAAAGATGTAGGATTTGGAGGGCCAAGTGGAGAACCACAATTATTAAATTCTTCCCAGAAAGCCTTTCTAAAAGGAAGGGGGGCTGAACCTGGAGCTGGATTTTATGATCCGAGTACTGGAGCTACATTCACGTATGTAAATAAAAACAGTACGCTCGCTCGAAGTGGTGAGATAGCAGCACATGAAGGAGGACATAGAGCATCTAGAATTCGACCTGATGTAGCTTCTAATTCATTTTTTGATAGTACTACAATATACGATGAGAAATACGGCTATTACGTAGCCAGAGAGGACACCGAATCAGGAAGGTTTTTTAGAAAAATTTTGAAAGATCCTGTACCTATTCCGAAAGGGGCAAGTAAGGAAGAAGCAGAACGTATTGCAGATCTAAACTGGCACTCAAGTCCAGATGAATTACATTCTGAAAAAATAGCCGCAGCAAAAGTTATATTCAATGAAGTATTTAGAATGTCAAAAGAGAGTTTTGAAGTCAAGAGCGGAAAAAAACTTGTAAAAGGGACCGAGTTATTTAAGAACTTTAAAAAAGATCTACAAGAAAGATATATACAAGCTGTACGTTCTTCGGATATATATGATAGACATATACTACAAGAATTAGAGCAGGCTCAACATAGAACAGTAGGAAAACGTAATTCTTTTTTTAAAAAGGAAACCTCTTTGAGCGATAAATTGAAAGCTTTAAAAATGTTCGGAATAACAGGAGCGGCTCTTTTTGGAGGACAACAGATAAGAGCACAAGCTGGAGAGGAAGAGTTTAAACACGGAGGAGAAGTTGGATGTACAGAGTGCGAGAAAGCAAAGTATGCAGAAGGGGGAGAAGTAGAAGGACAGGTCGGACCGCCAGAACCTGAAGAATACGAACTGGATATAAATGATGCCGACAGTATATACGGCGCAGCACTACAGAATAGAAAACCTAAGATACCCGAAGAGTTAGAGAAAGTATTCATGGATACTCCAGATAGAGATAGAGAGTATATAATAGAAGACTTTATGACGGAGAGGTATAATACAGAACTATCTGATCTGGAAATGCAACATTATGCATTATGGATGGATGCGGGTTGGGCAAATCCTAAAGATATAGGAGTATATGACATACAAGGATATTGGAAATCCAATGCTTGGAAAGATAATACAGATCCTGATAATCACGGATCTGATACATATAAAAAGCCATCCCATCCTACATTCTCTGACGAATCTCAATATTCTGCACAAAAAGGTGGCAGTGAATTTATAGGAGGAAGATGGAGAGAAGACGGTGGATTCCTAGCGGGACCTGATAATATGTACACAAATGATAGACTACGTTGGGAGTTTTCCAGAGAGAAAAATAGACCTGAATATTTATATACAGGTACACCTGTAGTAGAAGTGAGTCCTAAAGACATAGGAACGCAACAAAAAGTACAACAGTTTGATAAAGGAGGAGAAGTTACTAAGGATGGCGGAGGAGAAGAAGTAGAAAATGAAACTTCTAAAATTCATTCTCCTGTAATTGAAAACGGAACTAATATACGTGTACTACAGAGGTTTTTAAATGAGATATATCCAGAATTAGGGAAACTTGGAGAAGGACTGATTGAGGACGGAATCTGGGGGGAAAAGACATACACTCTTTATCAGAAGTTCAAGACTGATTATCCGAAAAGCAAAGGGAAAACAAGAAGAAATATAAGAGAAGGTGCCCCTGTAACAGGATTTCTAGAGGCGACTTTTCCTGGAGCAATGACTACAATATCCGCTCTTGCGGATGATATTTTCAGAAAGCAGGTCATGAATTATGGCCCTAACGATAGGCCGCCAGTAAGAACAGAAGGAGATTTCACAGATGACCAAGTTAATGTCTTAAGAGATATCACTAGAAAGAACTTAGCGGCTGGAAAATCATATATAGACTATAAAGATTACGATGCCGTTAGACCCAGCCAGGCATATCGTGCCGATTCAGGGATAAGAACCTTTGGTTCTTTACTTGGAGACCCTGGGTTCCAGACACAATCTGTTTTAGGGAGAGCTTCAATAGTTACTACCCCAGAAACATTTACTGCAGAACCCGACACTTTAGTACTAGACACTTATAATTTTAATAATGATGCATATTCGCATTTAAACAGAGGAGGAACCCCAATCGACAACCTAAAAGAAGCTACAGGGAAAGCCTTGAGTCCTTATGGAATTGTTCGGAACATGGCTCAATATTTTGGTAGTCAGGAAGGAGATACCTCAGCTAAGAAGTATGCAGTACGAACAAATCAATAATCTGGAGATGGGATATATATTTTTTTAAAAACGGAGAATATATATATAAAAGTATATATCTAGATAAAAATATTAACCTAAAATAGTATATTTGGCTATAGAAACAAAATAGAAGTGAAACTACATAACAAAACTTGTTATGGTTACACTACAAAATCAATTATATTTGTAAACGATAAATTATTATGACAAAAGAAGCTCAAACTTTGGACAAAAAACCAATCACAGAAAGTAAAAGCGACTTAGAAATTTGGGACATTGATGATTCCAGTCTTGTAGATTCACTTTTAGATAAATCAGTTAGTGATGGAGAAGATGATCCTGTACTGGGAAGTCTTAATCTAGATACAGAATCTAAAACTGAAACTAAAGTTGAAGATAAGGACGAAGATGAAAGTGAACTAGATCTAAAACTAGAGGATGATGAGGTAGAAGTTTTCGAAGATTTTGATCCAGATAAAGTAGGAGACGAAAGTAAAGAAGACGCCGAGGATTCAGAAGATGAGGAAGAGGAAGAAGAGAAACCTAAAGATAAAAAGGTAGAAGTAGATAACGAGGAAACAGAAGAAAATGAATTCTCTGTATTTGCTAATCTTTTAAAAGAAAACGAACTACTTGATTTTAACGAGGAGGAATTTGAACCTACTCTTGATGGTATTGTAGATGCGTTTTCAACAACTGTCGAATCCCGAGTAAAGGAAGAGATAGAATTATTCCAAAGAAATCTCCCTGAAGAGGGAAAAGATCTCTTGCGACACATTATAAAAGGAGGAAAAGTTTCGGAATTTTCGAATGTTTACTCCATGCCTGATGTATCTGCATTGGACATTAAAGGAGAAAAGAATATTAATAATCAACGAGCAGTACTAAAAGAATTCCTAAGACTTAGGGGAGATAGTGCGGAAGAAGCTCAGGAAACATTACAAGATTATGAAGATCTTGGAAAACTGGAAAGACAAGCTGAACGAGCGCAGGAACGCCTCGTACAGTATAACAAAAGTCAAAAAGCTCAATTAGAGCAAAAGGCTACCCAGGATGCTCAAGTAAAAGAGCAAAAACGAGCTGAAGTGCTCAAAACAATAGAGGAAACTGTCACAGAGTCAAAAGAGATTCATGGATTTCCAATGAGTAAGAAGATAAAGAAAGATCTTATGGCTTATATGACAGAAACCTCGGTAAAGATTGATAGCCCTCAAGGCCCGCAATATGTTACAAAGTTCCAAGCAGACGAGTTAGAAGCTGGGAATAACGTAGAAGATTTTATTCTACGAGCATATTTAAGGATGACAAATTTCGATCTTAAAGGAGTAGAAAAGAAAACTAAAACAGACTACTCTTCTAAGCTGAAAGCCACTTTGCAGAACAGCAAGCAGCGCACGGGTGCGCACGCTAAGTTCGGAGGAGGAAAGAAGACAGGACAAGCGGAAAAAAGTGAAGCCTGGGATTTTTAACAAAACAATTTAAAACTAAAACAAAATGAGAGCACAATCAAAGTTAGCCGTCCTTACAAGGCCGTTTCATGCTAATTTTACAGAGGTAAACCACCTAGGTGCTGCATTCATGGCTGAACCGCATAAATTTGATAAGGTTCTCACAAGAGTGTTTACAGCATCTCGCGTTGCGGATAATCCTCTAATGGCAGCAACGAAAGGTATGGGCAGAACATCAGAAATCGCATCCTTTGACTGGGAATGGGAAATGATGGGAGCGTCATCACGTCCACTAGTAGCAACAGTTGCTGCATCTGGAAGCGGTATTACACTTTCTGAAATGACCTTCACATTAGATGAAGACTGGTTTAAGCCAGGAGACGTAATTTCTCCAAGCGCAGGAACCACAAGACAATTAGTACGTATCCAGTCTGGCCCAGTTTCGGCTGCAGGTCCTGGAATTGGATTCGAATACGTTGTTCGATTAATGGCAGATGATCAAACTGCATCACTAAGCGCTGCAGCTCAAGCTGTAGGAGTACAATGGAGCAAAATGTTCTCCGTGTACGAAGAAGGTGGTGATCAAAGTGGATCTACTACCTACGCAATGCCCTTAAAACTCCGCTCTAATCTATCTACGTATAGAAAAGAGTACTCTGTAACAGGAGATGCTGCTAACCAAGCATTGGTTGTAGCATTAATGGATGCAAATGGCAAAGTATATAAGGATTACAAATGGCTTAAGTATGCTGAAGCCGAATATTGGATCCAATGGCACAAGGAAAAAGAACGTGGGTTGTGGTACAACCGAGCACAGTCTTCTATTGCTGGAGCAAACGGACGTATCGCACGTACGGGCCCAGGAGTACAGGAGTTGCTTGAGGATTCTCACGTACACTTTTATAATACACTTACTGAGAAATTGATTCGAGAGTATCTCTTGGACATCTTCTTCGGACGTGTTGATATGTCAAACCGAAATATCGTAGCCTACACAGGGGAATATGGAATGCTTGCATTTCACCAAGCAATGATGAATGCATCAGCGCCTTTCTTGACTGTAGATTCGAAATTCATCGGAGGTTCAGGACAAAATCTTGAGTTCGGTGGTCAGTTTGTAAAATATCGAGGACCTAATGGTATTACACTTACTCTTAGACACAACCCAGTATATGATGATCGTGAGATCAACCATATCTACCATGATGAACTTCAGGTTCCTTTGGAATCAATGAGATTCACATTCATGGACTTTGGTTCTAAAGGTGGAGACGCTAATATCAAGTATGTTTCCAAGAAAGGAGGCTACAAGTTAGGTTATGTATCAGGACTCCAAACTCCTTACGGAGCAAACAAAGGTGGATTGATGTCAAACGCTAAGGATGCTTATACAATGATCGTTCATGATCAGTGTGGTGTTCAGATCGATGACGTTACCCGTTGTGGAGAACTGATTTTGAAGCAAAACTAAATTAATCTTTACGTAATAATATGAAACAGACATCAGTAGTTTACGTAAAACCAATCATAAAAGAAAAATGGCACGACCTTAAATCATTGGGTCGTGCCAAATTTCAGGGTACGCACGATACTCTTGTAGCATTGTACGATCCCACTCTAGGAAAACTCGCAACTGGTTTAGAGCTGGATGATGAGTCAAGACTAGGAAAAGCATTAGGAGTAGATTTAACTTCTACATCAAATAATGAATTTTGGCAAGACTTTAAGATTAAGCTGGAGGATAAAACGATGACGTTCAATCCAGTTAAACCTAATGACGAGCTGCAGATTCATTTATTGAAAGCCAGTAATATCGTAGCAAATTCCCAAAAGGAATATGTTGAAGGTAAATGGCCAGAAGCTAAATATGTTATTTACGATGAGCAGGACGAAGTAGAAACCGAAGCTAGAGAAATCGAAGTGAAGGAAAAAGCTATGGAGATCTTCGGTAAACTTACTCATCAAAAACGATGTGATCTCCTTAAAGTATTTGGTAAGTCAGCAGATGGCGCCTCCGAGAAATTCTCGTATACAGCAATATACAAGATAAGCCAGGAGGATCCCGTTAAGTTTATCAAGGTAGCCAGTGAGAAACCAGAACGAATCAAAGTGAAAGCTTTGGTATTCGACCTGGAACACAAAGGTATCTTTAGACGAAAGGGCGCCGCTTACTTATATAATGATCAGCAAGTAGGTTTTGATTTTGAGGACACGGTGTATAACCTAATGTCTGCTAAGAGTCAAGAAATGCTGGTAAAACTTAAAGATGACCTCGAAGCTAGAGTTTAAGCTATGAACGTGCAACAAATGCAATATGACTTTAAATTGAAACTGAACAAAGTGGACAGTTCCGATCACAGCAACATAAAGATCCCAGAGATCGATTGGTTGTTGAATGAAGGTCTTAGTGTATATATGAAGCAACGTTATGGAATAAATAATAGTAAAGGGGAAGGATTTGAGTCTACCCAAAAAAGAATAGACGATCTAAGGAATCTGGTAGTTAAGAATAAACCTTTAACTGCTTCAGCTCTTCCTGTAGATAATTCATTTGAAGCAAAATTGCCTGAAGACTACATGTTAGCCGTACGTCTTCAGGCAACTTCTTCAAAAGAACCATGCGGACGCAAAAATTGCGTCTGTGCACCTACACAACATGATGACTTAAGCGATGCATTGAAGAATCCGTATTATGAGCCCAGTTTTGAATGGGGAGAAGTGCCAGTAGTTTACGGTACAACAGGCGATACAATAGCCGACTCTAATAAGGTATTTGGATATACAGATGGTACGTTCTCTATTTCAGAGTTTGTGCTTGACTACTTAAGGATGCCTAAAAGGATAGCATTTCCTTCGGGCACGCCAGGACAGACGTATAATTACCCAGATGGTACTGCAGTAACAGTTGACCAGGATTGTGAACTTCCTGAGCATACTCACAATGAAATTGTGGATCTAGCAGTACAAATAGCGGCAGGTAATTTAGAATCTCCAGGTTATCAGTTCAAGGTTGGTAAAGTGATGCAGAATGAATAATAACTTTAAACTTTAAAAAATAAATAAAATGGAATCTAATGTAGAAACTGTATTAGTAGCCACCGACACTAGTGGAATTACTACAAACGCTACCGCTCTTGCAACCTTCCTTTCGGCAGGTAATGTAGGAGAACTAGCGATTTTTAACGCTGATACTCACGTAACTGTACAAGGTGCAACTGTAGCGCTACCTTCCCGTCATTATTATGCGGTAAAGACAAGTGCAACCGAATTGAGAAAGTCTCCGACTTTTAACTCTTGTCCTTCGTATATGATCTCAGGAGCAAGTGCTGCAGGAGTAGCAGAGATAAATCAAATCTCAAATTTCTCAGGAGACTGTGAAACTGAGTATATTATAAAAGTAAGATTGGAGTCTGAAAAGATTTTTCAAACTTATGGATACCAAGACCTTATTAAAACATATTCGTATGTTTCGAGGTGTTGTGGTAATGCTTGTGGTTGTCCTGATGGAGCATCATGGGATGTTGCAATGGGAATAGCGGAAGCTGTAAACCTAGATAATGAGAACAGAGCACAGAATGCAACTGAATATATGTTAGGGTTTGCCCGAGTATTTCAGTCTAATACTGAACTTACCGTAACGGATTATGATAATACGCAGAACTGGACATTTACAAAAGGATCCAATGTGATCGTTTGTACTACAAATGTGAATTATGGGGCTTCTACTCCAACGGTAGCTGGAGACTTTGTTGGCGCTCTTCCTGCTGGATTAGGAACGTTTACTTCAGCCGCAGGTGATTACTTTAGGGTAGAATCTGTTTCTGGTTTGAATATTACACTCGATAGACCTTGGCCTTATGACAGCTTTGTAGCTGCTGGTGGAGGAAGTGACCTTCAAGTATTGCCTAAAGCAGTAGGTGAAGGGTACGATGATAGTGCATGGACTATAGAGATTGCAGGCGGTTTGCATGCAACTCCTGCTGTAGGATCATTCGCTACTTTTGCAGGTATTCAGAACAATAACTTAATCTCTGCAAGTATTGGCCTAATTGGGGCATTTGATTGTAACGGAACTGTAGCTACAACTACTGCCGCTACTCTTCCACAAGGACAGGATTGGCAAGTATCTCAGTTGGAACTTGCGAATAGCAAGAATGCAATTGGTTCAGGTAATCGACCAAGCCCTTACCGAACTCCATTCCCATTGACTAATTTGGGTACTGGTGAGTCTTCGGTTGTTTCGGGACAAGGATACTATGTAATATCAGTTATTTATCGTGATCAACATCTTTCTGCAGATACTGCAAGTGCTGTTCGATCTCCGATGGTAGTACAACTGGTAATTGACGATGGTGCCGCTACTACGTATACCGATGTTGCTGCTGCTTTCGCCACAGGATGGAATGGTATCGCTATCAACGCTGACGGAGTAGTTCCAGTTCAGTAATTAATACTAAAATATATAATTCAAGGAAGGGGATTCATTTCTCCTTCCTTGATAATATTAATGTCACATGGCTAATATTCCTTTTGATTTGAGTTCAGGGTCCTACAGTGGTAGGGTATCTAAGCAGTCTCAAATATCAGAGTTTTTAAAGTCATATGCAGGCGATAATCCAGCTACTAATATTGAATTTTCGGAAAGGTGCGTTCATGGAAGTGTAGAGCTATCCATAGAAATAGATAGTGGGTACAAATTTGTAACCACAGAATCTGCATCCAGAGGTTATGAACTCTGGTCTCAGTGCGATCCGATAGAACTTATAGAAATGCCTGCTCTCCCGATAGGAGAAACAGTTACAGTTACAGGTGTTATCCAAGATCCTACTATAAACAGGGGAGATGGAACACAAGCGTGGGAAAGAGGTACATGTGGAGGAGAGCATGTTCCAGCCGATACCTCTATATACTTTTTCTACGACATAACATCAATGCCTTCTGGAATATTACTTACAGCCGCTAGAGCAGCTAAAGTATGGGTAGAATCTTTACCTAATTTTACAGGTCAAGTACATCATATACAGATACAAGGAGAACGATGGGTTCAATGGGCAGAACTTCCTAAAACGGGAATGTTCGGTGGTCTATTTGGAAACAGACAGGTAGCATCTGCTAATATAGGCGGCACTATATTTCAAATAGGTAATATAGTATCGTACTCGGGAGATGGATCTGTTCCTAACCCTTTTAACTTCGACTTAGAGCAAAGTGCTATTAATTATCCTTCAAATGAGAAAGGATACATATGGACAGACCAGGAAATAGTAAATGGTATGTCCCCAACAGAAGAGATCTTTCCAGGAACTATATATCCTGATCTACAATCAGATAGTAAAGATGTACTTGTAGTAGGAGTAATAGACGAAGCTCACGGTAATTTAAGACGAAAGGCTTCAACTCCGCAGAACGGATGGGCAGATTATCATGGTAAAGGAGCAGGAAATAGTATTACAACTGCTTCGGTAGGTATTACAACTGCTGCAAACTGGGGGAAGGACGGAGAAGCTTCTGGGTACCCTAATGCAGTTCTTGTACCAGGTTCAGATAATCTGAATACTATATTTGGCAGTGTAAGTAATGCTGCTATAACATATACGGCTGGTTCTACCAGTTATACATCAGCCAGTATCCCGATCTATTCCAATAAGCTTAAGTACTTTGAGGCATGGAAACAAGCATCATTTTATACAGGATCTGACCCATATGATGGAGAAGTCAGGCCTACAATGATGAAAGATGAACTCCAGTTCAATGGGCATACGAATGGAACAGCTTCTTGGGAAAGAGACTATAAAAGATTCAGGATGATCCATGAGGATTATCGTCAAGGGCCAACAGGTTCTTCATATGCCCAAGATGTCGCAGAGGGAAATCTAGTTAAATTTGTAGTATATGCTGCAAGACCCAGTGTTCCTGCACCTGAACATGTAGCATTTCCACTACACGTAGTAGGTGCTATAACAGACAATGCAACATATATAGATTCTGGAGGTTTATCTGTAACAACTACTGACGGTCTTATAGAGAGTTATAACTTACCACATAGTGGCCTTTGGGATGAGTTCAGTAATGGGGTCATAACTACATTGCTACCACTATCTTATGTAGCAGCAGGAAGTGCGTTGAATGGAAGTAATCCGTATTTTGATAACGGATTGGGAAGACTGAGCAGTTATGGCTGGGGATATAATATCGATCAGAACGTATCTCCACTGGACCAGGTAATGTGGGAGAATAAGTTCACAGATGATCTTTCAATTCTTTTAGATACTGCTTCTTCTTGTAATGGTACAGACTGCCTTAGAATATTAGTAGTAGATGAATCTACTGGACTACCGATACCTGATTTTCAACTGGAGGTTCCACAACTTCCAAATACAGAGATAATAACAAATTCTTTAGGAGAAGTATGGGTAGATGGCATGTCTGAAGGCGCATACGATATCATGCGGTGTTTTGAAGTAAACATGGATGGTAAATGTGAGGAATGGAGTATAAAAATATTAGTATCTTCTACTGATTATACAATATCTACGAATTGTTTACCTGGATGTACAGATGAAACAGCATGTAACTATGATGCGGCTGCAGGTATAGATGACGGTTCTTGTGTATACACTGACTGTAACGATGACTGTGACGGCGATGCTTTCTTAGATAGTTGTGGAGTATGTGTAGGAGGGAACACTGGAGTAGAAGAGGGTAGTACATTAGACGACTGTGAAGAATGCGGTGGGAATAATCTATCTAAGGATATATGTGGAGACTGCTACGGAGACGCCACTGGTTGTTCTGGATGTACAGATCCTACAGCATCTAATTATGATCCAACCGCTACTGTGGACAATGGATCGTGTGAATGTACAGTACAATACTACGAGTGCATATTAAAGGAAATGGCTAAACGTATAGTATTAGATTGTACAGATGAATGCTATGGAGTCAATTGTGATAACCCTACAGATGTACTGTATAAGAATTTCAGAACATTGGATAGTTTGCTTACAGCTTTAAAAGCTTATAACGCAACCAATTGCGCCGAAGGTTCTGAAGATACAATTAGAGAAATTTTAGATGCCTTACCATTATTGGTAGAAGGATGGGAATGTTCAACATGTAAAGATTGCTAATGCCAACTATAGAATACACACCAGGATCACTTCCACCACCGATTTCGGATGACCCGAATCCAGATATATACACAACTACAGTATATTTCTGTCTGAATAATTCATGCTCTGGCACTGTATTTACAGGGACTTGGCAGGAAGTTAATGATTTTTGGTATTCTAACGTAGTAAGTGGTTTTGGATACGCAACCCTACTGCAATGTCAGTCTCAGTGTTCGCAGCATCCATGTGATTATATGACTCTTACAGTACTTGAATCTGTACCAGACTTAAATAATACATCTTCAGGCTCTTTAACAGTGTCCATGTCTTGGATATACACTCAAGGGCAATCACAGATACAAAATGTTCCTATAAATCTATACGATTCAGGAGGAAACATTATACAGACAATACTTGTAAGTCCTCCAGAAGTATTTACATTCTCGGGGCTAGCAAGCGGCGAGTACAGTATAGGGCCCGCTACTTCAATTACGTATGACTTCAATGGAGCAGTAATATCTTTAAATGATTGCTCTGTGTCTATACAAGCTGTAGTAGAGGTAGCTCTAGAGGGAGAGGAACCAGTATTCGGATGTACCGATCCAAACTCTTGTGCATATTACGATCCTAAGGCAACACAAGATGACGGTTCTTGTTTGTATACAGATTGTGCTGGAATATGTGGTGGTACCGCAGTGCTTGATAATTGCGGAGACTGTGTGGTCCCTGTAGGTGGAATATGTGAGGAAGGCTACCCTTTAACTGGAGAGTGTGTGACTGTTCCATGTGAACAGGATTGTGCAGGTGTGTGGGGAGGTTTAGCTATGCTCGACAAATGTGATGAATGTAAGGAACCTTTAGATCCAACTTTCAACGAAGGGTGCGAAGATTGCAGTGGTATTGCAAATGGTACAAAATTTATAGATGCTTGTGGAGATTGTAATGAGCCTGATGGAGACCTGTGGAATACAGGATGTGCAGCATGCCTCGATCCTTGTGCGCTTAATTACGATCCTGATGGAGTATTAGGATGTGAAGAGTGCTGTATAAAATTTGATTTTAAAGCAGATTGCACTTGCGATACAGCTACAACTGTTCCTTCTATAACGGGATATCTGTTTATGCCTGAAGGTGGAGAGATAACCACATATACTTCAGAAGATGTAGAATCTACATCTACAGATGTTATAGGTACAATAACTATCGGGTCTGGTGAAGAATTTGTGTTTAATTCTGTTGCTACAACAATAGCACCAGATGTAACAGAGTTAATAGCTAGTGAGTTACCCTATACTGGAAATGGTATAAATTCAAATGGTAACTATTATAGGTATGGTAGCGCAGTTATGGGAACGGCTGGCAGTAATCTAGTAGATGGTATATACACATATACTTTATACAGCGTAACAATTACTTTAGAAGGAGTTGAGTTATTAACTAAGAAAAGGATATCTATATGTAAGATAGTTTTATGTAATATAGAACAATGCTTGCAAAAACATATGAAAAATATAATGCTATCCAACAAGTGCTGCGATTGTGATGCTTTAAAAGAAACATATATGAAAGCCTTCTCAATTTATAGAGCACTTAAAATTGCTGAAACTTGTGTAACTAAAGGACATATAGAAAAATCAATAAAAAGATTAGAAGAGCTTTGTTCTATAATGGATAATAAAATATGTAATAACTGTTAAGATGTCAGAAGTAGCTCATCATATATATACAACACCCTGGGAAGCGAGAGCAATATCGGCTGAGTTTGGCTGTGAGGAATTTTATCATACACAAGTTATAGAGGGTGTTACTTATTATATGCCTTGTGCAGATTTTACTGAGTATACAACTGTTGTTGGAGATTATTTCAATCATGTAGCATGTAACGATTGTTGTGGATGCGGGGTGGATGAGATATTACTCACACATATGTGGGATTGTAAATACCTTAAAGTGGCTCAAACATTCCTAACTAATTCTTATTATGGGGAAAAGTGCTTAGAGGACACAATAGATAAACTGCATACTTGGAATGCTATGTTTTGGCTGTTTCAAACTAATAATGCACCAGAATATACACTTAATAAGTATAATTCTGAGACCTGTACAACTACATTGAACGATACGTTTGCACATACATTATGTACAGAGGTTACATGTGAGCTTATACAGAAATTTGATGATATGATAGGATCTTGTTGCGAGCTGCAGCAGGGTGAAACTTTTGGTTATTGTCAATTATCCAGCACTGGAGCGTGGAGTATATCCTATAATAATGGACTTGGATATAATATAGGAGATATAGTTTCTTACGGAGAGTTGTATTGGAGTAATACAATGGCAAACAATGTAATGCCTCCTACAAACAATCCTAGAATTAGTGGATGGGAACCGTGTATAGATATGACAGGTTCTCCTAAAAGTGGAACTTCAGAAGTATCTACTTCAAGTAATACTTCTTCGTCTTCTTCTATTACAGGAGGAGGTAAAACCTCAAGCGGAGTAGACGAGGGCGAGACATCTGCACCCAGTGCTGGGCCAGACCCAGAAGTAGAAGGTGGTAGCTAAATAAATAAAATGAGATTAGGATTAGGAATAGGGATATCAACAAACTACTCAACTGGGGAAGGAGCGCCTGTAAATACTGATTTTGTATTTCAGGTCAAATCCAATAACGCAGGAACGTCCAATAGCGACCAGTTTGCCCTTCCTTTCGATACAGGGTCTACGAACAACTTTACTTGGGAAGATTCAGATGGAGGGTCAGGTTCGCATAATACGGATTCAGATCTCCTTATAACCTTTGGTAGCGGAGAAGGAACATATACCATTACTATAACAGGTGATGTGCAAGGTGTCTACTTCAACAATGGAGGAGATGACGATAAGATAACTGACATTTCAAATTTTGGAACTCTGGATATTTCAACTAACCGTGCATTCAACGGTTGTTCAGCTTTAGATATCTCCGCTACGGATGCGCCTACAATATCTGCTACAAATCTGGACTACACCTTCCTTAATTGCACATCACTGACAACCCCTGACTTTTCTACTTGGGATGTCAGTAGCGTTACAAGCATGCTTAACATGTTTGGAAACTGTACAAGTTTCAATGGAAGCATAGACACTTGGGATGTAGGGTCTGTCCTGAAGTTTGAAGCGATGTTCACAAGTTGCACTGTCTTCGATGGGGATCTGTCCACTTGGGATACATCATCAGCAACGAGTATGAAGCAGATGTTCATATCGGCATCCACGTTCAATCAGGACATATCATCTTGGGTGGTCACAAGTGTTTCAAATTTTCAGGAGATGTTCAGAGGCGCAACACTCTTCAATCAGAATATAAGTGGATGGGGAACAGGAGCGGCAACTACAATGACAAGAATGTTCCAACTTGCGAAAGCCTTCAATCAGCCTATAGGATCTTGGGATACGAGTCTTGTTGTCAATGGAATGGTGTATATGTTCTTCGATGCGGATGCTTTCGATCAGGACATCAGTGCTTGGGATGTTAATCAGGTTTCTGCCTTTTTAGGGTTCATGCAAAATGCCACAGGACTGTCAACAGCGAATTACGATGCACTACTGATAGCTTATGATGCTCAGGGAGCAATGGCATATTCAGGAACAGTTAACTTTGGAGGAAGTAAATACACAAGCGGAGGAGCTGCGGAAGCAGCAAGAACAAGTCTCATCTCGAAGTGGGGTGGGATAACCGATGGAGGAGCAGCATAATGACAAATAAAGAATTTGATAATAGAGCAGGAGTAGATGGTTTTTGGATAGCAGACCAACAGAACGAGATATATCAATTGTCTATTGTGAACATCGGGCAACTCCATGAGACCAAACATCAGAACATAGACATTCACGGTATCTCAGGGATAAATGTAGGGTGGAACGATAGGTTGGATAATGTGTCCACTCTTCAAGAGCTTACATTGGAGGAGAACCCCGCAATGCCCGCTTTCCTAAGAACAAGGAGTGATGAGGTGGCGGATTATATAAACATAGAGAGTTCGGAACTAAGGACTTCTTTTGAAACATCTCCTCAAGCATGGTTGGATAACGTGCAGCCTGATGGTTACACTCCAAGAGAGATTGCAATGGCACTTTTAGTTTAAAAGACTACTAATGAATAAAGTAATGTCAAAGGAGCAAATAAGTAAAAGAATACTTGGTTTTATAAGTTTTACAATAGGATTAATTATGGCAGTTATCTCAGGTCTTGACTTTTATAATGTAGAACCGACTATTATTTTTGTGGTATTTGGATATAGTGCTACTCTTTTAGGGCTTGACACGTGGAAACATATAAAAACAGATAAACAGGAATAATGTGATGGAAGAACAACTGAATGATTTAAAGGTAGATGTCCGTGAAATACGCGAAGGACAAAAAGAGATAATGAATGCTCTAACAGGGAATGAAGAGTTAGGACATCGGGGGCTTGTTCAGAGAGTGGAGCATCATGCGAAATATATCGCAGATGATAAGCAATTCAAGCAGAAAGCGATAGGTATCATTGCAGGGATTCAAATTGCAGTAGGAGCACTTTTAGCTTTTTTAAAGATTAAATCATAATGACCGAGGCGGATATATCTAAACAGAGAACATTTCCAAACTGGTTAGTTGTGGCAATGATATCTCTTGCTGTAACATCTACAGTATTTGTTACAGGTGTGACATATCAGATAGATCAATTAGAAAAGAGAATTGAATACGTAAATGATAGACTATCCAGGAAGTTCAAACAATGAAAATTAAAAGACTGTATAGCTTTATATGTTTATAGCTATAAAAGCGATATAAAACTATTTAGTAAATTTGTAATCTAACTATAGAAGAACAATGTCAACTTTAACTGTAACTTTAAATCTTGTAAGCACAGATGCTACATCTGAAAATATGCTTATAAATCACACAGATAACCTTACAATAGGAAATCCTCTGATATCTACAGCTAAAGTGGCTGTATTGCATACGACTGTAACTACACTTATAGCTTCTACCATAGCGGATGTGAATTTTGTGTATTTACGTAATGTAGATGCTACTAATTTTATAGAAATTAAAACAGATGCGGGAGTAGATTTTGCAGCTTTATATCCAGGAGAGTTTGCATATTTTCCATTATCTGCCAGTACAGGATTAGAAATACAAGCAGACACAGCTACATGTATAGTCGAATATGGTTACTGGACACGATCTTAAAAATAAAGAAAAATGAGCGATACTAAAACAAGTTCTGCAGGAAAAGATAATAGAGTAGAGAAAGCTATTAAAAAACTTCATTCTGGAACACTCGGATGTTGTGGTGCTATATATATAGATGATACCAGCGTACATGCTGGTCCATATACTGCAGTTCAAGTTATTGGAACTGCGGATGCAGTTTTAGATGTATCTGCTATGTCTCCTACAAATGGAGATGTAGTATACGAAGATTTCGATGTAGATATAACAATTCCTAAAGGAAGTATTATATACGGAAAGTTTATAAACATAGCATTGGTAAGTGGGGCAGTTTTAGCGTATAAAGCGGGATAAAACAGTATGGCATGGGAAATATACAATAAGCCTGATGATATTCTTGCTTACGATAATGTAAACAATGATGTTTGCTATTACCCTAAAGTCAATACTAAAGTAAAAGGCTTCGAGGGAAGAGTGATATTACAATATAAAGGCGCAACAGTGGTAGATGCGGTATGGAATACTGAAGTAACTGTTCCAGCAGGTTCAGCAGATTTAAAAGAACTAGTAGAAACTATACATGGCTACTTGTAAAGATTATAGAATAGAGGACGGTGTATCCTACTTGCTTATAAATAATGCAACGGATAATATAGTGAATACCTATTCTTATAATGACACTATGAAGGTATACGCTAAAGATGGCATTCTTTATATTGAAAGTGAGGGACAACAGATATTATGTACAGATTATACATGTGTAACTGTTCCTACCTATACAGATGCTAAAGATCTTGTAGATCAGATCTATACATACATTTATAATGGTAATAATCCAGCAGAACCTTATGTACCAACAGTAAGTAACGCTTTAGATCCAACATTACTTGCAACGTTAACCCTTGTAGGTTTGGCAAAAGAACAAAACATGTTACTTAGAATAAACAATAAATATCTACGTAACATATTAGGAGATGAAATAATAGAATCTGACATTGAACAGTAAATACAAAATACAATGAAAATAGAAGACGGTAAAGGTAAAAATGGTGATATGTCAGTCTCTGCTGCACAACGAGGCAATGTATCTTCTAAAACGAAAAACAGATTATTCTACGTAAGTAGAGATAACGGATTGGCCTTCAATGCTATTATGCCATCATTTAGTGCAGCAGCAGGAGAATATGTGCTGTACCTCAAGAATACATCAGCAGATAAGAATTTAATGGTCAACCATGTAGAATTTCATTCAGTTGAAGCTGTACATTGGAAGGCGTGGAGAGTTGAAGGAACTGCGGCAGGAGGAACAGTTATCACTCCTTCAAATCTAAATCTTGGCTCAGGGAGGCAAGCAGAAGCAACTTGCATGGGTGGTGGAGCTACCATTACAGGGCTTACAGTTCACGAACAACTTGGGAGTCATAGAACTCAGGCCTTAGGTGCAGCGATGATGGATTTTGGGGGAGGTTTAATTATCCCGCCGAATAAAGCCATTATGCTTGAATACGATACAGGTACAACTGGATTATGCGAGATCGATATGGTGTTTCATTATGAGGAAGTAGGCTTTAGCTAATGGGTTTAGAGGTTACAATAAAGAATGGTAAAGGAGGAGACTACAAGTCAGAAATCACCAAAGACGGTGAAGACACTGTAATTGCTTCTCCTTGGCCTCCATTCAAACCTCAAAAGGTAAGACCCTTCAGACAGTATCTTACTACTGATGGTACAGCTTCGGGTTCTAATGATATGGGAGTTGATGGGAGTTCTACGAATGTAGACTTTTATATCCCAGCAGTTGAGAATTACGATAGGTATATAACTACGATAAACATACTTGTAGGGTACGGAGGAACAGCCAAACCATACTTGTTTGCAGATGGAGCAGCACTGGCGAATGGGTGTAGACTATTTTACGAGTCTATAAAAGGAGAAGTTGATATACATGATGCAATAAAGACCAATCAAGATATGTTCAGATTATCTTTTCAGATAATTCCTACAGCTTGGGAAGTACGCCATGTGAATGCAAATAACGATTATGGGTATATTATGTCAATGGACATGACCAAATTAGGTCTTCCATATGGAGTAAAAGTAGATGAAGGAACAGACCAGAAAGTGATTCTCAGAGTACGCGATGATGCAACCAATGCAGACTCGTTTAATATGATAGCGTACGGATTTGAGAGGTTTAAATAAAAGAATATAAAAAGTAACTAAATAATTAGTAGCTTTATAAAAATAATTAATAACTAAAAATAATAAAATTATGTCACAGAGATCACCATATAATGGAAACCCAAGTAAGAAGAAGGGCGGCTTTTACAGCTCAGGAATAAATGTTCTTCTAAACAGATTAGATAAGTTAGAGCACCAGGTATTTTGTTGCGGAGACGATACAGATGAAGTTATCGAGGTAACTGCAGCTACGTATATTATCGATTCCAATAAAGACGGGGCATTCTTCAATTTGAACCTGGCAGCAGGTATGACGGTAACATTACCAGAAGCAACTGCAGCTAATGTAGGTTTCAATTGTCGTATTGCTATTAAGACAACCTTTACAGGCACATTCACACTTGCAGCAGGACGTACTGCCGATCTCTTTGAGGGCGGAGTTACAATTCTTGATACTGATACTGCGGACGTGGTAGAGTGGTTTGCACCTGATATTTCAGATGATGATCAATTGGTCGCAGATGCTGATACTAAAGGGCGACTTGTTGGGGGATTCTTAGATATTAAGATAACTGCAGCAAATAGGATACATATTTCAGGAACGCTTCAAGGAGACGGAGTATTAGCTACACCATTCGCATAATGGATTAATTAAACCAATCGCATAACGCAGAAGTTTAATTAATTTATAAAGTATGGAAGTAAATATAAGATCACTAAAAGATTACTTGATTAAGAATGGTAAAGACCTTTCTTATAAAGATCTGGCCAACCAGTTTGGCATAGTAGATATAAACGGGCAAACGTGCCCAGAAAAAGTTAGAAGGATCTGGCGGAAGTTAAAAGTCGCCAGAATCCCTTCTACGTTACCGAAAGTAACCAAGGATGAAAATGGCAATAGTGTCATTGATTACTCGGCTGCTTCGATTACAAGTATAGAAGACCTGATTGATGTAGCAGGAATCAATATTGATTATTGGGACGTAAAATCATTCAGGGTTTCTTCTTGGCAGGATTTCAAGGATGATACGAAATATGCTGTAAGAGCTGTTTTTGATCAATCTGCAGAAGTTCGACAGAAAATACGGGAGGAGTTCATTGAAGAGGCACTTAAACATTCGCCTGAATATAAACCTGTAAAGTATCCAAAGCAAAGTAAGGATACAGAACCAGTAGTATATGAATTATGTTTACCTGATCTTCATATAGGGAAACTAGCAATGAAACAAGAGGTTGGAGAACCTTACAGTACAGATGTAGCAGTTATGTTATTTGAAAAGGCTATTGAGAAATTATTGATCTATTCGCAATTATTTGCAATAGATAGGATATTAGTACCGATAGGAAACGATATGCTGAATACAGATGGACTTGCCATGACAACAACCAAAGGGACACCCCAGCAGGATGATGTAGTATGGCAACAATCGTTTATAAAGTGCAGAGAAATGCTTGTTAAGGTAATAGATAGGCTAAGACTTGTAGCACCAGTTGATGTTCTGGTAATACCAGGAAATCATGATTATGAACGCACGTTCTACTTAGGAGACGCTCTTCAATGTTGGTATAACAACTGCAAAGAAGTTACAGTAGACAACTCAATGTCTCCACGTAAGTATTACCGCTATGGTACGAATCTATTAGGATTCACTCATGGCAATCAAGAAAAACATGCTGATCTTCCATTAATTATGGCAAGAGAACGATCTGAGGACTGGGCGGAAGCTAAGTTTACAGAATGGCATGTTGGACACTTCCACAAACGTAAATCAATGTCTTGGGTGGATATAGATGAAAATTTCGGAACAGTAGTAAGGGTACTTCCTTCTCTATGCGGAACAGATTCTTGGCACCACTCAAAAGGGTATGTAGGAAACATACGTGCAGGACAGGGATATTTTTGGGGAAAAGAAAGTGGTTATAAAGGACACTTTCAAGTAAATTTAAACGAAATAATAAAAGAAAAATAAAATGGCAAAAGGTGATAATACATTAAAATGTACGATTTCTTTTTCAAGTACTGACGTGCTTCCTTCGAATCTCTCTATGAGTAAGACCATGACACTTAGTGTGCCTGGTACTACTGCAGGAGACGTAGCGCAGTTACAGAATTACACAGTTCCTCAAGCTGCAGCAGGCAGTGGTGTTTTTGTACCACCCAATCTGGAGCCTAATGATCTCGTAGGTAGAGTATTCTACTTTGTGCAGAACACTGGAGCTACGTATGATCTTACTGTACGACATTTGGATGATTTTACTGCTACAGGCGGCGGATTAACTCCAGAACCGTTGGGAACACTGAAACCAGGAGAATTTGCTCTCTATAACTTCGATGATGGAGTTATGGATTCAGATGCTACTCGGGATCACTTGAGATTAGAATTAAGCTGCGCAACAGCAGCACAAACAACAACTGCTTCGGTCTTCTTCTGGTTGATGGACGCATAATACTAATAATATAAATAGATAGAGATGGCAACTATAAAAGTAAAGCTTACTGTCGATAGTACTGATGTACTACCGTATATACTAAAAATAAGTGAAACCAAGGATATAAGCACAGCTAGCGATGCAAACGCTAACGTAGCTCAGTCTGGTCAACTTGCTGTTAGTACTACTGCGATTACAATCAATACAGAGATCGATGGAGGTATAGACGATAGAGCCCTTGTATACGTAAAAAACACTGGAGCTATCGCGGGAGCGGCTGCTGCAGATGCGAACATAATCGTAAGCGATGAAGGTACAGCGATACTTGATATTGCTCCTGGTGAGTTCTGTTTTATGCCCTACAATGGAGGCGCCAATTCCACGTTGACAGTATCTACTGCATCGGGAACAGGCTATTGTAACTTCTTCATAGCAGAGTTAACATAATGGCGAGCTGCGAACACGGGTTTGAACCTTCGCATAGATGTATGTTATGTGAGAAAGCACGTACTGATGCGCAATTTGGTAAAACATATAGCGGAGAGGTAGCAGTGACTATGAAAGGTGTTAAGCGCGTTCATATTAATATGGACGCAGATGAAAAATTGGAACTTGCTGCTAAGGGGGAGGAGAAAGTAAGAAAGTATGTAGACGCAAGCTACAAGGAGCTTAAAGACGACATAGCAAAAACAGTAAAGAAAAAAGATGTCTAGATTCGTACGTTTTGAAGCTTCAAAGACTAAATTGTCAGGTAGTTCGTTTTCAATAACTTCTATTGATGATAGGGAAATAGCTCCAGAAACAGGAATTACTTCAACTACATATGGCGTAGTTACTATAACGGGAATAGATACTTCTTTTACTACAGAACTTGCTAACGGAGATGTTATTCAATTGTGTACAGATTCTACTCTATATGATGTATATTCGAGTATAAAAGTAGATCCACCTGCGCCAATGAAGCATAGTGCTCAATACGAGGTAGTTCTTGAAGAATTGGAGGTAATAGATCGAGCTTCTGATACTTCTATGACTGTTAAACCGTATACTCCTTATGACGAGGCATTTGATGCAATAGTGGATCGTATAGCAGAAAGTTATGTATCAGGAGTAGAAAAGACAGAAGATGTATATACTTCTGTAAGTTTTACTACTGTATACAAGAAAGCTTTAGTAAATTCTATTACTAGTGATTATGTAGTTAATATAGATGATATTAAGTACTTCCAAATTAATTCTGAGTGCGCTCAGAATATGGACTTGCTTCTAAATTCAGGAAACACTACGGCTACTACATTAGTTGTACATAACTGTTTTGATTATTTGAATTTTATACTTCAACCGCATACAGTAATAGAGACCGATAGGATACTGTTCGATTACGAAGATCCGAAACTTGTAGCCAGTACTACAGAAATTTATGAAAACTATAACTACGAGTATAGACCGAGGCGAAAAAGAGAGACAGATAAAGAAAGCGAAGCAGGAGAAAAAAGGTTAGAAGGTAGAGGACAGCTCCATAATTATAAAAAGAAAGGATAATGCTGATAGGAGAAGGTATAGCACGTATACGAGCTTTGTACAACAAAGGTGTAGCCTCAGATGACAGTGATCTCTCTGATCGTCATATTTATGCTAAAATGGTATCTGTACGTACACTGCTTGCAAAGCGTGAGATAGATAAGAAACGTCAGGTATCTGATTGGATAGTTCAGACTATAGGATGTTTAGAACTTATACCAATAGGTTCACGAGAATGCCCTTGTCCTGTTCCTCCTGGATGTAGGGCACTTCGATCAAAGGAAAAGCTACCAAAACCAATACAATCGTTCATAGGCCCTGAATTGGAGTTTGTGACAAATTTAGACGGTGATACAGTGTATTCTAAAACCAATGTCGTTAAAAGGCGATATAAATCTGGTAATAAGTATACTGCAGATGTACCTGATTACTTAATTAAGAACGAATACTTGTATCTTGTGCAAGCAGGAACACTTCTTAAATTCGTAACTGTAGGTGGTGTCTTTGAAGACCCGCTCGCAGTTAAACTAATAGAAGGATGTGGTTCTGGAGATTGTATAGAGCCTTACGAAGTAGAGTTCAAAATAGATCAACACTTAGTAGATGCTATGGTTCAGATGGCCTCTCAAGAATTAATACAGATTTTTAAAGTAATGCCTGGCGATGATGAAAATGACGCTAGGGAAGATAAGCAACGAGCACCAGCACAAAGAAAACAATAATGGCTGTAAAAAAGAACAGTAAGACTATTAAGGATGCATACAAAGAGTATGCTAAAGAGAATAAGAAGGATATAGATTTTAGTATAGACTATAAACTATACAGACAGATATGTTTAGGATTCAATGAATATATATCTGATAAAATACTTAATACCACCTATGAATTTAACTTATTCGGTGGGCTAGGTTCGATACGCATAAAGAAAATACCTGCGAGTAAGCAACGAAGGGTTGACTGGGCTACTACTAAGAAAAGTAATGTAAAGGTCTACCATCTAAACTTCCACACAGACGAGTTTTATTACAAATGGTTTTGGCATAAACATAAAGCTAGATTTAAAAACAAGAGCGCCTACTCATTCACACCGATACGAAAAAATAAAAGAACGCTGGCTAAATTGTTGAAAGACAATGCAGTAGAATATTTTAGATAAAACATTATGGCAACTACTAACGCACGAATCACACTATCAAGTTCAGATCTTGTCTCTGATGTAATGTCTATATCAAAGACATTCGAACTTAACGCTGCAGCATCAACTACAGGAGTAACACACACTACAGGACTGAGACGGCAAACAATGGCAAGTACTGCAGAGACTCTCCTTATAGATGGAGCGGATTATACTTCCGATACGTCTAATTGGCTTTTCTTTCATAATACATCTACAACCGCTACACGCTATGTAGAGATTACAATAGGAACTATAGCAGGCAGCTCTATTGTACTTGCACGAGTATATGATGGAGAGTGGGCATTTATTCCTTGGAATGGAACGGAAGATATTAATGTAGCGGTAAATAATGTTGATGTTATCATTGAGTGGGCACTAATACATGAATAAAAATGAGTCAGGTAAAGCTTACAAGTATAGAAAGAGTTTTAGCAGGTCTTTATAGAGATCTTAGTCCTTCTATTGAACTCAATGAGTCTGACATGGTTGAATGGGCTGGGGAAGCTCTAGAGTTTATAGGCGCATACACACAAATGGACGAGAAGGTCGAATACATACGTGTAGACGATTATAGAGCTCTTATTCCTTGTGGATTGCATAGAATAGTACAAATAGCATATAAATTTACAGAAGGCGCCCCTTCTACTACTTCTGCTCTTACTACCTGCGATTCGACTGCTACTACCTGTACTACAGGTGCATGCGTAAGCTGTGATACTGAAACATGTACTGATCTATGTACGCATACTTCGCAACTTATATCTAATGCTTCATTGTTTTTAGAATACTACAAACCAGGTGCATTTTCTCAGACTCCGTACTACTATAATAATTTTAGACCTTTACGCCTAGCAGGAAGTCACTTTTCCCAAGCTAAAGGGATGCACTGTGAAAATTGTGTTAATTTATCTTCTACATGTGAGCACGAATATTCAGTAGATCATCCATATTTACGTACAGACTTTAAAAGTGGGTATATATGTCTTGCTTTTGTAGGGCAGGCTCTAGATGAGCGCGGGTATCCTATGATACCTGATGAGGTCAGTTATATTGAAGCTATTAAGAAGTATATAATCTATAAGGTAAAATATGCAGAATTTCTTCAAGGATTACTTAATCCTACTATATTTGCCAAGCTAGAAGATGACTGGCATTGGTACTGTCAACAGGCAAGAGGTAAAGCTAATATGCCTAAAACTATAGATGAACTTGAGAACCTTAAACAGCAAAGAGTTAGGCTGATACCTCAGCAGAATAGCTACTACGGTTTCTTCGGGAACATGAGTTCCAGTGAACATCTTAACTTTAGTAATTCCATTATATAATGGCAGAGGAAGGTAAAAATAAAAAATCTACCCCTAAGGCTCCTGCTTCATTCAGCAAGGGGCTTTTTTTAGATGGAGTACCTAGCAACCAGCCAGAAGGAACTTATCGTTGGGCATTGAATGCCATAAATGAGAGTGAAGATGGAGACATGGGTACTATTGTCAATGAAGTGGGTAACTATGCGTGCGCGGATCTGGGAGATCCTAGATTTGCAGTTATAGGTAGTGTGTATATAAAAGACAATGATTTTGTATTATTCTTAGCACCTACTGACCCTACATTAGAAGGACAAGGTAAGATCCTTCGAGTAACAGATTGTAAAACAGAAGTATTAGTATATTCAAACTGTCTTGATTTTAGAATTCATAAGCAGATACAAGCTATTCAACGTACACGTAATGGCTGCGAAGTAAATATATATTTTACAGATAATTATAATGATATACGACATCTGAATACAGCTTCACTGGAAGATTACCTAAAACCAGGAGAGAAGAGGGGTGATGGGACGGATCCATCTGTTTGGGATTGTGAGAATATGAAACTCTGGCCCGATTATAATATACCTTGTATAAAATTCGAGAGTCTGCAAGAAGGAGGCGATCTACCTCCTGGAAGTTATCAAGTTGCTGTGCAGTACTTAGATGGGGATCTTAACTCTACAAATTGGACAACGCTTACGCACCCTGTACCTGTATACGATGACCGTGTGACCAACTCTGAATTACGTATTAAAGGTAATTCCCCTGGAGAGAAAACTGCAAAGTCTATCCGATTCCGTGTGACAGATATTGACGATTCGTTCTCTTATATACGTATGGCTGTTGTAGCTAATATAGATGGAACAGGAACTAATAGTGGAAGTGCTTATTTGCTAGATCCTTTACCTTTATTCAGTAACGAGGATAAGTTCATAGAAGTTACTACTATACGTACAGAAGACGAAGTTGTAGTTCCTATAGATGAAATAGTAATTCCTAGAAAGATATATCAAAAGGCTAAGACAATAGCACAGATCAAGAACAGACTTGTACTTGGTAACGTATCTGAAAATGAGATAAAACATGATCTATTTCAAAAGGCAGCCCAGGATATTCAAATAACTTACGCTACTACTACGGTATCAGCAGAAGATGCAAATAAAGATTCTGTACAGTCTGGAGAATATTATTTTACATATCGTACACATATGCGAGATGAAATTGCAGCACTTGCTGTGGTTTGGGTATTTAAAGACGGATCTGAGACATTTGGTTATCACATACCAGGTAGAAAGAAAAACGAAGGAGCAGACGGCGGAGCTCTTATACAAGAAGGAGACTATAATAATCCTATTGCGAATAATTATGTATCTGCAGTTAAAGCAGAGCATAATAGAGCACCAGCCTTGAACGGATGGGACACAAGTATAATAGTATCAAGTACAAATTATGCAGATACTAAAGATATAAATACTCACCATTACCTTAATAATACTATAGATGGTACTGGAGATATAGAAAGATGGGAAGTATACAATACTGCTATTAGAACACAACAGTACACGGACACTGCTGCTGGTAGCTATGTCACTAAAGGTGAGATGGCATATTACGAATGTAGGTCTGATAGATACCCAGACTCTAGAGATTGTAAAGGTCTTCCTGTATATCCTTACTCAAAAAGAAATCCAGCTACCAGTATACTTGATCCTATTACAGCAGTAGAGCAAGACTCTATTGACAATGCTTGGGAACAGATGCATAATGGAACAGGGAATGGGTTTTATTTCCAGCCTGTTACAAATTTAAAACTGGCTGCCTTTACTATGGATAAGGTCAGACATCATAAATTTCCAGATACCACACTTGAACCCCACCAGTACGGAGATAGGAATATAACCAATGGAAAGATAGATGAATTTTATAATATTCCTTCATATGTCTATGAAGCAAGCGGGCCCAAGACAGTATCTATGGGTTTTGAAGCTACAAACGTAAAGCCACCAGAAGAATACGCACATCTTGTGCAAGGATTCAAAATTGTACAGGCCAAACAAGAGATTAAGGATAAAACTGTAATAGATAAGGGAATTGCTTATTACAATCATTTTGCATTTAAGATGTTCCACGGTAAGAATTTACCTTCAGGACCTTTCTTTGGTGCGTGTACCTGGATGCAACAGGGTAATTATTTCAATAAACACATATCTTCTTTTGCTTGTGCGCATGGAGGGCATAGAGATGTTAATATAGCAGGCTTTGGAGATACTCCAGAAGTATCTCTTTTTGGAGGCGGAGATGACGGGCAAACTTCTATTGCAGGTCATTCTGTATATGATATAACTTTCGGATCTGGTAGTCTATTTGGATCTGGTAATCCTATTTCATCAGGATTCGTAGCGTCTTATGGTATAGGAGGAGGAGTAGGAAATACGGTAGGAGAAGCAGAAAGCTGCTTGAATTGTACAAATGAAAGTAAGAAAAAATCTGCATTGACCCATATGCTTGTTCAGAATAATCAATGGGACAAGTGGTTTAAAGGTCGTGATCCCCTTATAACAGTTGGTTTAGGACTTGGCACACTTCCTTCTGCATTGTATGCTCTTTCTCGACCAAGAGTTGCTTCTGACTGGTTTGAATTTGGCAACGGATATCCTTCTGCCGCATGGGGGTGGGGAAGACCTGCTCATCCTAACGATAGTTGTCCAGACGGAGACCAATCTCCAGAGGGAATCAATATAGGATATGATACAGATATTATTGTATATCCTAATGCAAGTATGTCCTATCATGGTCCACTTTCTAAATTTGGAACCATAGAAGGAGTTGACTATATTAAAGTAGAACGTGTCCTAATAGGATACACTTGGAATATAGTATGTAATACTGCTTGCTGTCATAATGATGGTATAGAGGGAGCACATAGACAATCTACGGACACTTATGTAGGATTAGGACTTACAGGACAAACAAACGAATATGACTCAAGTGATATTCCAAGTAACTATGATCTGCACAATGATAATACAGGAGGATCTGGGATCGGTAATCCCATTAATGGAAGAGACGATAACGGAACTACTTATATATATTCCAGAGCATCGTATCAGCATTCTGTAGTTCCATACAGTAATATCAATGATGGAGTCCGTACTATGTACGATATGGGGGCTACTCCCGATCCAGCAGGCATCGTGTCTACTGCTGAAGGTAATGGCCCTAAACCTAGAGATGCATGGAACAGTACAACATATCCTATATACGGATATCCATTATCTAATATAAGAGTAGATGATTTTGTTAAAGTGGAGGCATTCGAGAAGGTATTCTTAGAAACTTTTGGTGATGCTCCATTCGATAACAATACAGCTATGGAATGTATGCCTATTAGCTTTAAGTCTAAGGAGTATTCTGATAGGGAACAAGAATGGTTCAGAGTTCCTTATCCTGGTAATAATCCAGGATTCAATAATCATTTTACAGTTGCAGGCAATACTGTAAACAATGAATGGGGAGCTACTAATCAATTTCAATGTCCACTTGACTCTTCTTTTTCTTTATCTACATGTGATAGATTGGAAGATAACGTTTCAGGGGAATTTTGCGAATCGGATGACGGTACAAATAAACGAGGGCGTATCACTGCATATTATGTATCACTTAAAAAGAATGCATATAATGCCTATGGTAATGTATCCAGTTTGGTATATTTACCTACACATACATGTGTTATTAAGGTACAACAGAATAATCCGTATAAGTCTATAAATACAGGTCCTTTATTTGGTGGAAATTCTTTTGTATCTAGATTTGCTTTTAAGCATACACAATTTAATGCTAGATGTGCTAGAAGAGTAGTAAAAGCAGAAGATGCAGAGAGCGGCGGTGCAAAAAGCGACTGTACAGAAAGGAAACGATTCTGGTCACAAATGGGAGATTCATATGGAAATCCTAATGTTCTGTACGCAAGTGCTCCTCTTTATTTACCCCCACATCCTAATAAGACAGTTTATGAAGATGTACAGGGAAGGCACCAAAAGAGACACGGTATATTTAATCATATCTCTTGGTACTGGACAGAATCTTATATAAATACAGAGTTACGCTTGGGAACACAAGAACCAGGAAAATGGTTCTATCCTTATCACTTTGAAGGAGGAGCATCATACGGAGCTCTAAGTTTTGTAGATGAACCAGGTTATTTTAGATCAGGCTCACAAGAAGGGCCTACCTTTTTAAACGAAGACACGGAATCAGAAGGAGAGGACGCACAGACATTCAAAATGAATCCTGATTATAATGCGTATAATAACTCTAATATATACTCAGCCATTCCAATACAGTATGACTTCTGTAGCGAGTGTAAGGAAACCCATCCATATAGGATAGCATACTCGGAACAGTCTTTTCAAGAAGAGCAAAAAGATAATTATAAATATTTTCTTACAAATAACTATAGAGATATTCCTGCACACCGTGGAGTTGTGTGGAATATGTTCCAATATAGAAATAGTCTATTTGTAAATACAGAGGAATCATTATGGAGAGTTGAACCTGCACGTAACCTTCTCAATACCGATACCTCTACTGTATATATAGGCACGGGAGATTTCTTTAGTGAAGAGATCCAAGAGCTGGTAGAAGGAGATACGGGATTTTTAGGATCCCAATCTCAATGGGCAGTATTGATCAATGCGATGGGTGTCAGTTGGCCTGATGTTAGACATAAGAAGATATTCAATCTAGAGAAGTCTCCAAAAGACCTCTCTGCTATGGGAATTAAGAATTGGTCTCAAAAGAATATGGAACTGGGAATATATAACCAGTATCAAGAGATTTACGATGCTCCTTTTCCTTTAATAGATAATCCAGCAAATCCAGCAGGTGCAGGATATATAGCTGCATACGATGGGCGTCATAATAGGATGGTATTCACTAAACGTGATTATTTGTTGCGTGCGCCTTTTGATACAACAGATACGTCAAGTGCGTACTACCAGGCACTCAAGATAGGAGAGGACTCTGGAAGTTGGGAACTACACGGAGCAGGTGAAGACTGTCAATGTATAGAAGATGCAGAATTGAAAGCAGCATCTCCTTCTACATATGTAGTAACTGCGGAGACAGACGATGAGGGTAATACTGTATGTGCACATACCTATACAATAACAGAAGGGAGACCTATTGGTGTAGACGATGACATATACTTCTTCTATGGAATGCAGGGAATGACCTGGGAAACCGCAGAGTCTATAAATGCACAGGCACTTACATGGATAGAAGAGCAAAGAGCCGTAGGAGGCGTATTAGAACTTTGGGAAGGTAAAGATTTTCACGTTCCTTTAGGAATAACTACAGAGAAGGCATGGCTTGAATATATGAAACTGGCTATGGGAACTACTACATCACTTGCAGATATTGTAGCTGTCCCAGGCGGTAGTTCATTTATAATGAAGGATCCAGCATATTACGGAGAAGTATGGGGAACTTACGTATCGCCAGGAGCTTTAGCAGTGGTACTGCAGAATGATGCAAGTGTTAGATATCATGATGGGACATCGGTCCCCAATACAGTACCTACTGCAGAGTATACAGCAGATTTTGATTCATTTGTGCTTAAACATGCTTTTTATACTTCGGCAAACAGAAGATTTGAAGCTTTGATATACCCTGTACCAGAGACTACAACAGGTCTTACCCAAGCCAATAAACAATTCATTCAACATTTATTTGCAGCAGTTAATGGTCCAGAAACGTTATCTTCTGCTATTCATCCTGTGACGCTCCAACCCGATGAGGCTGGAAATTCAGCACAAGTTGGAGTACCAGCAGGAGAAATAATAGACCTTACTGCAGCTACAGTATCTACAGGATATACAGACGCAGGGTTGAGATCCTATGGAGTTAGTGCAGTATATGATAAAAGAAGTTCTACAGATTTTACTACTGGGGCATTTTTAAATGAAATTCAGGAATTCATTAGTACACTGGGTAATAAATTAATGAGTACCGACTATAAAGTAATTACTAAGTGTAAATACAATCTCTTAGGAAACAGTCAAACATGTATATCATGTATAGATGAAGATGTAGAAGTTACTATACCTCTTCAACTTAGACGCTTACACCATGATGATACTCCTATCCCAACATGGACAGGGAAGATGTCAGATATATTTGAGTGTAAGAGTTGGACAGTGAGTTATTCTATGATGGCAGGTTCTTGGGTAGCATGGCACTCTTATATGCCTAATTACTATGTATCATCTAAGGATTTCTTCCTGAGTGGAATGAATCAGGTACTACCAGAGCGTGCACAGCTTACTACTTGGAAACACGCAATAGCTCCTAAGCATGATAATTACCAATCATTTTACGGATGCATTCATCCGCACGCAATTGATATGGCAACAGGACTTGGGCCCTCTGCTGTAACAATAGCAGAGAATCTACAGTTTATGACAGATGCATCTATGTACAACGTAGATACAGAGCAATATGTAGACTCAAGATACATCACACATGATAGTGGGTATCTATATAACAGTTATCAGATAACAGACTATTTGAATTTTGTAGTAAAAGATACAGATATTCAAAATATGGCTGTGACCTCTATTACAGAGAACTATAATTCATGCATATTAGATAGAAAGGAAAGAACATGGAAGATGAATGGGTTCAGAGACCTTGCCATAGATAGACATATAGCTTCTCCTCCTTCTTTATTTACCTCTGCATGGTCAGATATCTCTGGAAGTTACTATACAGATAAAGTAATAAACCCTAATGCAGTGTCTCAAACTAAAGACTGGTTTGAGCAAGCACGCATGAGGGATAAGTATTTGGGTATTAGGTTGTTTTTTAGTAATTTAGCATCCCCTGGAAAGCACCGTCTTGTAACTAATTTCCTATACGGCATTAATCAGATAAGTCCTAGATAAGATGAAGCATTCAAAAAAACGTCAAAAGCAGTACAGTTACTTAGCTAAGACCTTTAAAAAAGAAAATAAGTATGATGAAGGTGGTCAGGTAACTGGGCGCTTTGATCAGTTTGTACGTGACGATACAGATAATAAGGGAGGAATACTAGAGCAGCTTATGGGTATGCTAGGAGGCGGTGGCAACGGAATAGCGGGTGCTATGCCACAAATGAATGGATTGAATCTCCCAGGAATGGGAGGAGGAGGTATGCAATTACCTGGCGGAATAGGTGGAGGCGGACTTGGTAACTTTAAGCTACCATTTGAGCAAGGTGGTAATATTCCTAAGTATGGGCTGGGAGAAGAAGTGGACTGTGTGTATGGAGGTTGTTTTCCTCCAACTTCTCCAGGAGGTACTCCAGGAGACAATCCCCCAGATGTAAGTGGTCAAGATGGTGGTATGGGAGGTATTATGGATATATTAGGTCCTATACTCGGTGGACTTGGACAAGGCGGTGGACAAAGTGGTGGAATGGGTCTTCCTGGTATGGGAGGGGGACAAGGAGGCAGTATGGGTAGTGGAATGATGGATAAGGTTCCAGGACCACATTCTATGATAGGACAATTGCCGCAGTTGATGCAAGGTCTTGGAGGAAGAAACAATAAAGCCAATGAGTTAGCTCGACAGAAAGATCTTACTCAACATTATATAGAAAAAGGAGTAAAAAATAATCAGCAGATGGGAGTACGCTCTGGGCCTCAGAGTAATCAGGTTGTACGTCAGGATATTAATCCTATGTTCAAATCTGTAGGTAATAATGAACAAAAAGAAAGAAGAGGAAATGGTATGATGGGTATGCTTTCCCAGATTCCTCAAATGCTGTCTGGAGGAATGGGAGGAATGATGGGAGGCGACAAAGGCGGAAAAGGTGGAGGCATGCAAATACCTGGCATGGACATGATAAGCGAACTCTTAGGAGGAATCATGGAAGACGGGGGACCAGTAACAGATTTCCAAAATACCAATCATCTGGAAGCACTTCAGATGCGAGACCGACAAATTGCACCAAATGCACCAGCAGGAGGTATGCAACAAGGGCCTGATGGTGGATTAATCATACCCGAAAACTTTGAAGGATATGCCAAACTACAGGGACCATCACATGATAATGGTGGAATGGCTGTAGTAACACCTGCAGAAGGACAAGGACAACAGGAAATAGAAGCAGAAGGTGGTGAAGGTATAGAGGTAGAAGGAGGAGAGACATTTATATATCCTAAAGGAAAACACACTAAACAGAAAGAAAGGCGAGAGAAAGAAGCTGCAAAGCTCGAAGAGAAGATGTTAGATCCAGATGTAAAGAGAGACCTCTTTGCTATGAATACTATTAGGAAGAGGCTTGGAGATCTGGAAACAGAAGAAAATGCACATAAGAATCAAATAGTAGAGGAGAAGAAAGCTAAAGAGCAGCAAGAACAAGTAGATCAGATTCAAATGGATGAGATGCTTCAGCAAGGTAAGCCTATCACTAAGAATGGATTCAAACGTGGTGGTAAGGTAGTACCATTGTCTCAAGGACATAAAAATAGCATTATGAACTATGCTGATGGAGCAAGTGTAATTACAGATCCATCAGAAGAATTTATTTCTTATGCTGAAGCCATAGGTAAAGATCCTAATGCACTATGGGCATCTATGTCGGAAGAACAACAAATGACTTGGAGTACGGGGCAAGCTGTACACGGTAGGGATATAGGATCTAGAACATCTTTTACTCCTATAGACCCTCGAAGTACTTCCAGTGTAGACACTCCAGCTATAGAGAAGATGCCATATGCTCCATTACCTAGTTTTATTCCAGGAACACTTAAAGATGCGGCTGCATTAGAAGGAAGTAAAATACGAGATATGGTACCAATGACTCCGAAAGGAATGTCTGGTGTGCCCTCTAAAAGTATACCAAAATCAGCTCCAGGCCCAAAAACACTTCCACCTGAGCTTACTATATCTGAACCTCCAACAAGAAGTAGACAGGAGGATATACTTGATATGTTTAAAGACATAGGTGGTCAGATGGGCAAAGGGCAAAGTAAACAGCCTCCAGGAGATCAATTTGGTATGGATATATTACAGAAGTTAGGCCCTGAACTTGCGGCTATAACTGAAGCTAATAGAGCCGCTACTCCAGCAGAACTGAATCATTTTAGGAACTTCGGGAAAAGAGCCGAAGGAACTGTAGACCAAGGATTAGATACTATAGAGGCTAAAAAGCAACAAGCATTATCTGCAATAGGTTCTGACCTTAAAGCACAGATATTAGGTAATCAAAGTGCATCTGCAGGAACACGTAATGCACAATTACAAAATGCGTATACTCAAAAACAAAAAGCAGACTTGAAGACCCAGTTAGGCTATGATCAAATGAGTATAGCTCAAAAGAATAAACTTGCACAGTTTCAGAATCAAAGTGAAGCCAGACAAATGCAAGGAGAGGACACAAAAGCTGTACGAACACTACAGAACCTCGATAACTATTATACTGCCTTAGGACAAAATGCAGTTACAACAGGTAAATTAGGATTGGACCAAGCTAAAGCTATGAACCAAGCCTTTACCAATACTCAATTATCCAATGCAGCCAATAGTGCAACTGGATTCGAAGAGACCAACGGCACCTTTACTAAGAAAGGCGAACAAGGAGATATGGTAAGTACATTAATGAATCTATTTAAGAATAAAGACGAAGTGGAAAAATCAAGATATGGGGGACCAATCCGAGGATATAGAAGAGGAGCATCAGTTGAAAATCTTAAGAAGAAAGGAAGATTTGGAGATACTGAACTTGTTCATGTTAATCAAGCAGAGAAGAACATGCTAAAGTCTATGGGAGGTTCTGGAACTACGAATCCCGATACAGGATTGCAGGAGTACTTTTGGCCACTTTTAGCTAAAGCGGCCCCTATTGTACTCGGAGCTCTTAGTGGCGGAGAAGGTGGTGGACTACTTGGTGGGTTACTTGGGGGTGGAGATAAAAAAGAAGAAGATGGTGGAGGTGGTGGAATAGGTGGTATGCTTAGTGGACTATTAGGTGGACTTATGGAAGACGGTGGAGAAGTTGGTGGCCAAGAACCAGAATCGTTAGCTACTTTACTTGCTAAAAGAAGACAAATGCCTCAAGGGTTCAATCAACCAATAGGACAACAGAACGACATACAAATGATATTGAGGAATATGCAACAAAATCCTAATCCTCAAGTACAAGAATACTTCTTAGGAGGTATGATTCAAAAACTACTAGGACAATAATTATGGGAAGATTCTATAAGACTACTTCGGTCCCTTCTGTCGATTATACATATAAGTATCCATTTGCAGAGCTACTTAGTGCGGCGAAATATAAGCAAGGGAGACAAGATAAAGCTGTTGAACAGTTGCAGACTGCTAAGGACGAATTATTCGATATAGATTACGTTCCAAATTCTGATGATGAAGTATATTTAAAGCAAAAACAGGCGGAATTCGATGAATACATGAAAACTGCGTCTGAACAGGATCTTAGTGGAAGTACAGGACGTCTTACAAAAGAAATAGGACGAATAGCCAGTGATCCAAGACTTGCTGATATTCAATATAATGCTGATTTTGCAGTAGCAGGAGAAAAGGCCAGACAAGCTAATATCTTAGCTGGTAAAAATGATCCTAGAACTAATAGAAACTTTGCAGAGGACGTTAATAATCTAGGTGGTACTGGAAGACTTTCAATAGGAAATATAGGTACAGTAACTTTAAATGATCCAGCAGAAGCGTATTTCGATGATGTACCAGATGAATCTGCAACGGATTTGAAGTTCTTACAAATGGTAGCAGCTCAAGGTGCAGCTAACTTCGCTCAAGATCCTAGAGTTGTACAAGCATTCTTTGATCAAGATGGAGATATAAACGATCCCGTTGCACTGGAGAAGTTTGCACACGATAAACTCCAAAACAAAGCTGTAGAGGTTTGGAACCTTAATCGCGGAACACAAGCAGAGACATTAGAAGAACAACAAGAAAAAGAGGCGGCAGCAGTAGCAGCGTCAAGAAGTTATACACACGAAACTATATATGAACCTTTGATATCAGGGGGAGAAACACATGTTACAGTGAGTCCAGAGTCCCTTGCTTTAGTACATGGAAAGCCTGAGAAAATAGACCATAATGGAGCTGATATCTTAATTACTCCTATGAATTTAGGTCAAGGATCAAAGGTATATATAGAACCTTTGTTAGAGGCTAATAATCTTCCTTATACCTTAAATGGAGAAACCTACCATGAAGGAGATGTAGGATACGATGCTAATAAAGCAAAATCACAACGATTAGCTGGAATGGAGCTTGAAGATTTCTATGATGATGCAGATGTTCGTACAGTAATGGAACTACTTGCAGATAAGGGAAATAAAACGGCTGCTGAGAAGCGACTTATAGCTCGTGTAAAAGAAGAAGCAAAGTATTTAGATTCTGGCATAGATCCTTTTGAAAACATAGAAGAAGGACGAAAAGCAGACTTCTATGAAACATATATAAAAGAAACTGATTTAACAGACGGACACGCAAAACTTATTCATAACTTTACAAGCTCTTTAGGAGGACATCGCATTAAAACTCAAATTCCAGATGTAAATAATACAACTATGATCAATGGGAAACTGTATACAAGGGCGAAAGTTCTTTTTACAGATACTGAAGCTACGGCTTTCTTTGGTGGAAGCAGTTCATGGCTTAAGCACAGTGATTGGGAAGATTTATTTTTAGAAGGAGACTGGAATCTAAGGTCTCTAGTTACCAGTACTCTTGGACTTGTTAAATCTGAAGGTAAAAGTGACGGTGAAGAGCTTTACTCTATGCAAATATTAGTTCCTAATGGAAGTGATCGAACAGCAAGAGAAGACAGAGACTTTAAACATTCTACCACTAAACAAAGAGACGCACGTAATATAGATGCAGTAGATAAAAGACAGGCAGAGCTCTTAAAACAGGCAGAATACAATGCAAAAATGGAGAGAATGGGTGTTGCTATAGAGCATGCAGCCTTTAAGAAAGCTAATAGACTGATGCCAAAAGGAGATAATGGTGAGGCAGTAAGTAATTATCATAATTCTGCACTTTTAGCACTGAAAAATTTAGAGTTAGACGGTAATGAAAAAGTAATAAAAAATAAGTTAAATATTACTGCATCCAGCGCACGAACTAAGAATCCTCAACTTGTTAAATCATTTAGTGAATTAACTACTGCAATAGAGCATTTTGGACGTAGAGCCGATCAGATCAGAAAATCAGACTGGCCTGCAGATGTTAAACAACAAGCTTTGGCCCAAGTACATGATAATTTTAGTGCGGCGATGGAAAAACAAGGACTTGCTTCCTTTGGAAGTGACGCTTTTGCAATCGATGACTTTGGATTAGATCTCAGTAAAGGAGACAATACTCCTATAGATGGTGCCACATATACAGCACAAATGGATAAGTGGGGTAAAGCTAATAATTTAACTAAAGTAGATAGTTCTGCCTATAAAACTCTTAATTGGGATAGTAACATAGCTACTCAAGGAGATATTAAAAGTGGTAAGGTAAGTGCTCCTTATGTATCAAATGAGGGAAAAGCTATACTTACTGCTGTAGACAGTTGGGCGCAAGCAAATGGAGTTCCCAGTATAAATGTCAATTCTATGGGAAGGCCAGAAGCACTTCAAAAGTTTCTTAAAAATACTGGAAGTCCTGCCGCAGTTAGTAGCAAACATAGAGTAGGATCAGCAATTGATTTTAATATAAAGGATCCAGCGTTAATTGCATCTATTAAAGCAGAATTAGAGCCTAAAGGGTATAAAGTTCTATCTCATGGAGGACATGTGCATATTGAACCTGCCTAAATTTAACTTATTATCTTTGTACGTATGAGCGCTAAACAACACAGGCCTATTGAAGAGTATGTAGAGCAGTTTGAAAATAAGGAAGTAGAGCAAAGCGAAAGCTTACGCTCTGAACTTCAGAATAAGCCTTTACAAAATAAGCAAGGCACAGCAACAACTCCAATCCCTCCAAATACTGAGCTTCCTTTTGAGAATCCCATAAATCCTTATGGACCAGAAGACCCACGTTCTTTCGAAGAGCAGGATGCTTATACAGCCGATAAAGCGGGGTATCTTCAGCAACGCTATAAATCAGAGTTACTTAAGTATATAAATAAAGGAGGAGAAGATAGAAAGCTTTTAAACAGTGATCCTCGTTTTAACCCTGAGGATGCACTGGTTGTAAGTACTAAAGAAGAGATCTTAGAAAAGAGTGGAATACGTAATGTATGGAATGCTCTTCAGCAGAATATAGATGCTATTCAGATAAGTGCTACTAAAGGAGAGATCCTTGAGGCTACTAATAGAAAGAACATAATCGAAGAAGATATTAAAAATTCAGGAGGAGTACCAACTGAAGATCAGCTCGATGCTTTACAAGAGATCGATGATGATATTGCTGATTATGAGCAAGATATAAAAGAAAACGAAATAGAACATAAGGCTGCATCTGACTATTTAGGAAAATATGGTCAACATAGGATTGATCAGGATGTAGCAAATCCAGGAGCTTGGCCTGACAGTTGGATGGAGCTTGCACACCATTTAGGTGGAACTATGTCTGAAATACAAGCAATGGGGGCGAGTATGGCTGCTCCTTATATTGCAGGAAAGGCTACAGCACTTGTAGGGGCTACAGTAGGACTTGGTGCGACTATATGGTCAGGACCAGGAGCTGCAGGTGGAGTAACAGTTGGAGGTACTATTGGATTCGCTGTAGGATTCGGCGGAGCACTTGCTGCACAGCTTTACTCTAGAAATAGAGAATCTTACGCAGAAATGCACGAAGCATTTGAATCTAAGATTGAGGGAGAGAAAAGAAAATACAGACTGCTTAATAATGGCAAGGAAATGCCAGAAGAAGAGTTAGCTGCTCTTGAAAAACAAACGATGTCTACTGTAGGGGCTGTGTATGACCTGAATCAAAATCTATTTGCCACAGATGTGATTGAAGCAGGTATAGGGTTCTTACCTTGGAGTAAGTTTAAAAACTTCTTACCTACAGGTAAATGGGGAAGAAGAGCTGCTTATGCAGGTGCAGGAGCTGGTGGTGTAGGTGTAGGAGCTTATTGGGAAGGAAGAGAAGAAGGAGACCAGTTCTTAATTAAGAATGGTTATCTAAGAGGAGACTATGATGATTTAGAAAGACTCGAATCTATTGTAAACAGTATGGGACTGGCTGCAGAAACTACTGGAGGGATGGTCAATAACTCTATTAATAGGATTTTAGACTATAGAGTTGCAGGAGGACGCACGGAATCCAAAGAGTTTAAAGCCTCTGTTGATGCAGGAGTAATGCTTGGTGGTGTCATGGGAGGTACCAGAACAGTAGGAGAATTAGGCATAAGAACTGCACAGAAGGTAGTAGATAATCAAATGTATGGTTCAGATGCAGAAGATTTTGTAGAGCAGGTATACGATAGGTATATGGATGCAGAGCATAATAAGGCAATGTCTGAATGGCTTTTCACTAAACTTCAAGAGAAAGGTGGAGCTAAAAAGCTTAATAAGTTACTCAATAAGATTGAGAAGAGTTTTCCTGATATTGCAGAGAAGATGGATATGCCTAAAGCCAGAGAAATGGTTCTCGTTGCATCCGCAATCCATAGTAATGTAAATCAAGAGAAGTTCAAATCGTTAAGCGTAGAAGATAAAAGCACAGCATTTAGGGCCCTTATCAGTAACTACTCTACAGGGGAAAGATTAGCAGAGGATATTTCCAATGCAGAGTCAGAAATTCAAAAAGTTATTGCAGGTCTTCCAGCTCCTACAACGGAGAAGGAACAGGGAATGTCTGAACTTATAGCTCTAAAGGCAGAATTGAATGTAGCCAGAGCAAAGCTTAAGCGTATTAAGGCTCTTCCTGGGACTACAGATATGCGTCTTGCTGCTATTAATAAGATACAGGAGGATTACTATACAAAAATATTAAAGGGAACAAAAGCTACAGAGCACAAAGAAGCTGTACCAGGACTTGAAAAGCAGTACAAAACTATGCTGGAACAGCATGGACATACAACGACCAAAAGTATTCCTCTAAATAAAGATCTACAGGATCTTAATAATACCGCATTTGCAGCCAAAGCATCTAAACGGGAAAATGATGTAACCAGAGAGTTGATACAAAGTGCGTCAAATGGAGAAACGCTCATGGCAAATCCATTTATACAGGATTTTGGTAAAACTTTAGAGAGACCAGAGGTAAAGGAAAAAGAACCTACTATTGCTAAGCAAAATCAAGAAGGTTTAGAAGAAAATGCTTTGGTAGAATATAAAGATTCCAATGGGCAAGCACAACATGGAAATCTTAGAATAACCACAGATCAAGAAGGGAATGCTACATATGGAGTATGGAATGGTGAAATAGAGGTACCAGTAGAAAGAGATAATATTACACTTATAGTACCAATTGAGGAAGTTAAAGCTGAAAATGCTACTTCTCATGGAAAGCAACAGAATGCTAAAAATGAGAAGAAAGAGCAAGAAGCGGAAAAGGCTAAAAAGGCTAAGGAGGAGGAGGAGGAAGGGTCCGATGATGTAGATGATCTATTTTCTAAATTTGACGAACCTGTAGTACCTGTAATACCTGTAGTAGATGATGCTCTATTCGAAAACGCAGAAGAAACTGCTGAGGAACATGCGCCAGAAGAAACAGGAGAAGTAAAAGCAGACGTGGGGCCTGAAGTAGTTGTAGAACCTGAAGTAGTTCCAACTGTAAACACTTCATTTGAAAATGCAGAAAAGGTAGAACACGATAACCAAGATGGAAATTCAGGTCCTAAAACAGAAGAAAATACAACTGAAGAAGAAGCAGTTGAGCCCGAACCAAGTTTTACAGATGCTAAAAAGCCTATATCCTTAATAGGATCTATAAGGAATGGAATACACATAACGGATCTCTTTCTTAAGTATATAAATTCTCTTCCCTCTATATTTTTTGAAAATAAAGAGGTTAGATACGAAATAGATTTCGATTCAAAGTATTGGTACGCAAGCTCTATAATAAAAGATAAGTATAGAAATAAAATTACACCTCCTAAAGATGCTCCAGTCGGAGATCTTGCAAAGCTTCATATAAACGTATGGATAAAGGATCCGAAAACAGGAGTTGAATACAGTGTAAATTTGCAGAGCGGGCTCACAGGAGATCAGAGTAATAAAGAGGCTACTGCGCTCCTTAGACGTAAAATATACAAGCAGTATGTTGCAGGAGAACCTGCATTTGGTACTATATCCAAATATCAAGAAGTAAGGGCATTTTGGAACGAGCTTCGTAGTAGGGATGGAGTAAAGGAAAATATAGGGGAGCACTTCTCTATTAAATCTTTATTCCCAGATGGTCCAGTAGTATTAGGAGTTAAGAATGACTTTGAAATTACTGGAGGAGGTACGACTGTAGGATTTGATACAGGTACAAAGGCTAATAATGGTGTAGTCTATGCGATGGTAGTTGATCCTGCTACAGAAGAGCCGCAAAGTGTTAAGCTTAATCAAAGAGGGCTTAATGAGAATGAGGTTTTTGATCTATTGGATATACTTGAATTTTATAAAAAGGCAAGAAGTAAGTCTTCGAGGTACTGGCGAAATGAAATAGATACAGGGTTGTCAATTCTGCAATACCTTGAAATGCTTACATATTCTTTCGAGTCTAGAGAGTATGCAAAACAGCACTATACTCTTGGAGCAGGAAAAGGGTTTTCTCCGTTCATAAATACTGCTCTCGTGATAGAAGAAAATCAAGCATATTTTTATGACGGTGAGGCTGGAGACTTTGTACAACTTACGGAAAGTACCAAAGAGCAGTTCATAGCGTGGGCTTTAGCGAACAAAAAACGTCAGGTACATTCAACAGCATTAAATAAATCGATATTTGATATATTCACTTCGGAAACAATGTCCCTTAAGAAACGGGGTTCTATTGTATTTCAAGGGGTTACATACCTTGAAGATGAGTATGATAAGTATAATGAGCATTTTCTAACAGAAAACAATTCTGAGGATGTAGATATGCATGTTATGCGTACAGACACTAAATTAGACGATCAACTTAGACCAAAACACCTTGTACATTCAGCAAGTAAGTTTATATTTAATACTGAAGTGCATAATAAGAGTAGGGAAGAAAAGGAAGAAAAAAAGAAAGAAGATACTAAAACTGCAGCAAAAAAAGAAACCACAAACGAGGGTCATAACTTCCAGTTTGGCGATGACATGGAAAACCTTTCTATGGAAGTAGAGGTAGGGGACGACACTTCGGAAAAAGCTCCTAAAGAGAAATTCAACGAGATTAAAGCTCGGGCATACTTAAAGAGAGTACTTGGAGATACTGTTCCTGTTAATATTCAAAAGAGCCTGATAAGCTTAGGACGAAAAGGTGCATATGCATACGGTGTATTTAGAAAGGGTATGATTACTTTATCTGAACAGGCTGTACATGGCGCAGAGTACCACGAAGCCTATCATGCTGTTGAAGAATTATGGCTTGCACCAGAGCAACGTAGAGGATTAGATATTCAGACCAGGCAGCAATTTGGTGTTCCTACCAAAGCCATGATCAAAGAGATTCAATCTAAACATAAGGATATTACCGAAGAAGTAGCAGAGGCTATCTATTATTCTGAAATACGTGCTGAAGAGTATAGATATTGGGAAACTACAGGTGAAACTGCAGGAGTAGGAGAGAAGGTAATACGATGGTTTAAGTATATCAAGGCTTTAGTCGGATATATGATGAATCCTAAAACCCGTATGCACACAGACTTACTGTTCTACCGTATGTCTGCAGGGTATTACGCTAATACTAAGCCTATATCGGCTAAAGTAGAAGCGTGGCGCAGTGGAAAAGGTTTACATGCTTTAGCAATGGAGAGGCTTCCCTTAGACCCCCGTACAGTAGAGCAGACAGTTAATATTACTTTACACCACTATATAGATAACGCAGGAGGAATAGGAGGAGTTCATAATATCAAGGATATAGAGAGTTTTGAAGCTAATGCGAAAGAGAGTAAGAAATTACATGCTTTCTTTAAAGCATATTTAGAATTTAAGGTCAAAAGGGCAGAAACTATAGAAAATGAAAAGCCCTTTTTGAATGCGAGAAAACTACTACTAAGAGAAGTAGATGTCCTTGTTGAACATGCAGAACTTAGATTACAACAATTAGGAATCAGAGAAAACGAAGAAACGAGAAAGGATAACGCTGATGTCTTGGCTGCATCTAAATCTCCGTTTGAGACCAGTGGTAAGCAAAATGCTACTACTACTACCAGGGTATTCTTTAGCTTTTTACCGCTATTTGATAAGAACGGTGAACTAGTTACGAATGTAGACACGGGATTGCCTGTAATGGCTAATCCTGGGCATATGTGGAACACAGTTGAGGCTTTATTAGCTGATACTGTTACATATACCAATGAACAAGGTAAAACTATATCTTCTTACGATCAGATGATGGTCAAATTAGAGACTTTATCGGTTTCAGATAGAACATTTGAGAGTTTATATACTCGTGTAAAAGCGTTACCTATAAATGAAAGGACACAGTTCTTTAATGCTATGAGTAAATCAAATAGCAATTTCTTAACTGTTCTGTATCAGAATTTAGTTTACGAAGTAAAAGGACAGGTACAGAAGAGCTTACTATATAAGTTTATAGACCCTCAACAGCAAGGTAAAGCATATCGTATTCGAGATAGATGGTTTGAGAATCATAAGGAGTTGCCCTTATATAGCAAAAAAGAGGATAAAGAGGGGAATCTTGTAATTACAGCTAATAAAGACGTAGCCGCACGTAACAGTGCTATGTGGTTACAAGTTATGCTCGATTTACGTAATGAAGGTCTTACAGCGTCTACTTCTCATACTACACGTATATTTTTAGAGCACTTAGGAATAGAAATGAGCGAAGAGGGATTAGAACAGGCATTTAACCTGATTTCTCCAGAATTTAAAACTGCTCGTAGGATATTTATAGGTGGCATGTCAAAACTTATGGGAACAGGTTCTACATATTCTATGGGTACTTTGGCAGGAAAGGGAAAAAATAAAGGAAATGTAGCTGTAGATTTCGTAGAAAATCATATGCTTAAAGAGAGTTTTGTAATGAAACTTGCTGCAGGAGAGGCAGTTGTAACAGAAGATTTTGGTCAAACTACTATCCTGGGTCCAGAAGGTAAAACTTACTGGATATACTCACTGAATAATTTCTTCAAGAAGCGTACATTACAAATGAACAGGTCTTCTTATTATGCAGATGAGTTATTAAAAAGTCCATATCATGGTCAATCGCAATTACTGAAGCAGTTGAAAAAAGGTAAAAAGTTAGTATATAAAACTTTCAATACCTACAAGAAACAGGGAGGAAACGATCACGGAACAGACTATAAAGGTTTGAACCCCGCAGACGAATACACACTTCGAGTAAATATGACTTTAAAGCATACTTACAGCCCTGCAACTATGGCAGATAAAGGAGTTTGGATGCTATATAAAGGAGTAGAATATTTAACTCCTTCGGATATTAATATGATAGAGTATAATAAAAAAACAGATACTTATATTATACCTCCTCATATACTTAAGATATTTAGTACCTATGCTGTTACCGAAATGGCAGCTATATATCAAGCTGATTTACAACTGTTCGGAAAACACGCACTTACCGATTCGCAACTTATAGAAAATTATCACTATAAGGGAGAGGATAAGAAGACAGGAAAGCTTTTACGTGAAAATGCAAACGGCACTAAATTCGTAACATTTCCTTCTTTTAATGATGAGGAGTTTTTACAAAAGATCGGGTTTAAGGTTGGAAAGACCATAGTTCATCCTGTAATTAAGGATCTTCTTGAAAAGCCAGCATTCGTGTCTAAGATGACAGATATCATAAATGATAGAATCAGAGCAGAAGTAGGAACAGCATTAAGGTATTCTACAATACAAACTAATCCGAATGGCGGACTTAAGAATCATGCTATAGCTACAAAAACATTCAGTGCATTCAGTACCCTCGATGGGCAAACAGTAAACGAAGCAGGAGAAATAGTGCACTCTGCGGATGTAAGAACCAGACGCGCAATAGCTGCATTTGGTCTTAATAGCATTATTTCTAATTTAGAGGCAATGCAAGTATATGCAGGTAATCCTGCTTTCTATTTTAATATGGATGAGCTCTCTAAGAGAATGCCATCTCTTATTGCACCAGGTCAGGATCTAAATTTAGCTGTCGGAGAAGAGTTCTTCAAAATGGCAGTTTTACGGGATATAGAAGAACCAAGTGCATATTTTGGAGAGTACTTAGCTAGCTATAAAGCCGCAAATAAAAAGCATGGATGGGGATTCTCAGAAGCAGATATTAAACGCATTCTTAAACCTTATAGTAAGGTAAACCAAGCTGATGGGCAGGGCTATATATCACTTGAGCGTTGGGCATTCATTATGAAAAGGTTAGGCCGTTGGGACAATAGTAAAATAGATGAGATCTATAAAAGATTACTTGCAGGAGCAGGAACAGCAAAGGATATGAAATTTATAGCTGCAATGCCTTTAAAAGGTATGCATTATGAATTACGTCCTTATAAAGGACTTATGGTTCCTACGTATATAAAGTATTCCCAAGCAGTATTATTTCCACAAGTTGTAAAGGGTACAGATAAGTTAGAAACTCTGTATGCTACAATGACAGATAAAACTAATCCTATCGATGAGGTGATCTTCGAATCAGGTATTAAAGTCGGCGCCCAATCTCCTAAGCATTTTACAGGTGAAGGAAAACTGAAGCTTAATGTAATGACTCTTCGTAATGAGTATTGGAAGCTTCAGCAGGACTTGCGTCCTCACACAGCTTCTGAGTCTCTTGAGGGGTCTCAGGTTAAACGTAATCTACTTGCTAATATTAGGATAAATGCACAGTATACTTTAGATGGAAAAAAAGTTACGGGTCAAAATCTAATTAAACAGGCACATGATATAGACAGAGAACTGTCGAATATGGGCAAGGATAAACTTTATGAAGAATTTGGTATAACTACTAATGATGAAGGTGATCCACAGATTACAGATTACACTAAATTACATGAGTTAATCTATAAAGAGTTCAGTAAGAAAGAATCAACTCCCAGAAAGCTGTTAGATTCATTGGAACTTAGAGCAGATAAGAGAGGATTCTTACGCCCTCTTCACTCTCATCCATATGCAGATAAGATCGACCAATTAATTGGATCTATCATTACAGCACGTACTGTAAAGCTTAAAATGCCAGGTGGCTCGTATATTCAGTTGAGTAACTTCGGATTTAAGCGTACTAAACGCTGGTCAAGTCTTACTGATGCAGAAAAGGCAGAGATAGAAATGGTTACTAATCCTAACGATTTGAAACCTGGTATATCTGAAGTTAATAAGGGCGGCGAATTTGTTAAGTTCTCTCGGGCCCAAATTATGCTTCCTTCTTGGTTTAGAGATCTTATTCCTAATTACGAAAAGATGTCGTCTGCAGAGATTCAGAAATATATCTCTGATAAGCGATTACTTAGAGGTATAGCATATAGAATACCAAATCAAGGTATGAGCTCTATCGATGCATTTGAAGTTGTAGGGTTTTTACCGAAATCTATGGGAGATGCGGTAGTAGCATACGATGATATCACAGCTAAGACAGGTTCGGATTTCGACATCGATAAGATGTTCATTATGCTTCCTAATTTTGGAGTGGATAAAAATTCAGGTAAACCTTATTATATAGAATATAAGGAATCTATGAAAGGTCCTATATTACCTCCAACAGAAAAGCAAATAGAAGCGATACAAGAAAAGAATAAAAAAGGAACGACTTCAAAAGAAAAGGCTACAGAGATATACTATTCGAAAAAAAGAGCAATTCGTAAGAAAGCACTTCAAAATAGAAAACTTGAGATATACGATGCTGTTATAAGTGATCCTAAAACATATATAGACCTAATTACTCCTTTGGATTCCATTGGAGTAAAATTCAGAGCTGCAAAAGTTAGATTCTTTGAGAATTATACTACAGTTTTTGATCACAAAATGCGTGCAAGGGGTGAAGCGCTTATTGCTGCAGATAAACTTGAAGATTTTATAAAGTTTGTGACAGACGCCATGTCTGTCAAAGGAGATCTTGAGTGGTTTTCAGCTTCGTTTCAAGTAGATGTAAAGCAGCAATTTGTAGGAGGTAAAACAGGAGTAGCACTTACTGCACGTCAATTGGTTGACCATGCGATTTCTCAGTTCTCTCTTTCAGATAACGTGAGCGAAGAATCTCCATTGTATTTTTCAGAAAATTTAGGAATTGGTAATAAAACCAAATCAGGATTCTCTGATCTTTCTCAAATTTACAATACTGCAAAAGGTACGATCACTAATATCATTTCAGGTAGACTTAATGCATATGTGGATATAGCAAAAGATCCTTATATCTTTTATCTAAACAATAATGAGTTCACAGCAAATACTGTATTTCTGTTAGATCGCCTCGGGGCGAACCCAGAATGGACTGATATGTTCATGTCTCAGCCTATACTTAAAGAATGGGTAGAATATGCTCAATACACACGTGCGGGTAATACTAAACGGATATGGGATGAAAAAACTAAAAAGACTTTAACAGATAAGGAAGCAGTACTTCGTGATTATAAGAAGAAGTATATAGAGACAATGGAGGGAGAGGGTATGTCGTATATAAACGCAGAGAAAGCATTTAAAGATGAAATAAAGAATATAAATTCTAAATTTGGAAGTAACACATTAAAACTTGATAACCTTTTAAATATATCTACATTAGAAGAAGGGATCAAGAATAAAGAAGCTACTGATATTGAGCATATTATACATCAACTTACTGTAGTGGAAACATTTTTTCACTTACGCCAACGGGCATCAGTACTTAGTTCTGCAATTGGAGCATCTAAACAAGATGTGGAGGGTGCAGGTGGAGGAATGGTAAACTCATTGGTCTCTGAACGTAAACTTAGTGATGCATTACAAGATACAGGATTACGGGGTATAGCAGCTAGATTTGAAAACACAATGCTTGCTAAATATAGAGATAACTCTACATCTTTAATGCTCTCGTTATTTAAAGACTCTTTTAATATTGGAAGTGCTGGATTTGGATCAGCATTATGGCAGATAGAAGAAATGTCCAATAATGAGTATTTCAGTAAAAATCCAGAAAAGCTAAGAAGGGCCTATAGAGATTTATACAGTATGTATCTTGCTAAGAAGGCAAAAAGTCTTACACAAGAGAAATTCCAGGAACTTGTAATAAGTGATAACAATATTGTGAATCAGCTTGCATTCTGGCAGACTTCTAGTAAGTCTCCTATAAAAGAAAACAGACTTATTAAATATTTACTTGCATCTAAAGGTAATATCTCTAATATTAAGGATGAAATAGGAAGTATAACTGTTCCAAATACACAAGAAAAAGACGGAGTAAGTAAAGACCTTCTTACAGAAGCTTGGGAACAACTCTACTTACATGAAGATAAAAAAGTACAAGCATTTGCTAAAGATTTAGCTCTATATTCCTTTATTGTAAGTGGGTATACAAATAAACTCTTTAGTTTTCATGAACTAATGCCCCTTTCATTAGAGGATGAATTATTTGACCGATTTAATGAAGAAGCAAACACAATTGAGGTATCAGACGGCAAAGGAGGTAGTGCTGTAGTTTCAGATACTACTGACCCAGGGTTATTTTCAAGAGCAGAATTAGATATCTTCTTTAGAAATAATTCACATAATACAGATTTAGTACCTGAAATATCCGATAAATTTGCAGAAAAAGTTACTAGTGAGTTAGGACTTGAGGTCTACGGATTTGCTACAGGAGATACGTCTCTTGTTAAAACAGAATTGATAGATGGAAGAGAAGAGGTTACTCGTGTTACCAAGTATGTAACAGTGAATGAAAGATTATACAGACATGCAGGATGGAATTCAAAGCAGCTCCCTGTATATGTTGTAGTAAACAAGTTAGGAAAAAACGATAGAGGTAAAACCTTATTTGAGCCTTTCTTAAGAGAGGGAAAAGGATCTAATATAAATACTAATAATATTATTCTTTTAGATAAAGCACTACAAAAAAATGTTATTGTAGGTACAACCTTTGCTACTAAAAAACTTAAAGAAGCGGGCATATTAGTAGAAGTGGAGTTATCTACATCTCCAAATGAGACTACAGATGTGAATACACTTTTTCATTTAGAAGAAAACTCATTTCTTAATGAAGTAGAACGAGCTGCAACTCTTATGGAGAATGCTGCAGACTTACAATCGGTATTTGATGGTAAAGAATTAAAACCCAGCGATAAGGAATTTTTAGCTGAAAATGGATTCAGTCAAGATGAAATTGATATAATTGAGCGTTGGCTGCAACGTAATGCTCTTATATACAAAGGCAAACCTTTTAATGTACTTATGGCATATAGATTCAGTTCGTTATTAGAAGGACATAAGGATATAGTTGCTAAAATGCAGACTTTAGGAGAGAAAGCAGATAAAAAATTAGATAATTATTTAGCAGACTTTTTAGAAGAATATGGAGTAATTGTTACAGAACGTTCTATGCAGGATATGGAAGAGCGGTATGGAGAAGGAGTTTTAGGTGTAGCACACACACTTCGTAAAGTTATAGATATAGCTAAAGAAGATAGAACTAAGATGGTAATGCCTGAAGAGTTCAGTCATATGCTTGTAGACCTTGTAGGCGTTAAGAGTGATCTGATTAAACCTCTTATGCAGAATATAACGTCTTGGGGCAAATTTGGAGCCATTAAGCGTGCTTATGCAAAAAACAGGCTATATCAAAATATAGATGGTTCTCCTAATATGGAGAAAATAAAAAAAGAAGCTATTGGGCAGATAATAGGTGAGGCGATTATTTACGCTAATGAAAAACGAGTTCCAAAAGGTAAATTTCTTAAATTAGCTTATGAGGCGTATGAAGCTATACTTAAAATAGCAAAATCCATAGCAAGTATCCCAGTAGAAATTATGGCAGATGAGATTGCACAGCAAGTTCTTTCTGGGGATAAAAAATTCATGGAAACATATGGAAGGGCTAAGGATAAAAACTTTACACTTAAAACTTTTGAAGAAGGAGCCACTAAATTTCCAAAAGCATTTGAAGTGATGGAAACGGCAATTAGTAAATTAAATGCCGTACTCGTAGGATCCCTTGCTCTAAGAAGTCAGGGAAATGTATATAGGGATAAAGCTGAAACCTTACATGATCTGGATTTCGTTATTCCTGAAAGTAAGAGACATTTTGATACCATTCAAGAAGTTGTACAGTGGTTAGAGACCGATGTTAAAAAGGAAATTCCTAATTTTATACCTATATATGTATTTAGACCTGAAAAGGATGAAAAAATAGTTGTAAATGCAATTATTACTACTCATCCTCATCTTGTAGAAAAGTTTGTGAGCCTAAAAGGTAACTTTAATAAACGCTTAGATAAATTTACTAAAGAGGAACAGTCGCAGATGTTATTAATTGATTTCTTTTTAAATACAGAACATGAAGTGGTAACAGAACAAGGACATGCTTCTTGGGTATCTATATTTGAAGCAAAGTTTTCAGATGCACTATCGCGGGATAAAGATTACTATGACCATAGAAACTTTATACCTCATGATAATGAAAACAGAGAGTTTTCACCTGCACAAGAAAGCGATTTTGTATTTTTGCACTTCACTGTTCCTCAGATCTTTGCAATTGGTAACAAATATTTAAACAAGGGTACATTAGGAAAAGGAAAAGATAAGAAGCTACAAAAAAAAGGTAAATACTTTTATGGATTTAAACACGACCATGCAAAAAGTGCTAATTATATAGGACATATAAACAATACAGTATTTAATAAGAGCCCTGTGTTAAAACTCGTTAGAACAGAAAGAGGAATGAGGGCCCAAATTAGACCTGAAAAATATATAAGTAAGGACGACCTTAATGACGATCCGCATACTAAAGATAACTGTAAATGAGCACATGTAAAGTTTTTAAAGTAGACAAAGCAGGTAAAGAAATTCCCAGCAAGCTCTACGAAAAATTAGAGGAACAGTTTGGGGATCAACGATACGATAAGCCTGATGGAACCCAGGGGGAACTTATTAAAGACAGCCTCTGGGAATTAGCACGCAGTCAAGAGTTTACGAATACGTATGGTAATTGGAAAATCTTACCCGCTAATGAATACAGGCTTGTAAATAAATTAGATACACCTCAAGAATCTCCTAGATTGTATAACCTTGGAGACGATGAGAACGGACAGATCATATATGGAGAGCCGTATATGGCAGATGTTTGGTCTTTTGCCAGTGGTAAAATACTTGCTACTAAACCTTGGAATACCAGTCAATTTAAAGCTACATCTTCTATAAAAGTTGCAATACTACGTAAAGCAGCAAGTGCTTTGGAAAAGAGAATAAAGACACTCTCTCGCCAAAAATCAAAGGAACTGCTTAGTGGGCAGCTAAAAGCTCAAAAAAAGGATTTAGAAAAGGAATTAGATTCAATAGGAGAGGCAGTACAAGATGAAAGGCTATTGAACTATGCAGCAAATGCAATGGAACAAACTGCAGCTATTCTTGAAGAAATGGATATGCTAATTCTTAACATGGGTGTAGCAGAAGATGAAGGAACTAAAAAACTTACTGCAGCCGCAGCTCAGGATATTTATTATTATATCACAGCATTTAGTGACATCGACTCAACTCTTGCACAAATTCAAGAGGGTAAATTAATAGTACCCGATAAAGTAAGAATGCATCTACAAACTGCAAGTGATGTTCATAAGGAAATTGCTGCTAAGTATGAACGCTATGCTAAAGACTATGTAGTAAATAAGTTTTCTACAGGTGGAGATATGATGAAAGCGTGGGCAGAAACCTCTTATGGTAAAGAGTTCGCACAGCTTAATAAGAAGTATAAAGGAGATGACGTTATGCTCGAACAGATGGGCATAAAGGATAAAACAAAGGAGGAATATATACAAATGAGGCTAGATGAGGCCAAAACTACACTTGAAAAACGTGGAGCTGTTATATTTCGTAATATGTTAGAAGCAACTAATCAGGACATTTCATTTGTCCAACGTTGGTTCTTAAATGCTCAAGATGTAAACGATGATGTTCTGAGGGCCCTACAAATGGAAATCTCCAAAGTAGAGGATGAAATACGTCTCAAATGGATAGATGAAGTCCGTGCATTACATGGTACTTTTAAAGAGCTCCAGGAACATCAGATGAAAAAGGATAAGAATATGACCCGTGAGGAGTTCTATTCGTTTATGCTTGAAAAAGATGAAATAGGCAAACCTACTGGATATTTCGTATCTAAATACCATTCTAACTGGAGTAGAGACCGTAAAAAGAAGCAAGATGAGATCTATAGCCAAGAAGGAGTATCAGAGGCAGCTAAAACCAGACAGTGGATCAAGTGGAAAAAAGAAAATATAAAGTATAACTATACATTACCACTACGTTACATTATTCCTAAAGGCGCTAAAAAGGAAGAAAAAGACAAAATAATAAGAGAAGCAACAGCCAAAAGGGACGCTAAGGTAGAAGCCCTTAAAAAGGAGCACGAAGCGGCTTTAGCTGCATCCGTACCTAAACGTGATGCTGCTAATAATATTACACGATCTGGAGATAGAGGTCCGTTATCACTCTTTGAGGATAAAATTGCAATGATTCATAGAGCAAGTCATACTCAATTTGAAATTCCTAAAAAGCCAGAGGATCACGCTAAATACTTAAATCCTGCATATAAAAAACTTGCAGCTTATAGTAAACTTGAAGGGGGAGATAATATATATTGGAAGTATTATATACGGTATATGAATCAAAATACAATAAATGACGAAGGACTTCCTTCTAATTTTAGAACTATGTATAAAATGCCTTCAATTCGTAAATCTTTACCAGAAAGACTTGAAGATGTCCATAAATGGATGGGCTTTTTTCCAAAATTAATAGGAAAGAACAGTTTATACTCTGAAATATTTCAAAAGTGGAAAGAGGAAAGGACTGTATATGTTAAAGGTGAAGTTTCGGAAAGGGGGGAGGAGAGTGAAGAGATGGATAACCTACGAAGTAAACGTAGGAAGAACATACAAGATTACGCTTCTATAAGCACAGACGAGGAAGGCAGAGAACGACAGTATGTACCTATTCACTATAGAGGGCAAATAGAAATTGAGGATTTAACTATGGATCTTCACGGTTCCCTTGTAAAGAATACATGGGTTACATTGTCTTATCAGAAAATGACCCAACTTCTTCCTTATGCAGAGATGCTTGTATTTTTTCTACAGAAGAGGCTTAATTTTACACAAAAAGCAGGATTTAAAACAGTAGGTAGAGGATCTATAGGTAGAAACATTGATGTTTCAGCTAAAAATTCTTACAATGCTGCTAAGGATTTAATAGAACACCGAATGTTTGGAGTTACTAAATTAGACCCAGGGTATGAAATTGGAGGTCTTAGTGTTACTAAGTTATTAGGACTTGTACAATCGTATATGTCTACTACAATGCTATCATTTAATGTCCATTCTTCTATTGCTAATGCTAATTTAGCAAACATATTATTTACAATTGAAGGAGCAGCAGGAGAGCATTTTGGTAAAAAAGATGTAGCTGCTGCATATGAAGCTTATGCTAGAGATATGCCAAGAATGATAGCAGACTTAACTGAGCCATTAGATCAGCATTCTAAAGTAAATGTAGTAGGGTTAATTTACGATCCTACGAATAACTTTGATCACAGGCAATTTGATTATGCACATAATAGTAAAACAGCACATTTATTGCACGGATTTAGTTTACATTTTTTGAACGCCAGTGTTGAACACCATGTTCAATCCCTTACTATGATCGCATATCTTAAATCTACTAAAATCTTAGATGAAAATGATATGTATCTGGATGCTAAAAATGAACCAACTGAAGATAGAAACAAAGGAATAAGTCTTTGGGATAGCTATAGAATAAAAGAAGGTAAAGTAGTATATAACCATTCTATCCGTTATGTAGAAAAAATGATTGGAGAAACTACTAAAAAAATGCCATACTATAGCCGTGATGATCGTGCTGCTTTTCATAGACGTGGAACTGTTGCGATCCAACGTATTAATCAACAGTTACATGGTGCATATAGTGAACGAAATGCTATGCCTTTTCAAAGGCTTGTATTAGGATCCATTATGATTGTATTTAAAAAATATCTAGTTCCAGGGTTCAGAGCAAGACTTGGAGGTGCAGCACAAACTGTACGAGATTATACACCTAAAGTAGGTAAGTACTCTAAAGGCACTCTTACAGATGGTGAGTATATAGAACATTCTTCAGAATTACCCACTGCGACTCCAACAAGAATGTATGACCCTATGTTAGGCACATATAGGTCTTTAGGTACATATTCTACGGCTTATAAGTTTATAGGTAAAGTTATTAGCGATCTAGAATTAATGAAATGGCAGGTAGTAAGTGCTAATTGGGCAGAACTTTCTCGAAATGAAAAAGGTAATGTTATTAAAGCTGTTTCTGAGATAGGTCTTGCATTATTTGTTTTACCTGCAGCAGGGGCATCAATGGCTGCACTTGCAAAGGGACAAGACGAAGATGATGATTTTGTGAATTGGTATTTAGGCAGTTTTATGGCATATAGACTTCATAGTGAGCTTTTACAATATATCAGCCCTATGGAAGCAGGGAGAATCCTAAAGAACCCTGCGATTACTATTACGTTCATTGAACGTATTATAGACTTCTTAAGTCAAGGTAAAACGGACACATTTAGAGCGCTCTCAGGAGAAGGAATGGAAATATACAAATCAGGGTCCCGTAAAGGAGATAGAAAGATCAGTAAAAAAATCTATGATCTTGTTCCTTTCTATAAACACTATACTCGTAATAGGTACATGAAGGACATTGTGAGCTTTTATGCTGAAACGGGTAGGGCCAGATAATCTAACTTATATTAAGCGTGAGTAAAAAAAAGGGTAGAAGCTTATAGCTCCTACCCTTATAAACACATAGTAAAACCAATCACTGAAAAACTATGCGTACATGAGCTTCTAAAGCTCTGTATCGTTCTCAGACTCTTTTAAAAAGTCTTCAATATTCTCTGCGTCTATTTGTTGCCACTGTTCAAAGTTGCTTAGTTGGATATTTATCCTTTCTTTAGCTTCTTTGCCTCTTTCTTTAAGTAAATCTGGAGCGGCAGTATCCTTGATATATGTGGATTCTGATTTGCTGTCCCAAACTGATATTCCTTTTTTACTTCGCTTTTTAAGCTTAGTAAGGAACTTCTGACGATCCTTATACTGTTCGAATGTTTCGTCTTCTCCGCGTTTGTTGCTGTAATTCATATTACAAATATACTAAACTTTCCAGTATTCTTTTATAGATTTATCCGAATGTTCAAATTGAGGAATATCCATGAAGTAATTAAAAAGTTTCGCAGATGTACTAATAGTTATAAATTTATTAATTACAAGATCTGTTAAAAATTTAGACACTATCTTCTCACAGTCTCCAATATGGTCTGAAGATGTCTTTTTCAGGTTAATATCTGTTTTTATATATCGAATAGTTGTTTCGTATAACGTAGATACAGCCTGGTAGTTAAAGTCAGCTTTTATTGTAGCTTTGACAAGAGCTTTAAATATACTTTGGTTTTTCACAAGAGCAGGTTGTATTAAATTATCAATAACTGAATGATTAAATCCAATAAGTAAAGTTATATAGGAAGGATGTGGTAGTCCGTCTATAAACGCAAGTGTCATTTTATCAAATTCAGACTTAAACTGTTTCATACGTCTCGCATTACTTTGTTTTTTTTTTACTTTTTCTACAATTTTTCGTCCTTGCTGCTCGGGAGGCTCTTCCCAGTGTCGTTTTGGAGAGAACAACGCTTGTTTCATTTTATAATTTTTCATTATTAATTTTGTATTTTTGGAATATGAATTTATTTCCTCCGCACACTCCAGTGCCCATGAAAGTTGTTTCAGTGTTCGCATGTGGTATTATATTATTATTAGCATGTAGTCTTACATATAGTGAGATCTGTAGATTTACTGCAAATAATGAACTTGATGGTATCAAAAGAGACCATAAAAATGCACTTGCAGATCTAAGGATTTCTAAAAATAAAGAAATAAATACACTTAGACGTAAACTAGCTCAGTATGATATTGTGCTAGATAGTATAGATACTGAACTTACAGATAAAACCAAAGCAATAAATGAAATTGATAAACAAAGCCTTGCTCTTGTTGGTGATTCTATTGGCATCATCAATGAGCTCAAACGTGTATTCGCAGATCGTAATTAGATATAACGATACTACTCGTTATTGCATTTCAGAGTCACAGGCCAGAGCTGTAGTATCAGTTTTTGATAAAGTATCTATCCACGAAGGCACTATTTTAGACCTTAAACATAAGGTAACTACTCTTGAAGCTAAAACTGCTATACTTGCTGAAATAGATACAGCACAAACAGAAGTGATTGCTATTGTAAAGGAGGAAAAAGCATTATCTGAAAAAGAAGTTAAAGCATTAAAACGTAAAGCTTTCTGGAAAAATATATGGCAAAAGGGCAAAGAAGCCATTATAGCTGTCTCTGCCCTTGGTGCTGGTATTGGTATTGGTGTTCTTGTAGACTGACCTCTTTTAGGCTATCACTACTTCGCACGCACCGCCTGCACATGCCAATTCTCCTTTTAAATCTGTATTATCTTCGTCTTCTACTACCTTAGTTAAATCTATTGCTAGTAATTTATCGTATCTTTTTTCAAATTCTTCTTTTGTGATCTCTTCAAACGGCGCCTGCTGATAAGTTCCTCCATCATATGGAAGTACTGAAAGACCATTGAAGTTATTTCTATTATGCCACATCCAATCTCCTACGTATTCCCATTGATCTTCTTCTACAGAAACTGTAGCTGAAACATTATGAGTATTAGAACCTGTAATATGTCCTGTTTTTACCCAATCATTGTTATAAAGACTTATTCTTCCTAACATAAAACTTATGTTTTCTTCTTCTCGTGTAGTTCCTCCTTTAGGAGCACGTTGAGGGATTTCTATAACAGCAGAACCAGGTAACAATACCATGTCTTCTACGAGTTCGGGATGCATAACAGATAGATATTTATATAGAGGCTCATTTTTAGAGCATTGCATTCTACGTATATAATATTTAGAATGCCAGGCATGAATACCTGAACTTGTTCCTACTACACAACTTGTTGTTCCCGAAGGTTTTACAGTTGTAGTTCTCGCTGCAGGGTTTATTCCAATGGTCTCTGCTACTCTTTTATTTGTTTGAATAACTGCCCTAGCCCCTCTTTTTAAATCTATTCTAGAGAGCTTTCCATTACATATACCTGTAATGCCGACACCTATAAGGGCCTCCTTCTCTGTTGTCTCTTGCCAAATAGGACGTAAATAATGAAAATTACTATATCCTGCCTGAAGAGTTCCAAAAAATGAAGCAACTATTGCTCGTCTAATAAAATCAGCTTGATCTTCTATATCTCCAGCATTGATCTCTGTTAGATTACAGAATTGAAAAGGTCTTAATGCAATTTCACAACAGGGATTAGTTCCCCAGTCCTTGTCGTTTGTGAAATACACTCCAGGTTCTCCACTTCCACTTAGTTCAATCTTCTTCCATATATCCTTAAAGAACTTCTCTGTTACTTTATGTCTTAGTAGTACTGCAGAGTTATTAGCTCTTCCTCGTTGAGGATTAGCTTCATACCATGTTCCAGACTTAGCTGAAAGCATTTCTTCATCATTTGCCGAAAAGAGTGATATTAAAGCTGCTCTTCTAATTCCTCCAGCAAGTACAGCATCTGCTATATGACAGATCATGTCGTGCACTTCTATAGGAGTAAGTTTACTTCCGTTAGCTTTTGTGGCAAGCATGAGCTCTAAGTTGAATAAGCATTTTTTAAGAGGATCGGGCCCAGGAGCTTTACCGCCTGCAGTTGCAAGCTGTGCTCCTTTTTCTCTAATATCACTAAAATCAAAAACAGGTTTAGTTTTTCTTAATCCAAAGAAACTTGCCATTAAATGCCTGATACTATCTGCCCAGCCTTCTATAGAATCTCCTATTAAATATTTTTGTTGTTTTCTTGGTTTTTGTATCTCTGGTAAAGCATTCACATGATCTCTTTGTACCGAAAATCCTACACCTGTTCCTCCTAAAAGAAGAAACATTGTTTCACTGAATGCTCTATAGTCATCTATTGGCAAGTATGCACAATTGTACACACGAGACTCTGATTTTTCAATTGCTGCACCTGAAAATTGTGCAGCTCTCATTGACATTAATACTTTTTTATCTCTTATATATTGTCCTTTTGTTTCAATTTCATTTTTTAATTCTGGATATTTTTTCTTCATCATAGTTAGATACCGTGTTACGATCTCATCCCATGTTTCTCTTCTTTTTTCTTTGGGCTTATATTTTGCGTATTTATTAAAGACAACAATGTCACTAAGTATTTGATTACTCTTATCCATTTTGTGTAAAATTTAATTGTTTAAAGGAAAGATAAAGATACAATTTACAGATGCATAGTGTGCACTGATTTTGATATTTTTTTAGCTTTTTTGTGCCTTTGTGTGTGAGTAGTTCCTCTTAGATTGGGATTCTTCTCTTGTACCTTTCGTCTTGCCCTTGTAACACTTTCATAAGATGAGAGGTGATTTGTCTCGAACATAGTGAAAAATAAGTCCATAGGACACCTTATAGCTTTCATTTCATCTTTCCAGATTTTTGAGATTAATTTTTTGTCTGAAGATTGTAGTTTAGGATCTTCTTCTAATAATTTTTTTACTTGGTCATAAATAGTTTTAGTCATTTGTGTTAAGATTTAGTTAAAAGCCCCAAGAGTATATTACTCCTGGGGCTAAAAATTATAATAATTATTTTGGTAGGGTTAAGTAACCTTTTCTACCATATTCATCTACGCCGTTTACGATATATTTTTCCATCTTTCCTTGTCTATATCCTAAAAGTTGTCCGTTTTCAGCATATGGTACAAACGACTTATTAAGAGAAGAAACTTCCAATGTAAGAATAAAAGCATCTCTAAAGTAGTTTTTCGGATTCAATGTATCTGACCCATCTGTAATTATAATACAAGGACGATTTACTTTTTTTGCATTAATAAAACATTGATCAATATTAGTACCTCCTCCATATACAGTCTTAAATAATTCTTCTATTGGAATTTTTGCAAGTTGGTGATGGCTTGCAAAAAGGTAACAATCTCGTAATAATTTAAGTTGATTTAATCTAAATGCAACAAGATGCGCAAGATCTCTGTATGAAACCAATACATTATCAATAAAATTCTTGCCGCTCATAGAACCTGAATCATCTATATAGATATCAAAACTAACATGATATTGTATACAACGAGTAACAAGATCTTCAAATAATGCAATATGTGCGAAATTCTCTATATTGGATAACTCTTCTATCTCTTCACTATCAAAAAAGCTTTCTTCTATTAAAGATTGTTGTCCTATTGCATTTTGCGTAGCTTTATCAATAGTAGTTTTGAAAAATGCCTTTAAAGATCCCTTATTAATGTTATCTAACTTTTTTATAATAGGAGAATCAAAAAGTTTTATTTGCTCTATAGCTCCTTTACCTGCACCATTTAAACTATCACTTCCTTTAGCTGCAGTTTCTTTGATATCCTTCTTTATTTTATTATTAGCACGAGTTGTTCCTTTTTCTAACTTATTTTTAAACTCTTTATAAGCTTCGGAATCTTCTTCGGTGCTAGGATTTTTACCATTGTCTCCACATTGCTCATTGAATTTATCCATATGCTTTTCCATATCATTTCCAAACTCTTTATGAAGTTTTTCAAGCATAGTAATAATATGTTTACTTGCAATGTAGCTATATGCAGCTTTATGATTAGTAGCATACTGTAATAGATGATTATCAACTTTTGTTAATATATGATGCCACCAGTATTTATCAGAATTGATATTATACTGTTTTTTTTCTGAGTACCAGTGGTTAAATCCATCTATAGTTAGATTTTCAACTCCTTGCTTTTGCATAAAGGAAGAAGCTAAAAAGTTATTCGACATAGATGTCTTTAAACTACGTACTACCTCTCCCTCCAAATCTGGAGGAAGAGGATTTTGAATTATACGTGCAGGTTTAGAAGCTTCGATTTCAGGTCGAAGGTTTTTAAGAATTTCAGCTCTTTTCTTTTTCTGTTCATATGCTTTATCGTAGTAGCCTTTGGTACCAACTGAGTACCTATCTCCGTAATTTCCTCTATAGTTCATGATTAAACTGTTAATGTTGTTTTTAAACTTTGTTCAGCTACTATTCCTTTAAATAGCATTTGTTGCTCCGTAGAAATAGCAGCAGTTTCAATACAAGTAATTACATCTTTTGTAAATTGTTCTGCTCTGGTTTTATAACTATTAACTTCTGCTAATGCAGTAATTTCAGTTAAAACTGAGTGTAGAAATATTTGAGCATAGCTATCATTATGTGCTTCTAAAATACCAGGTAACTGAGATAGTAATGTAGCTACATTATTTTCTCTCTTAGTCTCAAGCTTAGATGAAATATCTGCAAGTGCTGCAGGTGCGACCAGGCTACATACATAGATAATTGCCTGTTTATCATCATAAGTATAAATAAGCTTTACAGCTTTAATTATATCCTTAAGTGCATAAATAGTTCTATCTGAAGCAGTTGAATATATCGTATCTACAAATTTGTTAAATAATGCAGTGTTTACGTTTTCTTTTTCTATATCTGCAGTAGAAGGAATATTAATATCAAGAGTATGTACTTTTAATGCTTCTTCGTTACATATACCTTTCATAACATCACTTCCTACTCTTTCTACAGTTAATGTAAGTATAAATCTATCCCAAAAAGGATTCTCTATTTCTTCTTGTGGAATAATATTACAAGAACCAGCAAATACTTGCCAGTTACACTTTTTAACAGTATCTCCATAGAACAGTGCTTTTTCTCTCATTACTGAAAGTAAAGTATTACGTACTCCAGAAGTACCTTTATCAACTTCGTTTATCATAATAAACTCTGCATCTGCAATAGGTGCTTTAGTTTCATACTTTTTCTCTTCAAGCAATGCTTTCATATCTACTCTTCCTTTAATTTCTGAGGTCTTAGTTCCTTCATCCAATTCTATCATGAATGTTTTTGAACGTACCAGATCTCTTCTATAGTTATATTTAGAAGCAGCATAATCGAGAAGAGCCTGAGTTTTACCTACACCTGGTTCTCCAAGTAGTAAAACTGGTAATTGTACAGCCTCTCCAAGAGCAAGAAGATTGAAAACTTCATCTTTACCTTTCAATTGTGTTTTTATTGTTCTTTTTTCCATTTTTTGTATTATTTGTAATTAGTTTTAAGTTAAAAATTTCAAGGTTTTCTTTCCATTTAGGATAATTAAGATGTCCTTGAACAACATCGTAGACTCTAGAGCCTTGTTTGAATTTAGATTTGTATTCGGGTGTAAACTTTGTATACTCTCCGTTAATAAATACATGATAGTCTGCTATATACTCTTTTGGTATATGAAATACATGCATTGTAAACTTAGAGGCAATATCATACCTTTTTATATATTCAGGATGAGTAGCTAATTCTTTTTCATAGTCGGTGTATTCTTTAGTGAATCGTGGTTTGAATAGAATGTATACTGCTTCTGGATATTGGTATTGTTTAGCGTCTCCTAAGTATATGTTATAAAACCCTAAACGTTTATAATCTTTTCCCAGCATTTCTACCACCATAGGCAGTAGAAATGTTGTAGAAAAGGTTCTTACATATTTTTTAAGCGAAACTATCGAGTGTAATTGCATGGTCATTGGCATAACGTGTATAATGTGCTTTGGACATATCCCATGAACCCGCATCACGATGCCATTTTACATCATCTAAAAGATCTGCAATAGATCGTACAGGGTATCTTGAGTATTTCAATTCTCCACCTGCGTAAAGTGCAACTGCAAGATCTTCTGTACTCATTTTGTATATCATAGGCGAATTACTGCATGCCATTTCTGCTACTATGAATAGGAAAGGTTCTATATTATACCCTTTTAACTCTGGATGGGCCGCTCTATATTCATGTACAGCCTTTGTATAAAAGGCACCTTGTCGGAAATACTCAAAATTGATATAACTTTTTGGAAAATCAAAAACAGATTTTCCTGTAGTTTTAAGATCAATAGGTATTAAAGTTTTAGTACTATGATCTATTATGAGCCTATCAAGATATGCTTTACACTCTACATCTCTATAAGAGAAGAATATCTCCATTTGATCATGGACATCCATCATAAAGTGTGCAGGAGCATCGGTTATGTATTTTTTAGTGTAAGGATCAGTTTGCAACATACGAACTACCTCTACAGCCTGGTCATACTCGACAGTACTTATAGTTTTTTTATCTCCAGCAGCTATAAGTTCTTGGTAATATTTTTTGAAGTTGTTCTTAGGATCCTCAAATTTCTTACGTACTGAAGCTTCTGTTAGTTTATAATTAACAGTCTTATATGCAAGATTGAACATTTCATCGAAAGTCACTTTATTTTCTGGATCTAACGCTTTAAATTCTGCTAATGCTACACACATATCTCCCAACATTCCTGATGGACGATTGATGCTCATTACTGCAAACTGATCATAAAACTTTTTAGGCTCAGTTATAAGGCAATCTACAGCACTTCCTTTAGTGAAATATGTAGTATTTCTACTTACAGGATGTAGTACATGATTTTTGTAATCTCGTGGTGATGCATTAAAAAGATTCAATGAAGACACACTCATTACATGATCATTCACATCTGTTACTTGGTTATTTATTGTTTCTGTTGTTATCATATTATTTGAATATTAAAGACAAGTTTACGTTCATCTGAAGGTATATAAGTTATCTGTCCTGAACTTCGTATATACTGTACATTATCTTCTGGGATTTTTTTATGTTCAACTAGAGTATCTAAGAACCACTTGGTCCAGGGCCACTGATTATCACAGTCCCAATTCTGATTATCTGCAGGTTTATACATATCTATCCATACCCTCAAATAACATCCTTCTGGAATGTGTAATGCTGGTAATTTACTTATGTATGCTCCAAGATATCCATGCATCCATCGCGCTACTTTAGAGCGTGCGGTATAGTGTAGAGATCCATCATAGATTCTTTGACCATTTATAGTCCAATATCGAGGTGTTCCTGCTACAATAGGATTAGCTAATACTCTATTTTTATTCTCATCTACCAAATAACCTAGTTTATCATATTTAAAATGTCCAGATTGTATTTTTGATAGATGTTTTTTAGGTAATCTAGGCTTTGATTCATTCTGTTTAAAGTACTTCGCTCTTCGTTTTTGGCTTATTGGTACTTTATCTTCATAATTAGGAATAGTTAATTTCCATATTTTATTATCAGGCGGTTTTTGTTTCATTTATTAATGTTTTTAAAAATCTTTCAGTTGTATATGTACCTCGTACAGCTACAAAATCAGAAATATCTTTAATGCCTTCTTCTTTTATATATACTACTTGAACACTTATTCCAGCATTTCTTAAGTAATTTTGAAGGTCTTCTGCACCTTTTATACCAGTAGGATCATAATCAAATAGAATAGTAACTTGTTGAAATTGGTTAGCAATTTCTAATATCTTATCATATTGATTACGGGTTCCTTCTGCTTGAGGAGCTATAGCGGGAAAATTAAGCATACCAAGAACCATAACATCTTTCATAGATTTGGTAATGATAAGTCTATCTCCTTCTATTAGTTGTTCTTCACCTTGTAAATCGTCACTAGTAACGTTACTTAGCCATTTTATATGTGCTTTGTTTTTTACTAAAGGTCTATATACTTTTACTCTTTTTGTTTTAGGAAATTTATAGCAGTATATTGGATCTCTAAGCGTAGCTCTTAATAGTAACTTATGATCTAAGAATACATACTTAGCAGAAAACACATTATATAACTCCAATTGCCATTTTGGGATACCATATTGAGCCCAATATGCTAAGTCAGCTTCTGTATAATGCTGAGGTTTAAATTGTATAAGCCTCGGTATACCGTTATTTTCTCCTTTTGGAATATATATCTGTTTAGTTATTTCTCCTATAGGTAATGCATTGCTTGTACCTAGTTTTAAATTAAGATCTACATTGATACGTTGTAAGCATGTTGGAAAGTCTAAGTTTAACAATAGCATTACAAGATCGAAACAACTTCCCTGTGCTCCATTAAAATCTTTAAATTTAATACTACCATTACTAGTTTTGTATAAAGCAAAAGAAGGGTTCGAATCTGACCTCAAGGGGCTTTTATAAGCCTTTCCTAATTCAAATTCAAACCCTAAATAATGCTTTATTATGTACGATTCACTTACTGCTCTAAGTATGTTAGCTTTAGTAAGAGGTGTAGGAATAATTATATTCTTTACATCATACATTTTCTTTACTGTTTAGAAAGGAAGATCTGGCTCTGTAGTAACTGCTGCTTCAGTAGTTGCTGTTGCTGAATCCTGTTCCATTTTATCGTACTTAGGATTGATCTTTAGTGATGATGGAGTTTTTTCCATAGGTTCAACAAAAGGAGTGAAATTAGGTAGTGATGCATAGTCTTTATAATTATACACTACTTTCAATCTTACCAGTTTTGAAATATTCTTGGCACTCATAAAAGTTACAAGGTTTGTACAAAAATCTGGAAAGGTATCTCCGTTTATTATAAATGATGCTGGATCTACAAATTGTGTACAGATATGCTTAATTCTAATAAGCATATTATTCACTTTTCTGGCTACAGCCTCGTCTATTGTTTCTCCCTCTTTAGGAGTTATATAGTCTGGATTTGCTTCAAACTCATTATGAGAAATTACACTTCCATCTTCGTCTTGAAATCCAAAACTCAGATATGATTTTTGATTCTTATCTTTTTTCTGCTCAACGCCTAAGAATTTAACGTTTTCATTGATTCCGACAGGTATTGGAGTTGCTCCTGATCCTGTTCCTTCTGCTACTTCTTGATTTATTGTATACATATTGTATTTAGTTTTTGTTGTTACTGTTTAAAAAATGTCTATTGAACTCGTAGATACTATAGGGTCTTCTATGACTTCTACTTCCTCTACTTGTACTTCTTCTACTGGTGGTTGTGGATTGTCATGTGTTGGAGGAGTAGTCATATCTACCATCTCTTCGTCTACATCTTCCTGTTCTACTGCTGCATCCCAAGGGGTTTCATCTACACGAAGTTCGTAAAAATGATATCCTGGGTATTCTGCCATTTCTGTAGCAGTTTCGTTTAGATATACATTCGTAGTACCTGTTGCTGGAAGATCAAGTGCAGACCTTACATCACGATTATGCGCTGAAGTAGTTGCTATTCCTTGTTTGTTAACTGCAATACCATCATTGTCCGTTGCTACATACATACAAATGGTTTCTGTGTCATTTTCTGGATATGCAAATCCTACTCTATTAGCTGTCGGGGTTATTTTTAACCTTGACATTGCGCCTGGAGAAAGTTTCATTTTTCCTCCATCTGATAGTTCTACGCAGATACTATCTCCAAAACGATTCATTCGTTCTACTTTTTTTCCTACTAATCTCATATTATGAATTATTATATTCGGTTACTGTTTTAATTACGTAATCAAGGTCGTTCTCTATCTTTTCTTCTTTGAACATACCTTTTGGGGATTTCCCTGTTGTTGAACCATCTGTTTGTGTTTTAAACCGATAGCATATTTTATTATTCTCATCGGGTCCTACGTGAGTAAATAGAACCACAGTAAACAATCCTTCTACATTGATTTTATCATCGACCAATTTTCCAATTGTTTTAAATTTAAGGCGTCTTCCACCGCTTAGATCAGTAGATACTTCTGCATGTCCTAAGACTACAAATGTTAGATCTTCTCTAAGATTTTTACCTAAGGTGATTATTTCCCACGCATGCAGACCAATATCAGTGAACTTATCAAATCCACGTTCATGTGCTCTACGCATAAACTCATTTGCCATTATATATTGAAAATCATCAATAACAATGGTAGTTATATGAGGCATATTTGTATTTATATGCTGCATTGTGGCCTGTATAGTTGTAGGATTATCTGTTGCCATATAATTGCCATTTGGAGTTTCCTTTGTAAGAGGTTGCCATTTTGTTTTCCACCCTCGGAAGGGCATTGGTTTTTTAACAACATTAAAAAGAAACGTAGATTTAGGATCTAAATTTTCTAAACTGGCGGATTTACCACTACCAGATTCTCCTATTACTAAAATTTCTTGACTCATGTTTTTTTCATTATTTTAAAGGTTGTTTGTATTCATCTATTCTATTGTATTTTAGGTTATCTACCATGCTTAATACTAATCCACTTTCTCCATCTCTATTTTTTATTAAGTGCCAATATATCATAGGCTGACTTCCATCCATAGGATTTATGACAGGTAGATTATTTGGGCCATATGTTTGTAAATGAAGCATATAAGGTTTATGTGAGATCAATACATAGTCAGAAGCTTGGAATACAGCATCACTACCGAAGATGTCTTTCTTCATCGGATAATGTTGCATAGGATTCGTAAGTCTTTCGGACTTTTCTATCTCTCTATTAAGTTGGCTGAGTGCTACAAAGATACACTTTATTTTCTTCTTCATGAACATAAACATGCCATAAAGTCGAGATAAAATCTCTCTTTCTCCTGCACCTTGAGCACCTCGTGTAAGTAAGGTATGATCCAATACTATTACTGTTCCATAAAAATCTCCTTTAAGCTTTTTCTGCTCAATATGAAATTGCAGTATCGTATCAAATATCTCTTGTACTGTACCAGGGATATCTACATAATAGACATCATAATTTTTTATATCAGAATCGACATGGAACTTTGCTGTATTATAATCTGCATCTGATAATTTTCCTCCACCTGAATAAAGATCTGTTACGGTCTTATTCATCTTAGAGGATATCTTTCTACCTACTTGCCTTAAGGCTAGCATTTCGAAATTAAAGGAAAGCACTGAAAAGTTTTCCCTCGGGTTACAATCAAACAGGCTTGTCTCAAGTTCATTAGCCATACTTGATTTACCTGAGCCACTCATACCTGCAATGGTCATGATAGAGTTCCATTCTATACCATTCATTGTACGAGCATTGAGTTTTTTCCATTTGGTTTTAAGCGAACGAACTCGACCTGCACGTCTATCATCAATATATTTAAGAGCATCCTTACTGGCCTCTTTAATATGTTTATATGCTAATATTTTCTTCTTAATCGATCCTTCCGCCATAGTCTACTCTTTTAGTGGTATTTGTACTTTCTGTTTTCATATTAGACATTACATCTTTCCAAATATCTTGAGAAAACCAATTCTTTAAAGTCTTCATATAGGCAGTATTACCTGTTTGTGTATATCTTCCTACATAATGTTCAATAGCCTTTTGTAGATCAAGAGCAGTAATCTCTTTTGTTTCCAGTGCTTTTATATATAATCTTTTTATTTCTTTAGTGCCTTCTTTTAAGTATGAAGATCTACCACTAGAGCGTGTAACCTTTACAGGATAAGTGTCTAATAGTATTTGAAAATCTTTTTCGTAAGAAGACTCGGATAATGCACTAAGATCCTCCTCGCCCAATAAGGGATTATCCGTTATCGCGTCCATATACGAAGTAACATGTTCTTTTATGAATATCTCTCCAGCTTCCGTAGCTAGATAACGAGAATCACTGAGAGTATCAGTTTCAAAATGAACGAGGAGTTTCTTTTTTAATAATTTACTTAGTGCAGTATCTGTACTGTAGTTCTCTAACTTATCGTATCTATCGATAAGATCAGTTTTTTCATACACATAACAGTAGAGAACAAAGTACTCTGTCAGTGTTAATTCTATTTCTTCCAACATTTGGATGAAAGGTTCGCCAAAAGCTATCATATTTAAGGGTTTAAAGGGTTAATATATCATCTCATCTATGCTTGCAATCCATTTTACACTATGATCCTTTTCTGTTCGCTTGCGTACCCATTTGAGTTCCTGTGATCCCTTTACAAATATGTTTATATATATTGCTGTCTTAAATTCGTCTTCTGTTTTTCTTAATGTTCTTCCTTTTCTTTGAATGTTGTCCAATGCTTTAGAGCTTCCTGCTGCGCATATACCTAAAGAGCAATCAGGTACATTAAAGCCAGCATTCAATGCTTTAACAGAACTTATAACCCGTATTGGTGAGGTATCATCTGAAAAAGATTCTAATGCCTGTCTTTTTGCTTTTATGCCCAATTTACTATGAAATGTCACGCATTCCTGTTGTAAAGTATTCTGTAATTTATCTGCGAATGCTATAGATTCACTGAATACTAAAGCTTTACGATCTGGATATCGGGCTAATATCTGCTTAGATACTTCTATTTTATTTGCAGCATTATAGCAAAGTTGTTTACGTTTTTGCATTGCGCCGTAAAATATATTAGCCCATTTGGCTTTATCTCTATCCCGAGAGTTCTTCCATCGTGTTGCATTCATAAATGCAACGAATTTACCTCCTAACTCCTCTTCTGCTTGCTTATATGTCTTTTCGACATGTTTGTACTGAAGTGCTTCTATAGGAGAAAAGCTTACTCCTAAGTTATATACTATATGATCTGCTACAAGTCCTAAACGATTTGCTTTCCGCAGGTCAGTAGTATACACAATAGGTGCGATCTTAGTGAGGAATTCTTTATACTCTTCATTTTCTGGTATAGTTGCAGTAAAGCAATATATTTTCTTCCAGGTATTATTCTTATAAAAATTTCTGTATTCGAGGGATAGTGTAGTATGTACTTCGTCTATAACCACGATATCCCAGTTTTGGGCAGTGAATTTATAAGCTGTTTGTATGCATACGAATTCTATCTGGTCCAGAACATCAGACATATTCCATTTGGCTACTTCATCGAGCCATTCGTTATCACGGAGATTCTCAGTAGGCACTATTACTAGTGCTCTACTGGATTTTCCGAATAATCGTAGTGTTGCAGCTATGGCAAGAAGACCTATACGGGTCTTTCCAAGGCCAGTTGCGGCAATAGATGTTCCTTTATAGTTATTCTTCTTCCACGCTTTAAGGTGAAGCTGTTGTTCAGCGTCCTTCTCTAAATTGAGGGCGAGGGTTGTTTGCATTTATAAAATTTATTGGATTTGTAAAATTAGTATTATTTTTTCCATTTCGCACTAATATGTACATCTACTTTCAATTCTCCCGTAGGAATACTTAATAAAGCTGCATCTTCCATCAGTTTTTGTAGTCTAATCTTCCACTCTGGCGCATAGGCTCTCGTAGTTATAGTATCAATCTGATCGTGTACAGCCATTACAAGCTTAACAGGTCTATTAAATTTTGCGATGTCTTCTCGTACGAGGACCATTGCATGCTTGGTCATATCTGCTCCAGTACCTTGAATAGGAGTATTTTTACTTGCACGTTCTATTGTTCCAAGTAGTTCAGACGTTTTATTATCCTTATATCTTAAATTCTGTATTCCGTTGTGCCACCCATCAAAGTGTCTTATCCGTTTAAAGGGTAAGAATGTACGTATAAAGCCTCTATTTAAACCATAGTTACCAAGAGCCTCAAGAAATGCTTTAATAGCAGGAAACGCCTTAAAATAGGCTTGTATAAGATCCTTAGCTTCCTGTGTGGATATATTCAAATTCTCTGCAAGCTTATTAGGGCCCATTCCGTATGCCAGACCAAAATTAATGGTCTTTACATTCGTTCTGAGCTTTTTATGCTTAGGGCAATCACATTTGGATTTATCTACCATATAGGCACAATTAGCTTCTGCTGCCTGTCCCCAACTTATACCATAGACCAGATCTGCACATACTGAGTGTAGATCTTCTCCATTCTTAAGAGCTGCAAGCCATACTGGATCTTTAGAACCATAGGCAATTATACATAACTCTTGTGATGCATAGTCTCCCGATACAAATACAGCTTCAGGGTCATTTACATCTTGAAAGCAATTTCTATACTCATCTGGAGAAGGTATCTGTTGCATATTAGGCAATTTAGATGCGGATCTACCAGTATTAAGTATAGTATTGAACTGTGTATGTATGTTACCTGTATTCTTAACATGCGTTAAAAACTTTTCTCCATAACTTGTAGCAAGTTTCATTTTTTCTTTATACTTTATATATTCTTTAATGAGTATAAAAGGTTTAGAGTGTAGTATAAGCTCTTTTGCATTTACAGTTTCTAAACTAGGCACAAGATTTCTAAAGACCTCTAATACCTGCATAGGACTTGCCCAATTTATATTAACCTTTCGTATGTGTTGTATATCAGTAAATAGATTACTTTGCACATACTTAAGTTTATATCTTCTGGAAAGAATTGGTGCTCTTAATACATATAGATCTAAACGTGCTTGTAAAAGCTCTGCTTCAGTTTTAGCTTTAGTAGCCAGTACTTTCCATAGTATAGTATTTAGAGGCATTCCATTATACTCCATATCTCCAAATGCCAATATGACCTTATTCTCTAATTCTGCTACAGTTTCCAGATCCTCTGCAGAAAGTTGAGGCAGTTGTAAATCTCGAATATCTAAAAGAGGAGCTATATCATCTGCAGCATACTTTAATTGAGAGTATGAAAATGGAGCGCCATATAATTCTGTAAAAGAATTGGTTACATTTTTACTTAGATCCAATGCCAGGTATTTACTACATAGTGTCTTCAAACTATAACTTAGTCCGAATTTACCGCAATGAATTACTTTCTCAACAAGCATAGTATCATATACATTTTCCAGCTTGATATTAGCTCCTTGTAGGATCATTTTATAATCAAACTTTGCATTTTGAAGTACTTTAAGTATGCTTTTACTTTCTAATACATCACGTAATGGTTCTATACTTGTGTTACGAGTGTCTATAAGATATTGATTTTCCTTATCTCCGATCTGAAATAATATCATATTATGTACAGTGAAATCTAATCCTTCTGTCTCAGTATCTACTCCAAGTACTTTCTTATGTTTACAGTAATCTACTACATCTTGGATAGTACAGGGTATAATATCTACACCGTTAGCAGGAGATCTGAATAATGCTTGTGTAGTACTTACAAGATAGATCATTGTTCTAAGATATTCATAAATCTACCTGTTCTTTCTTGCTCGAATTCCTTATCATCAGATGAAAAGGTTTCTTTAAGTTCAAATGTACTTTTTTCCTTATTCCTTACAAATGCATATACTTTACTTGGTTCTCCTATACTTTCAAAGTTAAAAATCAATCCTTCTTCTATAGTTGCTGAATCCTGTAACAGTTTTATATCTTCTGAGGTTAACTTTTCTACATTTAGATTTTTAAGTTTTTCAAATGCTTCAGGATTTTCATCTTTATCTACTTTTGATATGCCGCACATACTAACAAAACAGCACATTTTTGCATTTCCAAGTTTTGATATTTTACGCAGTGTAAGATCCATATCTTCTTTATCTTCAAATAAACTACCAGGAAGAGGAATAAGTTTTGTAGTTTCTTTTTCTGTTAATACAGCTAAAGAAGATACAAATTTATTTTCTTCTATATTTTCAAATATTTTTTTGAATAATCTTAATTGAAAAGATTCATATGTTAATTTTTTATTTTCTTGTTCCATTTATAATAAGTATTAGTTAAAGTAAAAAGAAGTAGAAAGAGAAAGTCTCTAACTACTTCTTACTATTTAAAATTAAATAAAATTTAAAGTTTATCTTCTGTAGATACACATGCTACCATATCAAGTATTTCTCTTCGTGTAACTGGCCCACATCTATAGATACCTTCTAAATCTGCAGAGGTTAGATCCATAAATTCTTCTAAATTGGTTACAGCTATCTGACTTAGAGCATAGCGTGCTCTATATGAAAGACTATTATGTAAATGTGTAAAATACCAAGCGGCTGCTTTTTCTGTAGATATAATCTCTCTTATATCCTCTACAACTTCACATATTCCATGTTGTTTATTGATTTTATCTACGGCACTATTCATGTGTTGTTCAGCTTTCTTATTTTCATTTTTAGCAAGTAAGATTACACATACTGCAGTTCCTAATACACATAAAAAAGTTAACCAACCCCAAGGCCACATTTGTGCGAGTGTAAATAATAATATTGTTTTCATAGTTTAATTGTTTTAGATGTGTTTTTTATTTCAACGTTTAAATCTTTTACTAATCTTTCTAAAACTGCAAAAAATGTTTTATCAGATATGTTTTGCAGATTTACAGCTATTTCCTTTATAACCTCAGGTTTATCTTTTTTAATATTATTCAGACGGGACATAAAGTCTTCTTCCCCTTCTTTATCTGTTAACATATTTAAAAGATCCTCTGCTGTTTTTTGTTTACTCGATTCCTCATCTATAGAGGGTATAGTTACTTTAACCTTTAATTCTAAGGAAAATGGATATTCATTATGTATTACATTTTCTGCAATTTGTGTAAGTTTTTGATGAGATTCTTTTAATTGTTTTACATTGTAAAGTTTCTTACTTAAAGCTGCAAGTTGTGAAGCTGTTATCTCTGATTCCATTTTTAAAAGTCGTTTCCAGGTTCATTAAAATATACTTGTACCTTCTTTTCATTTAATTCATAAGAATCTTTATGAAGTTCCTGTTCTATACTTGATATATCTTTAGGGTTTGCGTTTGATAACGCTGCCATAGTGATCTCTGCGAATTGTATACCTAAAAGTACTGCAGCCTCAAGTGTGGTTATATTCATAGCATTGAAAAGCTGTTCAAAAAGATTACTTTTTTCTAATTTTTTTTCATCTGCATTTTTACTGTTTTCTTCTGCAGTTCTTGTTAACTGCATAAGAGTAAGTAAGGTATTCTGACTAAAATCTATAGATTGTCCAAATACTTCACTCAGTGTGGGTTTAGTGTGGTCTAAATTTAGTTTTAACATTATGTTTAATTAAGATGTGATAAATTTGAATATCATTGTTACGAGTAACCCTAAAGAAAGTATATTCATTGTAATCCATAATGGAAGTATGTATTTTTTTGCTTTTAGTGTATTTCGTACTGCCCTACGTGTAGAGCTTGTTGTTTTTTTTATTTCCATTATAGTGTTTTTATTACTGCTGAAAACTCATCTATAACATCTACAATTTTGAGCCTTATTTTAAAAGGTATCTTATCATTGCTTACCAGATCTCGCAGTAGCGTTGCCATACTATTTAAAAGTTTAAGAAGTGTTAAACTCTCAGTTGTAAGATCTGAAAATAGTTTTGTAGATTCTGTTACTGTTTTCTTCGGTAGTATATTATTTTCTACCAGTGTATTCAGATTCTGTAGTAACTTAAGAATCTCGTTGTTTTGTTTTTCAGTCATATTATGATTTTAAAGGTTAACAAAGGTAATAAAGTATATCTCTATTACTTGAATTTATTGTGTTTTCTTTCGTACCAAGCTTTATATAAAAGAGCACATATAATACTATATGTAATTATTATACCAGCACCAAGCATTATTGTAGTTTGTTGTACAACTACTTCTATTTCAGTTTGAGGTGTATTCCAAATTGTTTCAAATATTTCTTTCATTTAGAGTTTTTCTTTTACACGTTCTTCCATTTCAAGAATGGCCTTATCAAATAATTCTGCAGTTTCTGGTCCAAAAAAATCTACTATTGCGTCCCAGTTATCTCCCCAATCGTTATTTACTGTATTTAGAAATTTATCTGTGTCATTCATAATTTAAAAGTTTTAATTGTTTCCATTGTACCTATCTCTATTATATCCAGGCATTCTCCTTCTTTATGTACATCAAAGTCTATATCTAATAGACTTATTAATCTTTTTATACTGGGAGTCATATCTTCAACTTCTGATACACCTATTGCAATATCGTCTGTTGAGTGTACGGCATAGGTTTCACTTCCTGCTTTAAATGTATGTATTATTATAAATAGTTTTGATTCTTTCATTTCTTTATTTTGTTAATATAATTAATGTCATTTTTTCAGTTAGTTTCATTTCTTACAATTTTAGTGATCTCATTTGCTAACTCTCCTACTCTTTTCCAATCATTGTCTTGGTTGAGTAAGTCAGGGTCGTTAAATCCTTCGTCTAATAACTTCCCTGCAACTTTCAACATTACAGCCTTATTCTTTTCAGGTAGGTCATCAAATAGAACCTTACAATCCTTTTGAGTTTCCCATCCTTCACCTGCTGCAATTTCCTCGTAGGTATCGTGCATCCATTCAGCTAACATTGCTTCATCAGTCCATCTTTTAGGAACATCCAGAACCTTGTCTTGGTTGAGGGTGTTTTTCTCAAATTCTTTGGCTGCAAATTTCAGATTAGAAATATTAACTTCAGAAGGTTTTTCAATTACCCACCATGCTACTTTCAGTAAATCTCTTGTGTATTTGTCTAAACTTTCCCAATCCTCAACGCTCGGCTGTTGGGGTTTCTCCTTAAATCCGCATTTAATTTCAAGGCGTTCTATCTCCTTACCCCTCCAATCTACAAATTGTTGGTATTCGTCTAAACTAACCTCAATCATTCCCTCCTTCGGTTGGTTGGCTTCTAATCGTCTATACGCTTCCATCCATATATCAGCATACAAACCTGATGCAGTTCCTCCGTAACCTTGCTCTTGTTCAACTTCCTGTGCAATCTTTTGTAGTTT